>Ga0209986_10003523_pt1 | contig 13678 bp, 8 predicted proteins | sample BlataG_FD_183168 | JGI IMG/M metagenome (GOLD analysis project Ga0209986, IMG submission 183168) | Deep subsurface microbial communities from Black Sea to uncover new lineages of life (NeLLi) - Black_00105 metaG (SPAdes) (version 2) | ecosystem: Environmental > Aquatic > Marine > Oceanic >...
TGCCCTCGGCCTTGAGTTTGCGAATAATGAACGGCTGATACAGTTCCAGTGCTATTTTCTTCGGCAAACCACATTGATAGAGTTTTAGATTAGGTCCTACAATAATGACCGAACGAGCTGAGTAATCCACTCGTTTGCCCAGCAGGTTCTCGCGGAATCGGCCCTGCTTGCCCTTAATCATGTCCGTCAAGCTCTTCAAAGGTCGATTATTACTACCGAGCACCGGCCTTCGGCATCGGTCGTTGTCCAGCAGAGAATCCACCGCCTGCTGAAGCATCCTTTTCTCATTGCGTATAATCACATCAGGGGCATTCAGATCCATAAGTTTTTTCAACCGGTTGTTCCGATTGATAATTCGTCTGTACAGATCGTTCAAATCGCTCGTTGCGAAATTGCCGCTTTCCAGAAGAACCAAAGGCCGTAAATCCGGCGGGATAACAGGCACAACATCCAGCACCAGCCACTCCGGCTTGTTCTTGCTATTTTGAATTGCATTGACCGTCTTAAGACGTTTCGTAAGCTCTTTCATCTTCTGCTTGCTGCCGGTTTTGACTATGGCAGCTCGAAGCTCTTGACCGAGGGCATCCAGGTCGATATTAACCAATAGTGCCTTGATGGCCGCAGCTCCCATTTCCGCCTTAAAACCACCTGCGTATTTGTCCCCCGCCTGCCGGTAATCTTCTTCACTGAGCAGTTGCCCCGCCTTCAAAGGGCTCTGCCCCGGGTTCGTAACAACATAGTCTTGGAAGTAAATAATCTTCTCAAGGTCAGCGCTTTTCATAGCCAACAGGGTTCCGAGCCGATTTGGTATGGCCTTGAAAAACCATATGTGTACTGCCGGTGCTGCCAGATTGATATGTCCCATCCGTTTGCGTCGAACACGACTATGCGTTACTTTAACTCCGCAGCGGTCGCAAATAATCCCCTTAAACTTGGTGCCTTTATATTTTCCGCAACCACACTCCCAGTCTCGCTCAGGCCCGAATATCCGCTCACAAAATAACCCATCCTTCTCCGGCCGATATGTACGGTAGTTAATGGTCTCCGGCTTACGAACCTCACCAAAAGACCAGCTGCGAATATCATTGGGACTGGCCAAGCTAATCCTGACCGACCCGTAATCATTAATACGATCGTAAATGGTTCCTAACATTTAAGGCTAACTCCTCATTGTTAGTTTTTAGTTTTTGCTTACACAAATAAAAACTTAAAGCTACAACGCAAAACCTCCAAGACGCTTCTTCTCAAGCTGAATATTCAATCCCAATCCTCTTATTTCATTGCACAATACATCAAAAGACAACGGCGTACCCGCTTCGAGAGTGTTTTGTCCCTTGACCGTTGATTCATAAATTTTCGTTCGGCCCTCAACATCATCACTCTTAACCGTCAGCATCTCTTGGAGGGTATAAGCTGCTCCGTACCCTTCCAGAGCCCAAACTTCCATCTCACCGAACCGCTGTCCCCCAGTTCTGGCCTTGCCGCCTAACGGCTGCTGCGTAATCAGACTATACGGCCCGGTCGCTCTGGCATGAATCTTATCATCAACGAGATGATGCAGTTTCATCATATAGATATATCCTATGGTTGCTGACTGGTCGAATGGCTCGCCTGTCCTGCCGTCATATAATTGGGTCTTCAAAATTGGCGGGACATTCACAAAAAACTCATCATCAGGCGGCACGCATCTCTCACTTTCCAGTTCGGCCTTTCGCTTGCTCATAAGCTCGTTTGCTTCTGCCGTCAATTTCTGGATATCCTCCTCCGCAGCGCCGTCAAATACAGGCGAAATAGCGTTGAAGCCCAACACCTTTGCCACCCAGCCAAGGTGGGTTTCCATGATCTGGCCAACGTTCATTCGGCTCGGCACGCCGAGAGGATTTAGCAAAATATCAAGACTGGTGCCATCTTCGAGGAACGGCATATCCTCTTCGGGCATAATCTTGGCGATAACACCCTTGTTGCCGTGGCGACCGGCCATCTTGTCGCCTATTGACAGCGTTCTCTTAGTTGCAACGTAAATCTTTACCATCTCCAGCACGCCGCTGGGCAGCTCATCGCCGTGTTTCAAACGCTCAATCCTGCGATTGCCCTCTTGCTGAACCTCAGTAATCTTCACCCAGAAATTGTCCATGATTTTCTGAGCGTTTTCTCGAACCGAGGCGGGCCTAATCCACTTGATATCAAAGTTTTCTATCTGCTCATAAACAACCTCATCATCAATGCTAACGCCGACTTTTTGACGTGTGGACGGATCGACAATAGTAACGTCCAACTTCCTGTGAATTGCTTCGACCATCTGCCTAAATATCATACATTCTTTGGCTCTTATAGAGCTTTTCATATCCCTTATTTCCGTCCTCAGAGCGCTCTTTGCTTCTTCGCCGCCTGCGCCGCGCCTGGTGAATCGTTCTGTCTTTATCACTACCCCCTCATATCCGCTGGGGACTTCAAGTGAGTCATTCTTGACATCTTCACCGGCTCTGCCGAATATAGCGTGCAGCAGTTTTTCCTCAGGGGTCAGTTCGGTTTTACTCTTGGGTACAACCTTGCCTACCAGAATATCGCCGGGGCACACCCTTGTTCCCTCACGGATTACTCCGTGTTCATCAAGGTTTCGCAGCGCCTTTTCGCCGACATTGGGAATATCGCAGGTAAATTCTTCGCTTCCGAGGCGGGTCTCGCGAACTTCCGCTGTGAATTCGTCTATGTGGATGCTTGTGAAGCTGTCGTTTTTCACAAGTTTTTCACTCACAATAATCGCATCCTCGAAGTTAAAACCATCAAAAGAGACAAATCCTACAAGCACATTTTTACCGAGTGCTAATATACCACCGGCTGTACCCCCGCCGTCCGCTATAACCTGGCCGGCTTTAACCTTTTCACCAACCGCAACTATCGGCTTTTGATTAAGGCAGGTCCTTTCATTCAACCCAACAAATTTGGACAGTTTGTATTCATCCGTGTGGTTGATGACTATACCCTGCGAGTCCACGGCTGTAACCACGCCACTGCTTTTCGCACGCACCACCATACTTGAGTTCTGCCCGACCACTTCTTCCATACCGGTGCCAACCAAAGGTGGCTCTGTCACCAGCAGCGGAACCGCCTGACGCTGCATATTCGAACCCATCAAAGCCCGGTTTGCGTCATCGTGCTCCAAAAACGGGATAAGAGAGGCCGAAACACCAACAATTTGCTTTGCTGAAACATCAACATAGTTAACATCCTGGCTGGCAACCTGAGCTAGCTCCCCGTGGTTCATAGCCAGCACCACCCCCTTCTGAATTTCATTTGTCTCTTGGTCGAATGTGTTCGGGGCTGCAATTACAGACTTCATATCTTCATCGGCCCGCAAATAATCAACCTTGTCCGTGGCTTTACCATTTTCGACCCTTCGATAGGGGGTAAGCAAAAAACCGTACTCGTCAATTGATGCAAATATGGCCAACGAGGCAATCAAGCCGATATTTGTCCCTTCCGGCGTTTCAATCGGGCAGATTCTGCCGTAGTGGCTGATATGAACGTCCCGAACCTCAAAACCAGCCCGCCTCCTGTTCAAACCCCCAGGGCCAAGAGCTGATAGACGCCTTTCGTGCGTCAGTTGACTTAAAGCGTTCGTCTGGTCAACAACCTGGCTCAACTCACCGCGACCAAAGAAATAGTTGATACTGCTCGATACACTCTTTGAATTTACCAAATCCGCTACGCGCACCGCCTCCTCAGCATCCCTCCTTACGCTCATTCGTTCCTGAACCGTCTTGCGAAGCTTCAGCAGTCCCTTTCTGATTTCATCTCCGGCGAGCTCCTCGATTGTACGCAGCTTTCTATTACCCAGATGGTCGATATCATCAATCCCAACACTGGAAAACTGAGAGCTAAAAGCTGTAAACTTTGGAGTTTTTTCTTTTCCACTGATTTTCGCCTTGGGGTTTCGCAAAGCCATTATGTATTTCATCGTGTTGAGGAAATCTTCGGGCCGAAGTGTCATCTCATTTTCATCTACGGTCTGCCCGAACTTGCGATTTAATCTGAACCTGCCGATTCTGCCCAGGCGATAGCGGTTCACATCAAAAAATTTCTCTTCGAAGAAAGTTTTTGCCTTCTCTGGATTGGGCGGATTGCCGGGCCTTAGTCTCATATAGAACTTTAACAACGCCTGCTCGTGGCTCCGGCAGTCATCCTCAGCAAGCGTATTCAAAATGAGTGTATCCCGTACCTCGTCGATAACTTCAACCTTCGTATTTCGTATCTCGTTTTTCGTATCTCGTCTCTCACTTCTCGCTTCTCGCTTTTTAACCACACCTAATTTCGGACACCGCTTCATTAATGGACAGCTCTCGCAGTCCGGACTCCCTTTTTTGCACCACTCTTCCCCTATTTTCCATAACGGAGCATCCAATTCCCAAGGGCCTCTTTGGTGCAGTTCTCTTGCCGTCTGTCGTACCACTTCTTTCTGCTTCTCAGAAAGCTCCTTTCCCTGTTTAACCTTTTCAAGAATCCTACTGTCTCTAATTAGACCAAGTCTGGCCATTACACGACAAATGTGCCTGTCTGCCGAAATATCAATGTTCTCCGCATCTGGAAACTGCTTGCCGTACGGCAGAACGTCGTTTTTGCTCTGCAACATGTTCGCCAAGAGGGGCTTAAGCTTCGAGCCCACTTGGCTAATGTCACCAAATTCATCTATTACTTCTCGCGTGCTCCTATTCTCCCAAAAGGCTTCTACCCGCCCTTCGTATTTTCCCGCAATCAGCTTACAAAACTCAATGATTGCTTCCGCTGCTTTTGGCGCGGCTTGTCCAGTGAGATGCTTCTTCACCTCCTTGACACTTCGGCTGGCAATATCCTCCACGTCCAGCCGCCCAAGCCCCTTTTTCAGATTCAGGGCGTTCTTGTAAGGGTTAGCAATCGGGCGCATACACAAAACAGCAACAACAAGAGCTAAAGGATTATTCTTAAGAAGCAACCGAATATCTTTGTCATCAGGAACATCAAACCACCCGGAGAGTTTCTTACTCTTTCTGAAACCCAAAATAGCTTTAACTGTTTCTTCTGATTTAATTACCACTTCTTGCCTTCGCTCACTCACCGAAAGATTACTGCTCTGAATTAGATGCAGCTTGTCGCCGATTTGGGTACCGGCTTTGACCATGATTTCGCCGGTTTCTTTGTCCACAATCGGTCCTACCACCCACATAGTGGGGGCCAGTCGACTCACTGGAACTGTTTTAGTCGGATAAAAGAGACGCAAGATTTCTTCGGTGGTTCCGTAGGCCGGGTCTATTGCTCGTAGAAAAATAGTTGCCGGTATCTTGCTGGACTGGTCAATTCTCACGACCAAAACGTCCTTGCGGGTTACACCTATCTCTATCCAGCTACCCCTTTCGGGTATGATTCGGCCGCCGTGCAGCACCCTGTCGCCTTCTTTGCTCTCGATAAGAAAATCAACCCCCGGGCTTCGGTGCAACTGGCTTACTATGACACGCTCGGCACCGTTGATAATAAACTCGCCGCCGCCTATCATAATCGGCATTTCGCCAAGGTATATCGATTGCTCAGCCAAATCCTCATCGTCTTTACTACGCAATCTACAACAGATTTTTAACGGATACGCGTAGGTCAGCCGTAACTGTCGGCACTCATTGGGGCTATAACGGGGCCTTTCCAGTTCGTAGTACAGATATTCCAAATACATAGTCTTGTCGTAGTTTTTGATGGGGAATATCTCGCGAAACAGAGCTTCAAGTCCGATACACTTTCTTTTGGTCGGTTCTACACCTTCCTGCAAGAAGCGTGCGTAGCTTCTACCCTGTATTGCTACCAGGTCCGAAACGTCAACAGCGTCCCGCACTTTTCCGAAATTGCGAACGGTCTGTATTGACATCTGACACTCCTCAGCTTTAAGCGTATTGCGCTTTTCTTTTGACGTGATACGCATCACGCATAATGCATCACGAGATTTCAACTACTGCACCAGCTGCTTCAAGCTTCTCCTTGGCAGCTTCTGCTTCATCTTTACTGAGGCCTTCTTTGACCGGCCGGGGAACATTGTCCACAAGGTCCTTGGCTTCTTTTAATCCCAATGTAGTCAAGGCTCTAACTTCTTTGATAACCTGAATCTTCTTATCACCGAATTCTTTCAGGATTACATCAAAGCTGGTCTTCTCTTCGGCTTCCTCCGCCTGGCCTTGTGCAGCAGGGCCGGCTACGGAAACAATCCCACTGGCAGCCGGCTCAATACCATATTCATCCTTGAGATAATCGCCAAGCTCTTTCGCCTGCATTAATGTCAGGCTCACTATCTTGTCGCCAAGTTTACTTATAGTACTGTTCCATTTCTTCGTCTCCTTAGCTCCCTGGGGCTCCGCTTCGCGGGAACCCTGCGATTCTTTTGTTTTCTTGGCTTCTTTTGCTTTTTTTGTTTCTTGCGCTTTCTTGGTTTCTTCCGTTTGTTCTTCTGCCATCTCTGTTAACTCCTATTACCCAACGCCTGGTGGTAGCCGAAACTACATCATTTCGTTTAACCCATTAAAGGGGCAACCACACAAGCAGTTTATTCCTTTTTGTCTTTTACCCTTTTACTTTTAATTATGCTGCTTCCTTTTCGCTCTTTTCTGCGATAGTCTTTATACAACCTGCGATAACTCCTGCAACAGCACCGAGGGAGGCGGCTAACCTTGCCGCGGGTGACTGTGCCAGGGTGACAATCCTGCCCTGCAATTCCACTCGCGTTGGCATGTTTGAAAGTCCTTCCGCTTCTTCGGCGTCTAATACCGAGCCGTCCAGGAAAGCACCTTTAATCTCTATCACTGGAATCTTCTTGCCCCACTCCGACAGCTCCTTTGCAACATCAACTATACTGTCGCCGCCATAAGCAACAGCACATGGGCCGCTGAACAAAGCTGCCGCCGGTTCCATCTGGCAATTGCGCAACGCTTTTCTGAACAACGAGTTCTTCACCACCAATAATCTGACACCTTTTTCTTTAAGCTCGCCGCGCATCAGATTATTATCAACACCACCGACACCTCTGGTACCAACAACCAAAAAATCACTAATGCTTTCATTGGCAATTTTCTTTTCCAGTTCTGCCTGCAGTAACTCTTTTACGTATTTGCTCATCTTCTCACCTGTCAATGTCGGTGCACAACTCAGAAGTACCCTTATACTCTTGTGCTCTTTTCTTAAATACTAACTGTTATGCTCGGGCTCATTGTCGCAGATATACACATTTTCTTGATATACGTGCCTTTCGCCGCTGTCGGCTTGATTTTCTTTATCTGTGAGACAAAGGCCTCGATATTACCGATAAGTTTTTCAGTCTCGAAGCTTCGCTTGCCGACTACTATGTGAATATTTCCGCCCGCATCGTTCCTGAATTCGACCTTGCCTGCGGCAAATTCAGCTACTGCGCTTGCAACATCGCCGGTTACTGTGCCATTTTTCGGCGAAGGCATCTTTCCCTGCGGCCCGAGGACCCGGCCAAGCTTGCCTACCTTGCTCATCACCTTCGGCGAGGCAATAGCCACATCGAAATCCATCCACCCATCCGAGATCTTTTTTATCAGTTCATCGCAGCCGGCCTCAACGGCACCGGCTTTTTGGGCTGCCTCGATATCCGTCTCTTCGCAGAAAGCAACAACTTTTTTCTGCTTACCTATTCCGTGAGGCAGAGATATTGAGCCGCGAATTAACTGGTCGGCTTGCTTCGGGTCAATACCCAAATGCAGCACACATTCTATGCTCTGGTCAAACTTCACCGAATCAAACGATTTGACCTTTTCGACCGCCTCGGCCAGACTCATCTGCTCTTTGCCGGCCTGCGATGATTCCTTTTTGTATCTTTTACTCCTAAATACCACAAAGACACTCCTTATACAAGAGCACAAAGAAACTTGTGACTTGTGCACTTATGACTTGTGCACTATTTCTATTCCCATACTTTGAGCGGTACCTCTGATAATTTTTTCCGCCTGCTCCAAATCGTATGCGTTCAAATCCTTGAATTTGGTCTCAGCGATTTTACGCAGTTGCTCAGCGGTGATTTTCCCCACCGTCTCTTTATTTGGAACGCCACTTCCCTTTGCGATTTCGGCTGCTTGTTTCAGTAGCACCGCTGCCGGCGGACTTTTGACCTCAAAGGTGAAGCTTTTGTCCTTATAGACGGTTATTACAACCGGCACAATTGTTCCGTTAAGCTCCTTGGTTCGTTCGTTGAACTGTGAGACAAACTGACCTATGTTAACGCCGCGTTGACCTAATGCCGGCCCCACTGGTGGCGCCGGTGTCGCCTGTCCGCCAGGGGCCTGCAATTTAATCTTTGCTACTACTTCTTTCGCCACTCTTCACCTTCATATCGTATCGTATATCGCCTTACACAATACGCAATGCGAATTCATAACTTTTCAATTTGCCAATACTCTATATCCAGCGGCGTACTTCGGCCAAATATCGGAACAATTACCTTCACAAGCCCACGCTCGGTATCGATCGAATCGACCGTACCTTCATAGTTCTCAAAGGCACCTTCTTGTATCTTAATCATATCACCTTTCTCAAACTCAACCTTGATGCTCGGGGCCCCCTCAGGCCTTTCAGCCTCTAAAAGCATCTTGGCTACATCCGTATCCCGCATCGGTGTTGGAATTCCTTCTGTGCCGATTAAATCTCCCACGTCAGAGGTTTCCTTAATCATAAACCAGACCTTCTCCGAGACCCGTCCATCCTCGCACGGCTCCAGCTCCATAAAAACATAGCCGGGATAAAGTTTCCGTTTATGGACTGTTTGCTTGTGACCACGGATACGCTTAACCTGCTCAACAGGAACCTCTATCCTGCCAACAACATCACTCAAGCCCTCCCTCTCTACTTTCTGCAAAAGAGCCTCTTTGACCTGTGTTTCTTTATTCGCCGCAACTCGCAAAACGTACCACCGCATATCAACGCCTCTAAATTACGAACCAATTAAATGCCAATAACTTCGTTAAAAAAGAGCTTAAAGCTGAAATCTGTCACTCCAAGAAGTGCAGCCATAATAATCACGACCACAATAACGATAAATGTCGAAACCGCTATTTCCTTTCTACTCGACCAGCTAACCTTTTTCATCTCGCCTTCAGCGGCAATCATAAAATCCGCAACTGAAGCTTTATTTATCAACCAGAAGAACAAGATGCATAAGGCAACAAGCAAGCCGGCAGGCACCATAGTTTCAACCCACAATCCCAGATCAGTAGCCTGCAATTTCCTATAAAGCTGCAAACAGCCTAATCCCGCAATTATTGCTACGCCGAAAGCACTACAAAGTCTTGTGTATTTGCCCTGGCCGCGCTTATAAATATCAAATAACATAATATACAAACCCTTGCTGATTGATAACTCAATAATCAATCAATACAAGCAGGCCAGGAGGGAATCGAACCCCCAACCTTCGGTTTTGGAGACCGACGCTCTGCCAATTGAGCTACTGGCCTAATTTTCGTCTTATTGTCACCGCAAGGCCGGGACCGTTCTATTTACGCCGTATCTTATGAATAGTGTGCTTACGTTCGTTTTTACAAAATTTTTTTAGCTCTAATTTCGGCATACCCTCTGCCACGCTAACACTCGTGCGGTAGTTTCTGTGGCCGCACTGCTTACACTCAAGCCAGACATACTCCCTTTTGCTCTTCTTTTTAGCCATAAAGCCCGTTCCGGCCAAGCAAGCTCGCTCACTTGAAAAACACTTCCTTGCCCCTCAGATGCTCAATAGACTACACTTCAACCGATGCGAGCATCTTTGCCTTCGACACTCGTGGAGTTCGACGGTTATTTAGAGGAGTTCCCATCTTGCAGTAACTCGCAAAATGGGGCCCCGGATGCTTATTCAAGGATCTTGGTCACTACGCCGGCGCCAACTGTCCGGCCACCCTCACGAATAGCAAACCGAAGACCCTCCTCCATAGCGATTGGGGAAATAATCTGCACTTCCATCGCTATGTTATCACCCGGCATACACATCTCCGCACTCTTACCTTCCCGGCTCATCAATGCCTGAACCGAACCGGTAACATCGGTTGTTCTGAAATAGAACTGTGGCTTGTAGCCCGCAAAGAACGGTGTATGACGACCACCCTCCTCCTTCGTTAAAACATAGACTTCAGCCTGAAACTTGGTATGGGGAGTGATACTGCCGGGTGCTGCAATAACCTGGCCGCGTTCCAACGCTTTCTTTTCAACGCCGCGCAAAAGCACGCCGATGTTATCGCCGGCTTGGCCTTCATCGAGCGTCTTGTTGAACATCTCTACACCGGTAACAACCGTCTTTCGCGTCTCTTCTGCAAGCCCAACGATTTCAATCTCCTCGCCAACGCGGACTTTGCCGCGATCAATCCGCCCCGTACCGACCGTGCCCCGGCCTTTAATACTGAAAACGTCTTCAACCGGCATAAGAAAGGGCTTGTCCACCTCACGCTCAGGAACCGGGATGTAATCATCAACCGCCTCCATCAGCTCGTCAATACACTTGCACGTTTCGTCACTCTTGCCCTCATCTTTCATTGCTGCTAACGCCGAACCTTTAATAATAGGAATATCATCGCCGGGGAAGTCGTATTTGCTCAACAGTTCGCGTATCTCCAGTTCGACCAATTCGAGCAGTTCAGGGTCATCAACCTGGTCCACCTTGTTCAGGAAGACCACAATCTTGGGCACATTAACCTGGCGGGCAAGAAGGATATGCTCCCGAGTCTGCGGCATAGGGCCATCGCCGGCTGCCACTACTAAAACAGCTCCGTCCATCTGGGCCGCTCCGGTAATCATATTCTTGACATAGTCGGCGTGCCCCGGACAATCAATATGGGCGTAGTGACGCTTATCCGTCTCATACTCTACGTGCGCAGTATTTATCGTGATGCCCCGCTCTTTTTCTTCCGGAGCATTGTCTATCTCTTCAAATTTCTTGATATTACCGCCATGCCTCATGTGAGCCAGACGCATCATGATTGCCACCGTTAGTGTTGTCTTGCCGTGGTCAATATGACCAATCGTCCCAATGTTCACATGTGGTTTTGTGCGCTCAAATACCGCCTTAGCCATCTTAATATTAACCTCCAATGTGTCGTGTTAGTATTTTTTAATCACTTACGAATCCGATTTTCGAAAACCGCTTTGTAACCCTTATAATTAGCCCACAGCCAAGATTACCAATAAATTACCACATACCTCTCGGCTTGAGATACTGACATTTAGCTGCTGATGGGACTTGAACCCATGACCTCGTCCTTACCAAGGACGCGCTCTACCACTGAGCTACAGCAGCGATACCGAATACACTATATATATTAGCTGGTTATATCCGGCAAATCGAGTAACTAAAGGACAGCTCCGCTTAGCTCTCAAGCCATACAAACAATATCTCCCTCTGTTTTTCCTGCCTCGACAAGCCTATACACCGAGCGCAGAAAAACGTACCTACCGCCATTTTTAATAATATAAACAATCAATGATACGAAAATAATACCATGGGTGCAAACAGAAAAAACTTAAAAATGCAAAAAAACTTAGAAAAAACAAAAAAAATTTAGATTTTTTTGCTTTTTTGCAAAAAATCACGTCCACCCACTCGTATCACCACAACATTATCACATAACTGCTCGCCTTGCGAACCAAATCCCGGTTAATTATCAGCTTCTGCAGACTTATCCGCCTTATCCGCTCCTTTGGCTTGGCCAAGGCACTCTGCCCAGCGTTTCAACTGCTCCTGCCACATCGGCCTGCCCTCCGGAAACTCTTTGGTCAGTGCTTCTAACACCGCATTGGGGTCAGTTCCACCGTACGGGTCATTTATATAATTGTCAATTGAGGCTACAACAATATCGTTAGGGTCTAAGTCCTTTTCCGACAAACGATTAGCAACTAAATTGGTCACGCCCTCCACATTTGGCCATCTCAAATAAACATCCAGCAACTTAGTTAAAATCCGCTCTTTCTCCTCAGCCGTCTGGGCAGTTTTACGCAACATACCAAAGTACTCTGCCGCCCGTTCAAACTCGCCTCTTTTGCTATAAGACTCGGCCAGTTTCTCTCTAATACCTTTGAGCATTTTTAGCTCATTTCCGCCACCGACGGCCTTTCGCTCCGCTATCTCAAGAAAAGATATCCTCTGCTCATCAGACAGCTTGGCTTTAAAGTTTGGCAGGTCGAATTTACCTATCCATTCGCCCAGAACCGCAGATTCAGAACGTTTAAATATTGTCAGCATCACCTGCCAGGCCAGCTCACTTTCGGCGCTCGAGCCTATCTTATCCACCAACCAAATCAAATCGTCCTTGCCGCCAACTTCACCGGCAAGGTCTGTCACTTTCTTTCTTACTACCATGCTGCTATCATTGACAAAATTTCTCAATATTTCTAGCGCTCCTGCTTTGTCAATGTATATCAGCCCATCTACCGCTGCTTCTCTGACCAAATCTGTTTCGTCTCTTAATGCTTTATCAAATAAAGGCGCAAATCGCCTGGCTGATTCATCCTTGTAAACGCTCTGTGCGCAAAGACCTGCCATTCTTCCGAGCAATTCTCCACGTAAGGCACCATCGGCCTTATCTTCTTCCTGTTTGTACCTTTCAACAAGTTTGCCAAGATATTCATCAACCTCTCCCGATGTCAATCCATCCTGCTCAAGGAGCTTTTTTATAACCTCGGCGCCCTTTTGTGCCTTTTTCGGCTCCTGCTCGGAAAGATATTCGGCTGCCAATTCCAACGTCTGTTTTCTTGTTTCCGGTCGAATCTTGATCCCCGAACCAGGCAAAAAGGCGTAGTAACATGCGCCGCCGAGTGCAGCGAACAACTCCATTCTGACCTCATCGTCTTGTTCAATTTTGAGCTGTCCAAGCAGCCGTTCGGATGAATTCAAGTCCACCATTAAAGACAGTAATTTGGCCGTTTTTAGCCGAACATCCCTGTTCTTGTCCGAAATCAAATTGACCAAAATGGGCCCGAGTTCAGCAGGTAATTTCGATTTTGGCTTTAGCCGGCTTTGATGAACCTTTTCCAACGCCCACAATCTCACTGTCGCCTTCGAATCAGTCAAATACGCAGCCAAAAATTTACCTCTGGCCTCATCGTCATCAATGCCATCGCATATCTTATCCAACGACGATAGGTACAGCTCCTGCCACAAGCCCAATTCCGTTTCCAGTTTGCGTATCCGGGCATCCTGGCGAATCAGCCACTCAATCAGGAATTCTTCTTTGCCTTTGCGTTCGAGTTCATCTCTGATTTGCTTGCGAGTTTCGGCATCTCTACCAATCGGGATGCCCACAGATTTAAGGGCCTTTTCCGCCTCGCCAGTTACTTGCTTATCAGAATCATCGAGCAAATCCATAAGTTTAAATATCACCCCCATATCCGGGCGAAGTTTCAACGCATATATCGCATTTAATCTTGCTCGAACCGGAAGCGACGAGTCTGTTACTATTTCTTCGAGCGATTTTGATATTTGCTCATACTCGAAAATCAAGGTCGCATCAGCAGCCAATTTGGCCCTGGCAAAATCCTCCTCGGTAGTCAGAATCTCAAGCAGCGGCTGGATAAAGTCCCCCTTTTGATTTATGCTTTCCTGTGACGCCCTGGTTTGACTCAATGCCTTACAGACTGCTACTCGTGCGGCGCTGTTTTCAGATTGCTTCAGTGCGGC
>Ga0209986_10003524_pt1 | contig 13678 bp, 10 predicted proteins | sample BlataG_FD_183168 | JGI IMG/M metagenome (GOLD analysis project Ga0209986, IMG submission 183168) | Deep subsurface microbial communities from Black Sea to uncover new lineages of life (NeLLi) - Black_00105 metaG (SPAdes) (version 2) | ecosystem: Environmental > Aquatic > Marine > Oceanic >...
TTTCTCATAGAAGCCCAAAAAGATACGAATCTTCTTTTTCGTAGATACTATTGATTACTCTGGATTTCAGGCGAGAAATTGCAATTAGAATAATAGATAGAACTAATCGATCGGGATCATTGTGCCTTATAGCACCTTGGGAGGTTTGACTCAGGTTCTGTTGATCAGATCAGGTATTTGACAATCTATACTATAGCATTTATTATTCGATCAATTTTTTAAAATAAAGGGGGAAAGAAGTGAAGATATTTGATGTCTTTTTAAGAAAACAAAAATCAATCGAAAAGGAGGTGTTAGATTATCTCTACACGTGGAAGAAATGTCTCGAATATTTCAAAGGTGGGATGGAGGTATATCTGGCTGAGGGGATCGGAGAGAAATTTAATTATTACGTTCAGGAGGTATATAAAACGGAAGAACGGGCGGATGAGCTGAGGAGAAAGGTAGAATGGGATATGTACTCTAAAGCACTGATTCCCGAATCCAGAGGCGATATTCTCGGGTTTTTGGAAACGATGGATAAAATTCCTAACAAGGCTGAATCCCTCCTCAACCAAATTAAATTGCAAAAACTTGAATTCCCCAAAGAACTGAATCAGAACCTCGAACGGATCGTGGCCCTTTCCTGGGAAGCAATCCAGCTTGTCTATGAGGCGACGACAAAGCTTCTCAGCAGAAATGGCGATATTCATAAACTAGCAGATGAAATCGATGCCAAAGAGACTGAATGTGATCATGCGGAACAGGACACCATTGAAAAGATATTTTCAATGGACATTGAAAAGGCAGATAAGATTCTTCTGAAAGAATTCATCATTGAAATGGGAAACCTAACAGACAGGGCTGAAGATGTCTCAGACAGGCTTACTATTTTAAGCGTAAAGAGAAGGGTGTAAATGTTTTACCTTATCTCAGCGATTTATCTTGGCTGGTCGCTTGGGGCCAACGATGCTGCCAATATATTTGGCACGGCAGTATCCTCGAGAATGGTGAAGTTTGTAACCGCAGGGATTCTTTCATCCATCTTTGTCATTCTCGGCTCAATTATTGGAGGAAGAGCCGGAATAGAAACAATAAGTAAAATATCTTCGATGAACCTCACTGCAGCAGGAATATCCTCTCTTTCAGCAGCCATCGCGGTAACCATTATGACAATCTTGAAGCTGCCCGTCTCAACATCACAGGCGGTGGTTGGCTCCATCATAGGTGTTGGTGTAATGCAAAAGCACGTAGCTCTCACAGGCCTCAATAAGATTATTATATGCTGGATAGGAACACCAATAGGTGGTTGCATAGTCAGTATAATTTTATATGTGCTATTGGCAAGAGCTGTGAATAGATTAAGGCTATCCTGGGCAGGATTCGATTTCATGATGAGGGCTGGTCTTATCATCACCGGATGTTATGGCGCCTATGCCCTTGGTGCAAACAACGTCGCAAATGTAACTGCAGTCTTCTACGGAGCCGGCTTCCTTTCCCTCCAGGCCGCAGCACTAATCGGGGGTGCGAGTATTGCCCTCGGGATTGTAACCTTCAGCAAAGGAGTAATGAAAACGGTAGGGAAAGGCATTGTAAAACTGGATGCCTTCTCCGCCCTTATAGTGGTGCTTTCAAACGCCATAACGGTACATATCTATGCCATCATTGGTGTTCCTGTATCTACATCCCAGGCAGTTGTTGGGGCAGTTCTGGGGATTGGTTTACTGAAGAGAGCAGAGGCGTTGAGAAAGAGGGCGATCATTGGTGTCTTTTCAGGCTGGATTGCTACACCTATTATTGCTGCTTTAGTTTCAATGTTCATCTATTTTGTGATAAATTTAAAATATGTAGGATGATTTTTTTCTTATTTCTACAGCATCGTAAAGAGTTCAGTTCCAACGAATTTCAATTTTTACAAGCAGTTCTGAAGGAAAATCCCATCAAGATATAAGAACTGAACTGATTCATCATACCAATAACATAGAAGAATTAATTAGAAAACCCTCAAATTGCCATTCTGGTGGGCTCCAGAATTCGCTTCTCCAATGCAAGCTAAATATGGTTACCCTAACTGAAATTCTAACTGAAATCCTCGATGCCCCCTAAGATGTTTTGATATCCTTTTCATATTCTCACTTTTATAGATCACACTACTTCTGGTTAATATACTACATTTTAGCCTGTTTCTTCTTTTGGTGCATTCTTTTTGATACAAAATGAATTAACCGCCTTATGGTCTTTAGCCATTAAGTTTGTTTCCATTTAAAATAATGATAAGTCAGCTTGTCTACTTTTCAAAAACCAAGTGTGGCCTCAAGAGGCTAATGGGGAATATCTCACACGATCTACTTGAGTATCATGTCAAATCTTGTCAGTAAATATTATGAAAGGATTTCACCCATACTAAGCAGATGATCTATCATTAATACATTGACATGAGGAGATATATTTTCTATGTGAATGATGATGTACCTGCTTTTTTCGGCTTATAACTAGATTGTGTAGCGAGACAAATATTGGTCGAAAAATCGGGTTCAGAGGTTTCTTTCGCTCTGTTTCACGCCCATCGAGGGGCGATTATGTTAATAGCAGGCAACTAGTTCCCTCTCTCCTGGAAAAAGAGGCTTAGGTTCTATGGTAAACTATGGCAAGGATTTCTTGGAGGTGACACCGTGGATGAGCCGATGTCCTGGGCTACCTATAGCGTGGACGGTGATGGGATTCGAAAACCTGAGGCTTGGGGTACTACATAATGCCCAATTACTTTTATCCATTTTGGTTTAAGGTGAAAAATATCCATGGGTAAAAAGGGAAAACTTGTTCTCGTAATCCTGGCGGTAGCTGTGGCGGTTGCAGCTGCATACCTCTACAGGGACAGCCGTAAGGCCCCAGTGATTTCGAGATCCGATGGCGAGGCGGAAAAGGACCAGATGGACAAGTCTGGACAGAGGCCCATTTACATCGGTTTCATCCCTCAGGGCAACGCAGTGTTCATGGTGAAAAAGTGGCAGCCTCTGGCAGACTATCTCGCTAAGGAGCTGGATATGCCCGTAGAGATGGTCTTCAGAAAGAGTTACCGTGAGATTATTACTGCTTTGAGCAATGCTGAGATAGACGTTTGCCTGACCGGTTCCTTTGTGTATGTTCAAACCCGGGAAGAAACGAACATTCGTCCCCTGGTCAGAAGGAAGAAATACGGGAGCGATCTATATCATAGCATCATGGTAGTAAGAAAAGACAGCCAGATTAACTCCCTGAAAGATTTGCAGGGGAAGAAGTTTGCATTCACGGACGAGGATTCTACCGCCGGCTATCTCTTGCCTGTGGCCATGATGAGGCAAAGGGGGATTTCTGATCCAGAGCGGTATTTCTCTGAGGTTATATATACAGGGAACCACGACTCTGCCCTGTTGGCGGTCCATACTTGCAGCGTTGACGGTGTAGCCCTGTCTACCACTCGCTGGCGACCGGAAAATCCCAAGGTGAAGGAACTCAAGATTATCTGGAAGTCTGAGCCCGTCCCCCTGGGCCCCTTCAGCGTCAGGGGAGGACTGGATAAGGACTTGGCACAAAGGATAGAAGAAGCTTTTCTGAAGATTGGCAAAACCCCTGAGACCAGAGATTTATCAGATCACATCCAGATAGAAGGTTTTGAAGAGGCCAGTGACAGTGATTATGACATTATTCGCAGGGTAGAAAAATGGGTTTTTTGAATTTAAAAAGATTAAGCCTGAAGATGAGGTTTATTTATGCCTTTATCTTTGTGATAATTATCACCATTACTATCCTATCTTTGACAAACTATTTTCGCTGGAAACATAACTATCTTCGTCAGGCCTGTGACGAAGGGCTGATCCTCACTCAAACTCTAGCCCAGGGAAGTATAGATCCTATTATCAGGAACGATTTTTATACCTTAGAGGAGTATGTAAACAATCTGATCAAGAAAAAGAATATTGCCTACGTGGTGATCATGGACAGACATGATCGAGTCCTCGCTCATAACTCCGGTGCTATGGGTAATATACCCAGGGAGATAAACAAGCGGGTAAGGGGAGATATCACCCCATATTTAGTTCAAACATACTATAATGCTGTTCTTAAAATAGATGTTAATGATATTTCTGTGCCGGTGCTAATCGATTCCAAGAAATGGGGCACAGTGAGGGTAGGTTTTTCTTTAGAGTACATCAAGGAAGAGATTGCCAAGAATGTGTTTGTGGTTATTGTGACGGGGCTCATATCTATGCTCTTAGGGATCGCAATGGCCTTGATCTTGACCCGCTTTGTAACCGGCCCTATTGAAAAGTTTGCAAAGAGCATGAAGACGGTTGCCGCTGGAGATTTAGAGCAAGAGATCAGGATGGATACGACCGACGAATTTGGTGTCCTGGCCATGTCTTTTAACCAGATGGCCAGGTCCCTGAGAGAGAGTAAGGAGGAGTTAAAGAAGACATATCAACGGCTAGTGCATAAAGAGAGGATGGCTGCCCTTGGAGAGCTGACTGCACGCATAGCCCACGAAATCAAGAACCCTCTGGGTATTATCAAAGGTTCGGCCCAGATCCTGGTTGAGGAAGTTGAGAAGCCTGAGATTAAAACCGAGGTCGCCGGTTATATTATAGAGGAGGTCAACTGTTTGAATATCAAGATTCACGATCTATTGAACCATGCCAAACCGAAGCCACCGAATTTAGAGGAAGTTGACCTGAACGAGATACTTGAAAATAGGATTCAGTTCTGGGAGTCTCAGAGACCTGAAGAGCGAAATGTAATAATTATCAGGAAGTTAAACCGAGAAATACCTTTTTTACAACTCGATAAGGAGCAGATCAGGCAGTTAGCACTGAACATGATAATAAATGCCTGTGAAGCCATGCCCAACGGCGGAGAGTTAAGGATTATGACCGACTGGAATTCCCGAGGTGACAGACATGATTTCGAGGAAGAAAAGGGCAGAGGAGAGTCAAGTAGGCCTCAAAATAATGGTTATGTGCGGGTAGAATTTAAGGATACGGGGATTGGTATCCCCAAAAAGGATATTCAGAAAATCTTTGATCCTTTCTTTACCACCAAAGAAAATGGCACCGGACTGGGACTATCCACCGTATATAGAATAATAGAGAATCATAGAGGTAAGATTGAGGTGGAAAGCAAGGAGGGAGAGGGGAGCAGGTTTAGCATATTCTTTTCTGTAAATGGAGTTACGGGGTGATTATACAAAATCGCCTAACAGGCTTACATTATGTTTATAGATAAAGCCAGGATATTAATTGTAGATGATGAGAAGAGGATGCGCCGTATCCTCCAGATTCTTCTGAAAAGTCAGGGATATGAAATCAAACTGGCTCAGGATGGAGATGAGGCATGGAGCATGTTCCAACAAGTCCCTTACGACCTAGTGATCACTGATCTGAAGATGCCCGGCATTGATGGCATGGAGCTTTTAGGCTTAATAAACAAACAGAATCCTGACGTTCCAGTGATCGTCATCACTGCCTATGGAAGTGTAGATTCAGCGGTAAAGGCAATGAAACAAGGGGCTTATGATTATATCACAAAGCCTTTTGAAAATGAAGAGATCAAGATTGTCGTAGCAAAGGCGCTTTCGTTTTCCAGCATGAAACATGAAAACCGCTATCTGCGTGAGGCAGTGGGGGCCAAGTATAACTACGATCATTTTATAGGGAATTCTCCCCGGATAAGAAAAGTGCGGGAACTGGCTGCACAAGTGGCAAGGACTTCCTCCACAGTGTTAATTCAAGGTGAAAGTGGAACCGGCAAGGAGCTTATAGCTCGTCTGATCCATTTTAATAGTCTACGTGCGGCCCGCCCCTTTGTGGCTTTTAACTGTGGTGCTTTGCCCAATAACCTTCTGGAAAGTGAGTTATTTGGTTATGAAAAAGGGGCCTTTACAGGCGCCCAAAAGCAAAAACCGGGAAGATTTGAGCTTGCCCATAAAGGCACCATCTTTCTGGATGAGGTTGGTAACATGAGTAATGAGCTTCAAACTAAAATGTTGAGGGTGTTGGAAGAAAGGACCTTTGAACGACTTGGAGGGACAAATTCCTTTCATGTAGATGTTCGCATCATCGCCGCAACCAACCAGGATTTGAAAAAAATGGTACAGGAAGGATATTTTCGATCGGACCTTTATTATCGATTAAACATATTCCCTATAGAAATTCCACCTTTAAGAGAATATAAAGAAGATATTCCCCTTATGGTTCAATACTTTTTGAAACGGCTTTCCAAAGAGATTGGAAAACAGGTCAAAGGTGTTTCCCAGCAGCCTATGAATCTATTGATCTCCCAACCCTGGCAGGGAAATGTAAGAGAACTCAAGAATTGTCTGGAGCGGGCAGTGATTTTATGTAAAAAACAAATGATCGAATCTAGAGACCTTTTGCTTGACCAGGCTCGGCCTTCCCATACCTCACCCCATATGAATATCTCTATTCCTGCGGAGGGTATCTCACTACAAGGAGTGGAAAGGAGTCTTATCATTGACGCGCTCTCTCTTGCTGGGGGCAATCAATCCAGGGCAGCTTCGCTCTTGAAGATTACCAGAAACACCCTGCGTTATCGAATGGAAAAATATGGGATTAATCCAAATGCGTGATATCCATCACATGGTGGTGCAAATCCACCAAAAACAGGTGCTTCCCCTCTCCGCTTCATATGGAAAGAATCATTTTACCCCAAAATAAAGTCTCGATTATCAAGGAGTTATATCCTTATAGGGATGCGGTTTTAATGTCTGGCATGGAAATTGTATTGATTATAGGGAGTAAAGCGCGTGGCATAGTGCCCATCGTTCTCCCGATGGGTAAAGCCCTCTATTAATCCAGTGTCTCCTTAGTGAATAAAATTGAAGCTTGAAATATGTCACCGTAATTATGAAATCTTGGTAAAAGTTGTTCAAAGAGGAGAAATTTAAGTAAGCATTTTATGAGTAATTCAAAGGTCTTGTAATATAACCCTAATGGAGGTGTAGTTATGAAAAAATTTATAGTTTTGTTGCTGGTTGTTTTTTTTATGGTCCCTTATGCGTACTCAGCAGATCAGACCCTTGTTGAGAAGGCAAAGGCGGAGGGGAAGGTATCGTTTTACGCCAACATCACGGCCATCCAACCCATTATGCAGGAGTTTATCAAGGATGAAGGTGTCAAGGGAGAATATACGAGAATCTCCACCTCGAAATTCTTCGCGACCGTCCTGACTGAGTATAAGGCCGGAAAGCTTATTGCCGACGTACTCCAGTCGCCCCTGCCGATCATGGAACTCCTGAAGGATAAGGGCGTTCTGACCGCGTACAAGTCACCTGCGGCCGCCATCTATCCCGAATGGACAAGAAAAGACGATAAGATTCAGATTTTCGGTATTGAATATGTCGCCCTGATTTATAACAAGGAGCTTGTCAAGCCGAAGGATGTCCCCAAAAGGTACGAAGACCTGACAGACCCTAAATGGAAGGGAAAGATTGTTATGGCCAATCCCTCTGCCCATGCGACCACCATTTCCTGGCTCATCGGGCTGAAAGAGAATGTTTTCCCCTCTGAAAAGGCCTGGATGAAATTCGTCAAGGGTCTCGCGGCCAATAAGCCAATGTTTGTCAAATCTTTCGGCCCCACCCCCGCACCGGTGGAGAGCGGCGAGAAGCTGATCGCTATCTCTATGCCGAAATACATCATCACCAAGGCGCCTGCCCCTCTGGATTGGGCAAGAGTTGAGCAACCCCTGCTGGGGACTCCCCGGGGGATATCTGTCGCCTCCACCGCTAAGCATCCCAATGCTGCCAAGCTATTCGTGGATTACTGGCTGTCCAGAAATGCCATGCAGATGCTGGCGGATAAAGTGGGTGAGTATGTTCTCTATCCCGGTGTTTATCCTCCCATAGATGGCATCGACAAAGCAACGGTTCTGCCCATTCGGGTGTTGTCGGATAAGGAAATCCGTTATTGGGGAGGCGAATTCAAGAAGATCTTCGCTACATCGTAAAGGTGTTTCCCTCTCATTTATTCCAACTGCTTCACGGTCCTGAGACCTGGTGTTCCCGGTCTCAGGACCTCTTCGGTACTTATCTATGGGTATTAGCATTAAAGGCTTAAACAAGGATTATTTCTCGGAAGGTAAAAGGATCAGAGCCCTAGCGGACGTTGATCTGACCATTCCAGCCAAACAAATCTTCACCCTTTTAGGCCCGAGCGGATGCGGAAAGACCACTCTGCTCAGGTGTATTGTTGGATTGGAAACACCGGACTCGGGAGAGATAGCGATCGGGGGAGAAACAGTCTGGTCAAAGGAGAAGGGCATCTTTGTCCCTCCGGAAAAACGGAGGCTGAACATGGTGTTTCAAACCTATGCCATCTGGCCTCACATGAACGTGTTCGATAACGTGGCCTATCCTCTCCAAGCCCGGAAGGAACCTAAAGAGGATATCACAAGGAAAGTCAAAAAGACATTGCGGTTTGTGCAGCTTGAGGGTTTCGAGAACCGTCCGGCAACAAAATTAAGCGGCGGCCAGCAGCAGCGCGTCGCACTGGCCCGGGCTTTGGTCGCCGAGCCCAAGGTGATCATGTTCGACGAACCTCTGAGCAACCTGGACGCCAAACTTAGAGAAGAAACGCGGAAAGAATTGAGAGATTTTCTGACCGAGCTGAAGATCACTGCGGTCTATGTGACCCACGACCGGGTCGAAGCCCTGGCACTGTCGGACGCCATCGCAGTGATGAAGGCGGGCGCCATCATAGAAATAGGGTCTCCTAAAAAAATCTATTTCGACTCCGATCATCAATTCGTGGCGGATTTCATTGGCCGCGCCAACCTGATTGAAGGCAGAGTGCGGGTTATTGAGGATTCTTACGCGATTATCGATTCCGATATCGGCGCCATAACCTGCCCCAAAAGCCCCGATACGTCACCTGGAAATACGGTGACACTGTGCATTCGCCCTGAGTTCATCAAGGTGATGGAAAAGGATACCCGGGAGAGCTGTAACATCTTCCGGGGAAAGGTGGATTCCCTGGTCTTCGTCGGAGAGGCCTACGAGGGTGAGATCATTATCGCGGATACCCGCCTGTTCACCAGAATCGAACCAACCCTCACCATCAGTGAAGGAGATGAGATCACCCTTTTCTTCGACCCGGATCAATGTTTTGTGCTATCGAAATGAACAGGACGTTTAATACAAGAGCGGCATTGACGCCAAGCCTGATTGTAATTGTCGGGTTTCTGACTGTATGCCCTGTCGTCATGCTTATTTTCGGGAGCTTCTCTGAAGGTCTCGGAGCCTTCGGCAGTCTTACCCTGGAAAAGTATACGCAAGCCTACACCGATCCCACTTTTGCCAGCATCATTGTCAATACGGTCATATTCACCATCGGGTCCGCCTTTGTCGCTACCAGTTTGGCCCTGTTCCTGGCCTATCTGAATACCCGAACCAACATCCCGTTCAAATTCCTGTTCCGGATCATCTCCATCATCCCGATGATGATTCCCCATATCCTTTTCTCCGTCAGCTGGGTTCTTCTCCTAAACCCCTCCAATGGTATGATCAACCTGTTTTTGCAAAAAATATTCTCTCTGGAGGGTTCTCCCTTCAACATTTACACGCTGCAGGGAATGATCCTGGTAGAAGGACTGCTGGATCTGCCCATCGCCTATCTGATCCTCGCTCCCGCCATGGCGTCCTTCGACGTTTCCTTTGAAGAATCTTCCAAGGTCTGCGGAGCATCAAACCTGCGAACGCTGACCAGAGTGACGCTGCCTGTTCTCAGACCCGCCATCCTGGCCTCCTTCATACTGGTCATCGTCCGGAGCCTGGCGTCCTTCGCCGTTCCCTCCGTCATCGGCATGCCGGGACGGATATATGTGCTGGCAACTCATATTTACCGTATAATCGCGACCGGTTTTGCCGTGGACTATGGCATGGCGGCAGCGGTGGGCATGAGCGCCCTGGCCGCGTCCATTACACTCATTTACCTTTATCGATACCTGACCTCGGAAAGCGAGAAATACGTGACGATCTCAAGCAGGGGATATAAACCTTCTGTGGTCGACCTTAAGAACGCCAAATATCCCCTTTTCGGAATTGTCGGCATCCTTTCCTTTGTTTTGATCGTGCTGCCGGTCATGGTCCTGTTTTATATTTCTCTTGTTCCCTACTCCATGGTGCCGAGTGCGAAGGCCTTCTCCATGATGAGCTGGAGGCACTGGATAGAAGTGCTGGGAGATCCCATCTCCTTGCTCTCCTTGAGAAACAGCGTTTTTCTGGGCATAGTTGGAGCATCGCTGGGTGTGATACTTTCTGTCTTCGTTGCCTACGTTATCGTTAAGATCCGTACCCACGCATCAGGCCTTCTGGAATCTTTAAGCTTTCTTTCCTTTTCCTTTCCCGGGATCGTCGTCGGTGTGGGCTTTATGTGGTTTTTTGTCCAAACGCCTCTGTATGCCACGATCTGGGCGCTTTTGATCGGGTATATCGCCACATATCTTCCTTACGGGATTCGACCGCTCACGAGTGCCTTTGTTCAGATCCATAGCCACCTGGAAGAATCGTCCAGGGTCTGCGGCGGGGGAACTCTCTATACATTGCGCCGGGTTGTCATACCCTTGCTGATTCCAGGCGTTGTATCGGCATGGATTCTGATGGCCACCATGTTTGTTCGGGAATTGACACTCTCGGTTGTGCTCTCTAGGCCGGGAACAGAAGTCCTGGCTGTGCAAATCTTCCGTTTTGCCGAAGACGGTTTGTGGGGGCAGCTCTCCGCTCTGGGAATTATGATGATTTTTATCTCCACAACCCTGGTTGTTATTGCTTCCTTGATCGGGGCAAGGCTGACGAAAGTGGAAACTGTCAGCCAATAGAGAAGTGTAGATTACAGAAATATCTGGTTATGATCCCCACTTTGAAAACTTTTATGCTAGGAGTTTGTCGGTCTTGCTGATGTTCTGTCCCGCTCAGAGTGAGCGATATTTTTGCTCTGTGCCGCTCAATACAGCAGTTTCTTTTGAAATTGGTGAGGAGGCAATGCCAGAGGGAACCCAGGTGACACTCTATCTCAATACCGATCAGATCATTGGACTCACTAATTGAGCCTCTGCCACGCAAAAGAACGTCCCCCTGGCCCCCGTGCCACAGACACAAGATGCAATAAGTTTCCTGATTTCTTTCTACACTTTTCCAATCTTAAATGCTGAGCCGATAGCCTCTCCAAGGCGATGGTATTTCATTGTACCAGGGGTGTAGATAAGTGGATCAATCTTTTCTGGATCTGCCTTTCCATCTGTCAGGCAATCTTCAGATATGTATGTTTCAATAATTTCACCCACAACCAAGGTATGGCTCCCTACATCTAAGTAATGGATAGCCTTGCACTCCAGATTTAGTGGGCATTCTTGAATGAGAGGGGCTGTTTTAAGTTCTCCATAGAAGGTTTTAAATATTTGTGACTTGTCGTTCTTTTTTCCGGAATAGACACCGCAATAATCAGTCTTTTTGACCATGTCACAGGACGGAACATTAACTGAAAACGTTCCGTTTTCTCTAATTCCTTCAAGTGTATATCGGTCTTTATGGATGGCAATGGAAACAGCCGGGGGTTTGTGTGCTGCAATCCCACACCAGGCAGCGGTCATAAAATTTGGTTTTTCATTTACTTTTGCCCCCACTAAAACCGCAGGCATGGGGTAAAGCAGTGTCTGTGGACCAAATTTGATTTTATCCATTTTGTTTCTCCCTTTTTAGTTTGCACATTTGAATGTTGAGTTGTAACTACTCAGGTATCTTGCCACAGGCACCAAGCCTTTCGGCCGTGAGCCCTTCGGCTGCGAGCTCAGGGTCGAGCGGCTCAAGGCCGAACGGACACCAAGACTATAGAATTATTCTTTACTATAGCTTTTTTAATGCATGGAACATTGAAATTAATGAGAAAACTCCGTTATTCAATTTATATTTATCTCCTCTTTGGGTCTTTTTGGCTTGGTGGCTGAATAGTTACGTTGAGTTTAACTATAGAGGAGAAAAATGCAAGCAATAAAGAGGATGAATATTTTTAAACTACAAGGGCAGCTAAAGATGAGTTTGGTGTCACGGAAACTTCACATATCTTTTGGGTGATATTTTTTGTGGAATAAGATATATTGCTTAATTCAGTTAAGATATGCGTGTTCTGTGCGAATTGAATAGTGCCTCTTCAGCATCACATCACGCATGTCATCAAGAATCTTATTTGACATAGATTTTTTCCTATTTTATCGTTTTTTTTATCAGAAAGAGTGTACTACTATATTGAATATTGAAAGCAAGCTAAATTGCCTGTTTGTCCATTCAATATCAGGATATCAGGCAAAATTGCCTTATACGTAAATGTTAGCCAGACGAAAGGCCGATGGAGGAACTGGAAAGGCTCCTCTAGCGAGGATGCGATGACGCAACCATTCGAGACGACGTTCATTCTGTTTGCGGACATGCTGGGCTTTGCGGCTCTCGTCGAGAGGGAGGGTGACGAGCTCAACGAACTTAATCCGATCTTTACCGGCGTTGAACTGTATTCGCCATCCCCTGCGGAAAGTCTGCTTGGATACCACTTTATCAACTTTCATCGTTGCCTCAACCAGGCTCGCGTGCGCCTCCAGGAGATGGGCGCCGGTACCGCAATTGTATTTTCCGACTCGGCATTTTTCCGAATAGAGACGCTCGATAATGCGATTCACCTCGCGCGCACGCTGATGTTCGAACTCGTCACCAGTGAGACGCCTGTCCGCATGGGTCTTGCCCGCGGCTCGTACCGTATGCTGCGATTCCTCACGGACTCGTCCGCTCATGTGTCCTTTCACATGTCGCAGTTCCTAGGAACCGGTATCGTCCGTGCGCACCAGACCGAACGTTGCGGCGTCCCGGGCCTGAGAATCCTGCTGCATCCAGACCTCGAGCCCTTGCTGGATAAGAAGGACTTGCGAATCGTTCCTGTGAAGCCCAGCGAGAAGATGCGGCTGAATGTCCAATCTGAAGTCAACTACCTAGACGCAACAGACAATCATTTGGGTCAAGATTTCGAGGATTGCATTCAGTTCGACTGCTTGCGATGGATGATGGGCGTCACGGATGAACAGCTTCAATACCATTACGTCGAGACATTCAATGCCTGGAACATAATGCGCACACAGCTCGGGCGCGCTCCGTATCCATGGGAGAAGTTCTTGGATCGTGACGAATACGACTACACGCATGGGATTCGTGAGCGACCTTCGGCAAGTTAATGACGTACGGCCGGCTAACAACGGCTTGCACCCGACGGCGCTGGACGCGGTCCCGCAGCGCCGCGGGTGAAGCCGATCGTTATGAGGAGATAGGAATACGGAACAGTTCGTAAAAACATACGCTTGGCTTTTAAGCCTTGTTCCATTAGCGGGACTCGTGCTTGGAATCTGGCAAATCCTTCGCTCACGTCGGAAAGCCCGTTGGGGCAAGGTTAAGACGATGTGCGTTTTCACACCAAATACTGTGGGAAACGGCGTTGGTGTTGCGCAGACCGGGCCAGCTTCGTTATTGGTGGAGGCGGTCAACCACGGACCAGGAGAGGTCACGATCATCGCCTTGAAGGGCCGATACAAAGATGGGAGTATAAACGACATAACCCTACGAACCACAGGCCACAAACTCAGGCAGGGCGACCGTTTTGAGAGAGCTATTATG
>Ga0209986_10003525_pt1 | contig 13676 bp, 11 predicted proteins | sample BlataG_FD_183168 | JGI IMG/M metagenome (GOLD analysis project Ga0209986, IMG submission 183168) | Deep subsurface microbial communities from Black Sea to uncover new lineages of life (NeLLi) - Black_00105 metaG (SPAdes) (version 2) | ecosystem: Environmental > Aquatic > Marine > Oceanic >...
CCTTCCATTCAGACACCTCCTTGCGAGATGCCTATTCTTTACCACTTTTCTCGGAAAGAGGACATTTCTATCGAGTCCTACAGAGGACATTATCATAGAGTTTCAACATAAGTAATAGCAGGAAAGTCATATGACTAATTTCTAATACAAATCAGTACCTATAGTCGATGCCTGGAAAGCTGGCTGGTTGTTATCTTGTACGCATGATAGGCAACCTGAAATCTCCAGCCATCGCCCTGCTTTTAGTGCTGACCACGTTCTTGATATATCATGGTATATCTGCAGAAGAAGCCGTATCTGCCGGCAATAGCGACATAATACAGAGTGCCAATACAAACAATGCCTCCCCTGCGGCACAAACACTATCCCACACTAACAGTAATGCTGGCGATACCGAGTCACCAAGCTATACCCCCTCACCCAACACCGTACAACCCGCTGATGATAATTACTCAACCGAAGGGTGGGGATTAATCAAGATAGAGGCACCCCGGGCAAGGCAGCTCTCCAAAGGTGGTGATTCAATCATCGTTGCTGTCCTCGACACCGGCATTGACGAGGATAGCAAGGATTTGGCCGAGAGGGTGATAGCTCAAGTCAATTTCACCAATAGTCCGACAAGCGATGACCTCTACGGGCACGGAACCCACATGGCCGGCATCATCGCTACCATTGCGCCTCAATGCCAGTTAATGAATGTTAAGGTAGCCGATGATACAGGCAAGTGCCAGGCATCAGTGGTAGCCAGGGGCATCGCCTGGGCGGTAGACCACGGAGCTGAAGTTATCAACATCAGCCTCTGCACCGAGTCTTCGGCAGATTTAGAACAGGCAATAAACTATGCCTGGAGTCAGGGAGCGGTAATTGTAGCGGCGGTAGGTAACGAGGGCAAGTCAGCACCAACCTATCCTGCCTGCTATACCAGTTGCCTCTCCGTAGCTGCCATCGATGGAAACGACTCTCTAGCCCTGCTATCTAATCACGGCGATTGGGTGGATGTGGCTGCTCCAGGCGCCAAGATTTACTCCACCTTGCCCCAAAACGAATATGGCTATAAGAGCGGCACCTCACCAGCAGCAGCTCATGTATCAGGTGTGGCTGCCCTGGTTTTCAATGTAGCTACGGATACCAATGGCAATGGCACAGTTAACGATGAAGTGCGAGAAGTAATGGAAAATAGCTGCTCCTTCATCAGTGCCGATGGCACGGGGAAAGGGTGCATCAACGCGCTGAATGCAATTACAGAAGCACTAGCATCAGGCTAGTTTACTATTTCAATAATGCCAGGAGGTAAAAGGAGAGAGATATGAAGATAGGTGGCTCATTCTCGGAAGTCTATGAAAACAGGCTGGTTGAGAGGCTGAACTCTGGTGACCCCGGTGCTGTGGATGAATTCTATGATGCTTACAGGAATAGGGTCTATATTTCAGTGCTTAAAAAGGTGGATGGAGATGAAGCTGTGGCTGAGGATATAGTCCAGGAAACATTCCTTGCTGCACTAAATTCGCTGGATAGGTTTCGGGGTGATAGCCGGCTTTATACCTGGCTGCGTAGCATAGAAAACCACAAGGTAAGTGATTTCTACCGTCACCGGGCGCAAGAAGCTAGGTCGGGAGAATTGTTCCTGAATACTGATTTCATTACAATCGAGCAATTTGGCGACATCGAATTGTTGACTCCCAGCATAATGGAGACTGAAGAAGCACGCCATACAATTCAGCAAGCTCTGGTCACTTTGCCAGCGGATTATCGGCAGGTGCTGGTATTAAAGTACATCGAAGAGTTGCCGGTGCTACAGATAAGCCGAGTCATGGGCAAGTCTGTAAAATCAGTTGAGGGATTACTCTCCCGAGCCAGGAAGGCTCTGCGTACGGCTTTGCTGGGAGCGGTTGAAAGCAATTAATTCCCCGCTAACACATAGTCTATTTAAAATAGCATCCCTGAAAGTTAATTGGGATCACCCTTTAGCATCTTTTTAATCAGGTATTAGTCCTGTACTTAAAGGATTCCAGGTATAAATGCAACCTGGAATCACACAATAGCCAACACCACCCCTGATACAGGATAAGTCTGCCACAAAAACGATGGCACACTGGATAACTTGCACAGGGCAATTGACAGGTTGATATCCGAGAAGGGGCTATTGCACTTCTAAGCTAACTCAGTATTGTCGGCCCTTAACAGGGTATCCCCAGTAATTCGCAACAAACCGCTTTAATCTTAACAGGATTTTAATATCCGAATGTTATCGTTATCTTAATCATCAGCTGATAATAACATACAGAAAGGAGGTAATACGGAAATGTGGAAAAGCAAGAAGTTTCTCATTGGTGCTCTGTTAGCCGCTGTGGTGCTGGTCGGGGGAATCGGTGGTGCGGTCCTTGCCCAGACGGGGGATGAGGATGTGAGCCAGCCCGTGGCTCAACATGAGGCTCTGCTAGAGAGAGTTACTGAAATCTACCAGGAGAACACAGGCGTTGCCATCGACCCGCAGCAGCTAAAAGACGCCTTTACCCAGGCCTCGAGCGAGATGCGGATTGAAGCCCTTCAGAGCCATCTTCAGGACCTGGTAGACCAGGGCAAGATAACCCAGGAACAAGCTGACCAGTACCTGGAGTGGTGGGAGTCAAAGCCCGACTTCCCTGCTAGATTTGGCTTCCGTGGACGTGGTGGACTACAGGGCCGTGGTCAACATGACTGTGGTCAATCAAATTCCCCAGCTAGCCCAGACGGACTGTGTCCCACAGGGACCATTTAACCCAGGGAATATCCAGCTGGAGTTTTTTATAGAGGCACTCTGACTGGATTACCAGCAGGAGAGGGGGAGGATATCCTCCTCTCCTTTCTTACCAATTATTCAGTTTAGCTAAAAAAGCCCACGCATATTAATAATTTCTTAACATTTATGCTATAACATTAGTTAAATGTTTCCAATTATCGAGGTGTTCAACAATGGCAGGTAAAAGAGTACTGGTGGTTGATGATGATGCAAAAACGGTGGAACTGGTCAAGCTCTATCTCAACCGGGATGGCTATCGCATACTTACTGCCTATGATGGTATTGAAGCCCTGCGGCTGGCTCGGGAGAAACACCCAGACCTTATTGTTCTGGACCTCATGCTACCCGGCATCGACGGCTTCCAGGTATGCCGCACTCTGAGGGATGAGTCCGATGTGCCTATCATCATGCTCACTGCCCGGACCACCGACCAGGACAAGCTGGCCGGTCTGGACCTGGGAGCTGACGATTATGTAACCAAGCCCTTTAGCCCCAGAGAGCTGGCTGCACGGATACGGGCGGTTCTCAGGAGACTGCCGGGAGAACGTGGACCTGCGGAGGTTATACGTGGTGACCTTACCATAGACTTTGTTAAACATAAGGCTTCCCTTGCCGGGCGGTCTCTTAACCTTACTGAGAGTGAGTTTAAACTACTGGGTGTACTGGCACTGGAACCGGGCAGGGTTTTCAGCCGGGCACAGCTTATCGAGAGAGCACTGGGCTATGATTTCGAAGGCTTTGACCGCACAATCGACGTTCATATCCGCAACCTGAGGCGGAAGCTCGAGCCAGATACCAACCATCCCAGATACATAAAAACAGTCTATGGAGCCGGCTATATATTTGCAGAGGTGGAGAGTGAGATATAGTCTACAGTTTCGTCTGCTGCTGGCTTTCTCTGTAGTAATAATTGTCGCTATTGGCGCAATGTTCTTCTTCATCAGCCAGGCCACTGGAGCTGAAGTACGGCGATTCCACGACCGTGTCGAGATAGCGCGCGCCGGCAAAATGGAATTTGCGCTGTCCGCCTACTACATCCACCAGGGTAACTGGGATGGTATTCAACCTTTTATTGAGCAGTGGGGGAATCTCTATGAGTGGAAGATAATAGTAACCGACACAGATGGAATAGTGGTTGCCGATTCTGAAGGAGATCTCCTGGGGCAGCCATACGAGCCTGATTCACCAGGGAAGATTATAATGCTCCCACGGTCACCGTATGCACTGGGCACGCTCTATATCGACTCCGAATCTTCACCGGGCGCAGACTTCGCCCTTCTCTCTACACTGTTTGAAAGAACGGGCCGCTTTCTTCTCTGGAGCTGCCTGCTGGCAGCGGCTATTGCGGTGCTCATCACATTTTTCCTGTCGCGGCGGATACTGTCTCCAGTCAAGACGCTTACCATCGCCGCCAGGCGCCTGGGACAGGGCGATTTCTCCCAGAGGATCGAGGTCAACGACAAGAGCGAAGCAGGAGAGATGGCAACAGCTTTCAACTCCATGGCAGGTGACCTTGAACGAGCTAAAGAACTACAACGCAATATGATAGCCGATGTTGCCCACGAGTTAAGAACGCCACTGTCCAATATCCAGGGTTACCTGGAAGCAGTTCAAGACGGTGTGGCAAAGCCAGATACAGCTACCATTCACTCCCTTCATGAAGAGGCAACTCTGCTGTCACGGCTAGTTGACGACCTTCAGGAGTTAAGTCTTGCTGAAGCAGGCGAACTAAAGCTGGTTTGCCAGGCTGAAGATGTTGCTGAGTTAATCAACCGCGCAGTGGCTGCAATGCAAGCTCAGGTAGCAACAAAAGGATTATCAATCTCCATCAACCTACCCGATAAGTTGCCACTGGTGAACGTTGACTATCACCGGATCAGCCAGGTCTTGCGCAACTTAATGGAAAACGCGATAGCCCACACTCCTGAAGATGGCACTATCACCGTGACCGCCACACGGCAGGATAGCCTGGTAGAGGTGGCTGTTGTTGATACAGGTGAGGGCATTCCTGCAGAAGACCTGCCCTTTATTTTTGAGCGCTTCCACCGGGTAGACAAATCACGCACCAGGGCTACAGGCGGCAGCGGTCTGGGGCTTACCATCGCCAGGCGATTTGTCGAAGCCCATGGCGGAACGATTCAAGCACAGAGTAAGCCAGGCAAGGGTAGCCGCTTCTCGTTCACAATGCCTGTCGTAGAATAGCATCAACCTGAAAGAAGACTCGACCTCTGGGCTATCTGTCAGTCCTGATTATCAGGATGAGGAGTGAAATAACCAGGGTAACACCAATGCCAACCATCAGCTATAATAGACATGAGGTATTGATAACGCCAGCGAGATTAAAGCCCGCGTTGTAAAATGTTAATTTCTTGTTATTTCCCTGGATTCTCTGGTTTTTTAAAAGTGCTACGGGAATTAATAACTTCTTAACAATTGCTTGTTATGCTATTCTCTGGCTGGCATTGCATTTAGCCTCATCCGGCCATAGCATGATAATAGACATGAAGGAGACACGAAGGTACAGGAGTATAGCAATGAAGGTGACAAAGATAATATTGGCTTTAATTTTATGTGGAATCAGCGTTATGTCATTGGGCTGCGCAGGGGAATCAGAATCCGAAACAGCCCCAGAGAACCAGGTGGTAACCGTGCAGAAGGGGAACCTCACAGTGGAGGTCAGCGCTGTTGGCAACCTGGCCTTATCCCGCAAGGAAGAACTGGCTTTTGAGAGGTCGGGCACTGTAGAGGAGGTGTTAGTGGAAGAGGGTGAGTCTGTTAATGAGGGACAGGTACTGGCGACCCTCGATACGACAGAGTGGGAAGAAGAATTGAGAGCGTTACAGCTTAATTTGCTCCAGGCAGAAATAAACCTGGAGAACGCAGAGCAAGCACTGGAACAGGCGGAAGAGGAGACAACTATTATTGTTGGCGGTGTCGCTGTCACCGAATACTCTGAGGATTGGGAGATAGATATAAAGGAAATGCAGCTTGCCCTCGCCGAAGCGCGACTCGAAGATGCTCAGCAAGAGCTACAGGAAACCCTCGAACAAAATCTCGAGGTCGTCGCCCCCTTTGATGGTTTTATTATCCTGGTAAGTGTTTCCGGCGGTGATGAGGTAAAGAAGGGCACGGTAGCCGTAACCATTGCCGACCCCAACCAGTTTGAAGCGGATATCATGGTCAGTGAGATGGATATCTTTCAGGTAAAGCTCGGTGGAGAGGCCTGGGTACAGGTGGATGCTGTGCAGGGGCTGAGGTTACCTGCTGAAGTCACCCACATTTCGCCGACAGCCGTTATTCAGGCAGGCGTGGTCAACTATGAAGTAAAAGTCGAAATACAGTCAATCGAACCAGTAATACAGGACCAGCAACAGGCGACGCAGGATTTTCCCACAGGGGAACTTCCCGACAGGCTTAAGCAAGCCGTTGAAGAAGGCCATATCACCCAGGAACAGGCTGAAGAGATGATGGAGCAGGGGCAACAGGGGCAAGGAAAAGGGCAGGGACAGGTGCCATCGTTAAATCCCGAAGACTTCCAGCTCAGAGAAGGGCTCACGGTCACCGTGAGTATTGTGTCAGCTGAAAGAAACGATGTGCTACTGGTGCCTAACACGGCGATTACCACCTCGGGCAGACAGACCTTTGTCCAGGTGGTATTACCTGATGGCACTTTTGAAGAGCGTTCGATAACGACAGGCATCAGCGACTGGCAGTACACTGAGGTAATTGAAGGGCTCAGTGAAGGTGAAGAGGTGGTTGTGCCGCAAGGCACTGCTGCCACAACGACGACACCCCAAAACCAAGGACGTCAGGGGGGAATGATGATACCGGGAATGGGGAGACCCCCTGGATGATCCAGCTACAGGATATAACCAAAGTCTATCCCATGGGCAAAAGGGAGCTGACCGTGCTCAGAGGAGTAAATCTTCATATTGAACGAGGCGAACTGGTGGCCATTATGGGTCCCTCCGGTTCAGGCAAGTCAACTGCACTCAATCTTATTGGTTGCCTGGATAGACCAACTTCAGGTAGTTATTACCTTGAAGGCAAAGACGTCAGCCGCCTCAGCCGCCGGGAGCTAGCCAGAACCAGGGCACATAAGATTGGATTTGTCTTCCAGACCTTTAATCTGTTGCCCCGCCTCTCGGCACTGGCTAATGTAGAGCTTGGCATGAGGTACTGTGGAGGAAGTGACCGTAACCGTGCTATGGAGGCGCTGGCCATGGTTGGACTCTCCGACCGTGCCAGTCATAGGCCTACAGAGCTTTCGGGAGGAGAGCAGCAACGAGTTGCCATCGCCCGTGCCCTGGTGAAGAACCCTCCTCTTATTCTGGCGGATGAGCCCACCGGCAACCTGGACAGCCACTCCGGCCAGGAGATAATCACCATCCTCACCTCTTTACATGCCGAGCAGGGCATTACCCTGCTTGTGGTAACCCACGACGCCAACATTGCCCACCATTGCCAGCGTATCATGCATTTTAAGGATGGCCAGGTAGTAACGGAGGAAAAGGCATGAAGAAATGGCTTGAACCTTTATCCAGCGCCTGGGGTGGGGTGAGGATGCATAAGCTCCGCAGCTCTCTGACCATGCTGGGAATCGTTATTGGCGTATCGGCCGTTATCGCACTGATGTCCATCGGCAGAGGCGCTCAGGCAGACATTATCTCACGCATCGAAAGTATGGGAGAAGACCTTATTACCATCAGCCCCGGGCCACAGACCTGGGGCGGAGTCAGGAGTGCTGCTGGCAGCGCTACCACACTGACTATGGAGGATGCGGAGGCAATATCAGAACAAGTCGCCTATATAGAGGCAGTTGCTCCTTCCTACTCAACGTCACTCCAGTTGGTCGTCGGCGGTGAAAATATGAATGCCTCGGTCACCGGGGTACCCCCAGAGCATCAGAGCATACAAAATTTGGAGATTGCCAACGGCAGATTCTTCACTGACTATGATTATCAGCGCGGTTCCAAGGTAGCCGTGCTCGGCTCAAATGTAAAAGAGACGCTCTTTGGAGATGCTGACCCCATAGGGCAACAGATGCGGATGGGCAGCATTATCGTGCGCGTCATCGGCGTACTGGAGAGCAAGGAAGGTATGATGGGCCCGTCGCCTGACGATGGCATCCTGGTTCCACTAACTGCTCTGCAGCAGACGGTGGCACAGCCGCGGACCACGCAAGGTGAGCGCGTGGTATCGTCTATAGGGTTAACGGTAAGCGACGAAGAGCAGGCAGACTACGTCATTGAAGAAATCACCATACTGCTTCGCTCCCTACACCAGCTTAGTACCTCAGACGATGATGATTTCAGAATTATGTCTGTAGGGGAAATATCCGAAACCATCGCTGAAGCGATAGGCACGATGACCCTTCTACTGGGGGCCATCGCGGCGATTTCACTTCTGGTTGGCGGCATCGGTGTGATGAACATAATGCTGGTATCAGTCCTGGAGAGAACCAGAGAGATCGGCATTCGCAAGGCACTGGGAGCTACTGAGCGAGATATATGGGGACAGTTCCTGATTGAGGCAGCCATACTCAGCTTAACCGGTGGCGTCATCGGAGTTGTTATAGGTTGGGGTATCGCATATTTGGTCTCCAGCACGGGGCTAGTGACGACTTTGGTTACTGCTGATATAGTTATCCTTGCCATTTCGGTATCGGTTGGTATTGGTCTTTTCTTCGGATTCTATCCTGCCTGGCAGGCTTCCCGTCTCAACCCCATCGAAGCATTGAGAGCCGAATAGGTATCAACCTATCCCGATTCTAAGGCATGAAAAAAGGCAAGACAACCCCTCTATTTCAAGGCTCCTTTGCCTTGCTTGCCTCTTTCAGTCTTAAGCGTTCTATCAGGTGATAACCGCCCTGACCACCAGTGGGAGTTTGGCTATCAGCCCAGTTAGCTATCTTTCTTGTAAAGTGGAAAAAGTAGCTCGCTCAATAACCTTGACTTTATATTCCTCGGGTGGTGGTTGAACAAGTGTACCCTGGACATTAAGAGGGATCCAGGTTCCCCCATAAACAACCACATATCTCAGCATAAATCCGCCCGCAAGCCCAATCAAGCTGGATACAACTGCCAAGACAAGCATTGCTACAGGGCTTATGGCAGCATAAGCCTTAAGAGCTTCCAATATGAAAGGTATTACTAAAGCAGCTGCTATCACGCCAACCCAGAAAGCACCTGCCAGTCTGCCGTGGGTCAATACCCGTGCTGGATTCATTGCAGTTCCATAAGTCTGCATGCTCCCAAGGTACAAGCCGATGACCATCGCTTCAATTATAATGACGAAGAAGTTAAAGCCCGCCAGGCGCGCCAGAACCTCCAGTGTCTGTACTTCCACTGAGCCAGCGGCTAATTTTGACAGTGCTAATACAAACACCGCCGCCATTGTTCCCATTGATAATCCCGAGATAGGGAAAAGCACTGGCAGAAAAGCCTTGCTCCATAAGGCTACGGATTTTACTACTCCAAGCAGCATTCCAGTATAGACCAGGCAAAGTATCGCAAATATGGATGTGATTATTCCTAAAGTCAAATGCGGTGCACCTGCCAAACTGGTAGAAGGCCACACCCAGGTAAATATGTGTATCAGGTCAAGTATTATAAAAACAGTCAAGAAAATTGCTCCCAGCGACATCCAGGAAGTCTTTGGCCGTAAAAACACACGGTAGAACTGACTTTTCCGTCCCATATCACATATAATTAAGAGTCCACCAATCAATACCACAGGTGCAGCAAGGACGACAGCTACCTTGGACATAGTGGTGAATCCGGGGAATATCATATTAAATATAAATCCAATCAGGTATGCCCCTGCACCTGTAGCTACAAGGAACAGTGTAGCTGCCGTTCTCCATCCCATTACTTTCTGAAAGCTCGGAGCTGTATTCATTTTGATCTTACCTCCTTAATCACTTGGCAAGTAATATAGTGACGGCTCCGTTTCCATCTCTGGATTAAGCACAAAGCCCTCTCTCTCTTTAATAAGCCTCGATACCTCACTGTCAGGATCGTCTAAGTCACCAAAAAAACGTGCATTTCCCGTGCAGGATACTACACACGACGGCTCTAACCCACACTCTACCCTGTCTACACATAAATCACACTTCTCCACCGTCCCAAGCTTATGCTTCTGTGAACCTATCTCTTCATACGGAGTTACATAACCTGGATAATAACTCCTCACCTCATTATAGAAATACCTGGGACCATAAGGACAGGCTATCATACAATACCGGCACCCTATACATTTGTCATTGTCCACCACCACTATGCCATCCTCGCGCTTTATCGTCGCTCCCGTCGGACACACCTTCTCACATTCCGGCTCCTTGCAGTGCATGCAAGCTACTGGCAGAAAGTGAAGCTTGCTGTTAGGATACTTGCCTGTCTCATACTTCAGCACACGGTTCCAAAGTATCCCCCTCGCCGTAGCGCTTATAGCTTTACAGGCCATGGAGCACGTATCACACCCTACACACCTTTTCAGGTCTATTGCCATACCGTATCTAGCCATTTTGCTCACCTACTTTATACACCTTCACTTTTGGACTTACAGTGACCGACCCACTTACAGGGTCTATTCCGATGTCTTCCCGACCAGTCATGAGTATATTATAATATGTACCCCTCCTTGAATCCGGGTTCATCATCATCGTGCTGGCGCCGTAGCAGGCTGGTACCCCAACCACCTCTGGATGGATAAGCTCAGTCAACTTAAGCTTCCCCACTGTTTTTCCGTGCTGAGACTCTATAAAGACCTCGTCATCATCTTTAAGTCCCTTCTTCTTTGCCGTCTCGGTGTGTATCCACACATACATTTCATAGGGGTCTTCTTCACGTAGCTCAGCCAGCCACGCGTTCTGCTGAGTGTCGCCTGTGCCGTGGGGCATTAAGGGAGTCTTCCAGTTGCAAACCCACATATCATATTCAGCCGGCGCAGTATATTCCGGTGGTGGTATCCAGTAGGGGATAGCCCCATAGTACTTGAAGTAATCCTCCTGGTCCTCCCAGTTCGGAAGCTTAATGTTATGCTTCTTTAGGTTTTCTCTCATTCTCTCTCCAGACGCCTTTAAACGGTCGAAGTATATGGGGTGTCTGGTCTTGTTATCAGGCCAGTAATAGTAATTGTATCCCAGCTTGCCTGGGGTATCGAACTTGTACAAGACACCATGCTTCAGCAGGTAGTCATAACTATATTCGTCACCGAAGACCTGCTTGACTCTCCTGTCTATCATCTCGTCTATAGTGTACTTCTTGTTTAAATCAAGCGCATGTTCATCCTTTAGTTGGAATGCGAGGTTCACTAAATCGTTAATACCACCTTTTCCCGTAAGAAAACCGACTCGGTCAGCTATCTCTATCAGCACATCTGTCATAAGCCTGGTATTGAATAGCGGCTTTACCGGATTTCGCCCCAGGACCAAATTGAGACCTCGTACACTATCATCAAGGTTCTGGTGTGTGACCAGGTAGAATCTGGCGTACTTTCTCTCCAGGAAATGGTGCTCAGGAAACACAATGTCCGCCATCATGGTTACCTCGTCGAAGTTGAGTGCGAAAGTTGCTATAAAAGGTACCTTCTTGAAACCCTCTATCATTATATCTCTGTCCATTTGAGCGCGTATAGAATTCGCTCCGCAGTTCAGCATTGCCTCAAGCTTGTAGGGGAGGTGATACTTCTCCGGGTCAATTAACACCCGGGCCACAAGCTGAGGTGCGGCGTGGCAGTGAGGGTAAAATTCGCACATTGCTAAGTGCTCAGGCGGGAACTTAAAAGGAACCCCCAGTGCCTCCATGACGGGCTTCACCACGCCATCCTCATTAGGCTCAAGAGTTCCGGCACACGGTCCCGGGCACCGGTTTCCAGTTGCACCACCAGGCACTTCCATAGCACCCACCAGCATATTGATTATCTTACCCGCCAGGTCAAAATATGTGCCGCCTTTCTGTGATACTGCCCCACGACCCGAGCCGGCAAACTGTGCCGGACGTAGCGGGAACTTGAAGCCATCTATTTCTAAGGTGCTGCCTATCTGGGCATGCTCCACAAACTCCTGTGTCACTTCCCGGATGGTAGAGGCCGGTATACTGGTGATTTCTTCCGCCCAATCAGGCGTATACTCCTTCATACGCTCCTTTATTAGATGCAGAGCGGGATTCGCTTTGACGCCTGACACCTCGTACTCACCCTCCAGAGCGTAGTCCCTGATGGAAGTGTCATCAAAGGTCTTAGCTTTATTGTCAACCGAGTCCCATATCAGCGGCTTCCTGGTGGATTTATCCCTGACATAGTACCCATCGGGACCAATGAGGTATGGGCCGGTGGTTCGGTTCTTCACAAACCACTCGTCATACTTCTTCAACTCGTAGAATATGACGTGTATCATCGCTAATGCGAAGGCCAATTCCGTACCCGGCCTTATCGGCAGCCACCGGTAGCCCTTAGCAGCCTCCTGCGAGAAGCGCGGGTCTACCATCACTAACTTCATCCCGCGGTCTACAGCATCCAGAAATCGCTTGGTAGCGTGTGTGGTAGCCACGTTTGGACCTGTAGTTCTACCAGCCGCGATTAAGTATTTGCAGTGTTCCAGGTCAGTAATATACTCAGGCATGTGACCATGAGTGAGATTAGTGGAGTAGTGAATTGCGCAGAGGTTACGGCCAAATAACTCATTTGGTGTTCCAAAGGCTTTGGAGAAGATAAGGAATCCTTGAGTATAACCCACACTCTTGTCTATTTCCTTGCAGGTAATAAGGAAGTCTTCACATGCTCCCCAACCTTCCCATAAAGCAAGCTTTCTGGGGTCATCCTCCCTTATCTTTTTAAACCGGTCTGATACGGTGCTTATAGCTTCCTCCCAGCTTATCTCTACCCATCCAGGGTCAACATCAGGCCCTTTCTCAGGATTAGTTCGTTTTAAGGGTGTTTTGACGCGATAAGGATTATACAGTCCCATGATTGATGCTATTGCCCTCGGACAGACTTTCCCTTTGTTGGTAGGACTATCCGGGTTGCCTTCGATATTTGTTACCACCCCATTCTCAAGGTAGACCTTCGTGCTACAGTCAGCTTGCATGCAACCCATGCAGTAGCTGTACATCCATTCTTTTTGTTGGGTAGTTTTGGATGGCATAGGAGAGCCCCAACTAACACCGGTCTTCCTATCAATATTCAGGGTCTCACCAAGCGAGGCCAATTCCTGGACCTTTGATGAGGTTTCTCTGCTCTTGGAAGCAGTTACTGCTTTCTTTTTCGTTTCTGGCTTATCAGGCATTTATCTCACCCCCATTAATATTTGCTCATTGGCATAATTTGAGGATATTCTCCCAGCCTGTGGTCTACTCCAGCTATGGCTTGTAGCTGGAGTTTCATTATAGGACTGGGTTCTATCACTATTCATTTCAGGCTACCAAACGGCTTTTCAGCTTTACAGTGGGCCATTGTGGACTCGAACCACAGACCCCAGTCTTATCAGGACTGTGCTCTAACCAACTGAGCTAATGGCCCATAGAGTTCATATTATATAGCTTTATATGCAGCAGGTGTCAAACCACAGCTAGGCAAAAAGCCATAGAGATACAATAGCAGCCACTATTGGTTTTAACAATCACAAATAACGTGGTGTGAAACGCTGAAAGTTGCTTGGTTCGCAGCGCTATCCCACCATACCCAGGAATACTCCACCGGCGATCGCGGCACCAATAGCGCCAGCTACATTAGGCCCCATAGCATGCATTAGCAGGAAGTTCCTGGGATTCGCTTCCTGCCCCATCACCTGAACTACACGCGCTGACATGGGAACCGCAGATACACCGGCAGCCCCTATCATGGGGTTTATCTTTTCCCTGGAGAATAAGTTCAGTATCTTGGCCAGTATCACGCCTGC
>Ga0209986_10003526_pt1 | contig 13669 bp, 8 predicted proteins | sample BlataG_FD_183168 | JGI IMG/M metagenome (GOLD analysis project Ga0209986, IMG submission 183168) | Deep subsurface microbial communities from Black Sea to uncover new lineages of life (NeLLi) - Black_00105 metaG (SPAdes) (version 2) | ecosystem: Environmental > Aquatic > Marine > Oceanic >...
TTTATTCCGACCATAAGCGTCCAAGACGCATTCGTTCCAAAATATCAGGATTTCTCTTGCGGAAGGGAGATGTGATCAGTGTCCAAACTGCAGGTGCAGGGGGATTCGGCCATCCCTTTAAAAGAGAACCGGAACGTGTTTTGAAAGACTTTATGCAGGGAAAAGTGAGCCGAGGTTATTCCCAAAAAGATTACGGCGTTGTTTTGACTCGTACAAAAAAAATCAACCATAAAGCAACAAAGGTTTTAAGAGACAAAATGAAGACCGAAAATAGTGGCACTTAATTCATGAGTATTGCAATTGATACGGGTGGAACATTCACCGACGTAGTATTCTATGACGAGCATAAAAAAGTATTTATGTCGGCTAAGATCTCTTCAAATCCTGACAATCCTGAGATTCCATTTATTAAAGGACTAAATAAAGTTTTGGAACGTGCACATAGATCCCTTGCGGCCAGAAATGATTTGATACACGGTACCACGATAGTCACAAATGCGTTGTTGGAAGGAAAGACGGCCAAGGTTGGACTTCTCGTGACCCGGGGATTTCGAGATCTGCTAGAAATCGGCCGGCAGCATCGACCAAATTTGTACGATTTTACTGTAGGGCGGAAGTCTCCCCTGGTATCACGTGACTGTGTTAGAGAGGTTAAGGAAAGGATTACGTCTGAAAAAAAGATACTTCAAAGCTTAGATATAGACGATGCTGAAAATCAAATCAGAGCGTTGAAGAAAAATAATATTGAAGTATTAGCTATTGCTCTCCTCTTCTCCTTCCTTAATCCTAAGCACGAAAAAAAATTAGGAAAACTGGCCCAAAAAGTATTCCCAAAAAAATATATTTTCTGTTCAAGCCAGATTTCACCAGAATTCCGAGAATACGAGCGTACAAGCACAACCGCGATCAGTGCAGCCGTTGCCCCCAGAGTCGTCAATTATCTCCAGGCTCTTGAGAAAAATCTGAAGAAGGAACAATCCAATCGAGGAATTCTGCAAATCATGCATTCAGGAGGTGGAACTTTAAGCCCAGATGAGGCAGAGCGCTATCCCCACGCTCTCATCGAGTCAGGTCCGGCCGCCGGACTGATTGGAGCTTCCCATCTCGCAAAAAGCCTGAACTTGAAGAAGGTATTAGCCTTTGATATGGGGGGAACAACAGCAAAGGCTGGAATGATTTTAAAAGGCAAACTTCAGTTCTCTCAAGAATATGAAGTTGGCGGGGAATTTCATCACGCAGGACGGCAGAGAGGAAGTGGACACCCTATTCGCACGCCCATGATCGATGTCGTGGAATGCGGGGCTGGAGCAGGAAGTATTGCTTGGGTCGACCGCGGAGGCCATCTCAAGGTTGGCCCACAGAGCGCTGGAGCCGACCCTGGGCCTGCATGTTATGGAAAGGGAGGTAAAAATCCGACTGTTACAGATGTTCACTTGATTTTAGGTCGAATTTCTGCAGATGCGTTTCTAGGAGGTGAGCTGCCTCTTTATCCCAGGCATTCCGAAGAGGCCATCATGCAGAATATCTGCAAGCCTTTGAAAATGACTTTGAAGAAAGCGGCTTGGGGCATCCTGTCTGTCGCCAATGCCAACATGCTGCGCATTCTCCGTCTTATATCAGTGGCTCGCGGACATGATCCACGAGACTTCATCCTGATGGCATATGGAGGAGCCGGGCCTCTGCATGCCACGGAACTCGCTGTAAAAATGTCAATTAGACACGTCATCATACCTCCAATGGCTGGGCTTTTCTCCACATTGGGATTGTTATTCGCAGATACAAACAAAGATTTTGTAAAAACAGCTATGTTACCTCTTACACAAAGAGCCTCTCTCAATAGAATTCTGTTCCGCCTAATCAAACAGGCTGATGCTTGGTTTGAAAAGAATTCTATCCCGCTGAAGAAGCGGAAAATCAGTATCTCTGGTGATCTTCGGTATCCCCACCAAAACTATGAATTAAACCTCCCTATACCAGGCAAGATTATATCAAAAGAAAACATTCAGACCATCCAACATAGATTCCACGATTTGCATGCCAGAACGTATGGCTACAGCGCACCTCAAGAAAAAATACAAGTTGTCAATTTGCGTTTAAGAGCTGCAAAACTCAATCCAAAACCGATTTGGCCGAAACATTACTATTCAAAAAATACATCGGATAGAGGACAATTTAAAACTAGACATGTTTTTTTCGAGGGTAAAGAACTTGAATGTCAAATCTATGAACGATCACATTTGCCGACTGGCATTAAGATTATGGGCCCCGCTATTATTCAAGAAAAGGAATCCACTGTACTAGTAGGCCTACGTTGGTCTTTTAAAGTGGATGAAATGGGAAATATTAACTTACGAAGTAGTGTGTAAATGATTTGAATTGGACTATTTATCGTTAGTTAATCCTAAGTCCATTATTCCATTGCAGAGATTCCTTTGGTTCTTCCCATCCAGGAGAGATTTTCTAACTCGCCGAATTGTTCTCGAAAAATGCGATAGTAAAATAATTCCTCTTTGGAGTTTATTATCCAACCATTTTTCAAGATTCGCTCGCGCCTAAAATCATCGTCCGTGACCGTTGAATCAGCATAGTCTGACATCAGTTCTCCAACACCTGCGCCTTCCCAGAATTTGGATTTCTTGCGATTTAACACTTGTTCGGGAAGCATGTCATCAAAGGCCACTCGTAAAATCCACTTTTCTACGTTACCCCGGAGCTTGTATTCGGCTGGAATACGAAGAGCATAATCAACGACTTCAGGATCAAGAAAACAGACATGAGCCACGGTTTCGTGGGCTGACGCACTGCGATCAACTCGCTGTAACGCCGTGTTGTGGAGGCGCTTTGTAATATCTATCAATTCATCCTGTATCTCTTCCGGCGGGAGCCGTTTAAGATAATGATATCCAGCAAACAATTCGTCCCCCCCTTCTCCGGATAAAACCTCGTTAACGTACTCAGAAGCCTTTTGAGCCACGATATAATTAATAATGCTGGACCGGACAAGAAGGGCATCAAAGGATTCAAGATGGTAAATGACTTCAGGCAATACCGAGAGGAAATTATTGAAATGCACCACCACTTCGTGATGTTCAGAATCGATGAATTGAGCGACTGCCTGGGCAAATTCAAGATCAGGGGATCCCTCTAGTCCCGCAGCAAAGGTATAAAGTTTGTGTCGATTGGCACTACTCAGAGCAGCTACGACGCTCGAATCCAGTCCCCCTGAAAGCCAGCAGCCAAGCTCAGCAACTTGATCAGTTTTTCTCTCAATAGCACTCTTTATTAAATGTCTAAGATGTTTAGCTATGATTCCAGGTTCTATCTTCAGGGGTTCTTTCTTCTCAAGTTCATAATAGGACGTTACTTGTTCTCCATCTAATTTACATCCAGGAAGAACCAGCTTGACATCCGAACAAAAATCGATCAACGCTTTTACTTCGGAAGCAAAGCATAGATTCCCCTCTCCATCTTTCCCGTAATACAGGGGGGCAATTCCTAGAGGATCCCGCTTGAGAATGATGCCATTTTCTTTCGCTTTAGCCAGAGCCAGATGTCCCGAACCATCACCATCCGAAGCTTCATTTTTTTGCATCAATCGGGGAAGAGACTTTTTCTGGCTCTCATTATAAACAATGCCTAAAGTGGCAGTTTCTATCTTTTTCACTTTCCATCCAGCATTCCCACGATGGGAAATTTTTCCCAGCATTTTCTTGACAGTATGCTCTTTTCCAGGTTGGTTAACTCCGGCTATACCTGACACTTTTACATTTTTCCTTTTTTGAAATTCATTGCAATCATTTTGTTCATTCGCGGATTATCTGAGTCTGCCGAATTATCCGGATAGGCACTGTGGATATTCGGGCAAGTTTCTCAGTCACCAATCCAAGGAAAAATCGCTGCTAACCCGTTGTCCCGTGACTTGAGTTGTACAATATCACATTTCATCTCATAATCCAAATTAATGAAATATCTGTCTTTCTGGTAATTCCTCAGCAGTTATTCTTGGCATTTTTACCTCCTTAAAATTGTGGCTAAATTGTGGCTTTTTTTGCCGCAAAAATAGGATAATAAAGGCAAGAATAGGCAAATCAGGACAAATGCAAGTTATTTGATATACAAATTTTGTTGCATTAATAAGCCATTTATGGCATATTATTGCCATGAAATGGAATGAACTTCTTCAAATTGTCGGAAGAGAACCGGTTTTTCACTCAAGCATCTTGATTTCTGGCGCAGTTGATTCAACCGACCTGGGAAGACAACTGTCCCGCTGGGTTAAATCAGGGAATCTCATCCAGCTTCGTCGGAGTTTGTATGTTCTGTCTGAGCGCCACCAGAAAACGAGCCCGCATCCGTTTCTTGTTGCTAATCGGCTTAAACGAGCTTCCTATGTGAGCCTACAATCGGCTTTAGAATATCATGGCCTCATTCTCGAATATGTTCCTTCCGTTACCAGCATAACCACAGGCCGGCCAGAAGAACTTGTTACTCCCCTGGGTTCATTCATCTTTAAACACATCAAAAAGGCACTGTTTTCTGGCTATCAGACCATTGACCTAGGTGAAGGACAGTCGGCCTTTATCGCGACGCCGGAAAAGGCGCTTCTGGACCTGCTTTATCTTACGCCAGATTCAGACAATCCTGATTATTTGCGGGAGCTCAGGTTGCAGAATTTCGAAACCTTGAACACAGGTCTTCTGATTGAACTGGCCGATAGAAGCGGCAGCCGAAAGCTACTGCGAGCTGCTCGAAGGATTAAGATCCTTCTGACTGAATTAGAAGAATCATGAAAGAACAAATCAAGCAGATCATCGCTGAAACGACCAACAAGTTGCTGGCAAGAAGCCGAGTACGGGAATACTGCCAGGCAAGAATTCTCCAATTCCTCCAGGAAAGCGGCGCCTTCCGTTCCTGGATTTTTCATGGTGGAACAGCGCTAAGATTCCTATATATGCTTCCTCGTTATTCCGATGATCTTGATTTTGCGCTAAAAAGCTCAAAGGCTGCCCTAAATTTTGCTGGAGTTATTGCGAGCGTATGTAAATCTTTCGAAGCCGAAGCCTACAGCATAGATACAAAGATCAAAGACGGGGCAGCGGTCAAATCTGCTTTTATCCGGTTCCCAGCGTTGCCATACGACCTCGGTCTTTCCACGCATAGATCAGAAGTGCTCTCAGTTAAGGTTGAAATTGACAGCAATCCTCCTGCCGGAGGGATCACAGAAACATCTGTCTTCCGCCGCTATGTGATGCTTAACGTGTTGCACTATGACAAGGCATCTCTTTTAAGCGGCAAACTGCATGCGATACTCGCCCGCCCGTATGTTAAGGGCCGTGATCTATATGACCTTTTCTGGTATTTGTCCGATCCCTCCTGGCCGGAACCAAATATCAAATTTCTGACTGAATCCCTCCTTCAGACAGATTGGAAAGGCCCTGAAATCACCGAATCAAACTGGACCATTCTTGTTACAAAAAAGCTTGAGGACATTAATTGGGAGAAGGCGGTTGAAGATACCAGACCTTTCATCGAAAAGCCCTCAGACCTTAAACTTTTGACAAAGAAAAATGTCATAAATATCTTAAAAGGCAGGAATCCGTAAGCTAAGGTTTATTTAACTTCCAGAGCTTAGATATGAAACTTTGCCCAAACTGTGCTCAAGATTTTTCAGACTTCTTATAACTGATCGAAATGCCGGACCAGCTGGAATCGTCATACGTTGTTTCCATGTAGGGCAGGCTTTCCAGATATTCTACAAATTCTCCGATTCCCCACTGGCGCCCTCTCCGTCTGCCCGATACATTATGAGCTGTGTAACATCCACCAACCTCAAGTTTCGGTAAGACTGCTATGAGATAATTTTTGTACCAGCCCTTATCTGCATCACAAAAAACAAAATCGAAAGGGCCTTTAAGCTTTGGAACGAGTTCATGGGCATCGGCAAGCCTGGCATCGATGTAATCGGAAAGTCCTGCTTCTTCAAAATTCTCTAAGGCCTGTTCATAACGCCCTTCGTTTATTTCTACTGTAATCAGCTTGCCTCCAGTTTTGCTGAGTGCCCAGGCAATCCATATTCCTGAATGACCTGTGGATGTTCCGATTTCAAGCGCCCTCTTGTATTTGTTCTTGATAATAATATCGTACAGGACTTTTCCATCAGCTTCAGAAACATTCATATCCCTCCAAGTATGACTGTGGCTGTCAAGAAAATCTCTGACTCTATCGTCAAGGCTCTGATTTCCTGCAGTCTCGGCATCAAATCCGGAGGCAACAACCTGCAGGCATAGGTAAAGGCATAATGAGAAAAACAGAAATCCAAGCTTAAATTTTTTATTCAAATCAATCCTCCATTCTCTTCATTTAAGGAAGCTCAAATCATTTAAAAAGTCTCAAAAAAACAGGAGCGCCCAGAATCATGTACTTTTCCTCGTATTTAATGTCCTAGTATTTACGTTGATTTATGTTTTTCGCTTAATATCCTCAGAAATATCAGAAAATCTGATATTCTTGTTTTTTAACGTTGTTCCTAACGCTTTGTCCAGACGAGCTAAAGAGAGATTATAATCGATGATGGCTTGGAGTTCGGCGCTGCGTGCATTAGCTAAATCCCTTTGATACTGAACAACAACATAATTAGTAGTCAAACCTACCTTTAATTTTTTCTCCTCTGCCTCCAATTTTTTCTCAGCCAGCTCTCGAGCAATTTTGTAAGCATGTACCCTCTTATAATCAGTCTGAACAGCCCTTACTGCATTTTTTATTTCAAGAAAAATCTGTTGTTCCTGATTTTCAAGCCTAAACATAGCCTGATCAAGATTAACCCTCGCTTGGGCATATTCTGCACGCGAGAGAACAGAATTAAGAGGAATGCTGAGTGTTAATCCTACAGACCAGTTCTTGTATTTGAAGTCAGCAGCATCTCTTAAGGCAGCAGAGGATCCTCCTGGAACAGTCATGATCGGAGGGCCGAAAGGATCGAGTGGGTCATAAATGATTCTGGTTCCAGATATGCCAGGACTCCAGTATGATGCCTGGAGGCTCAAGTCTGGCAGAAGCTGATTTCTGGCATAACTCAGGTTTATTTCTTTATTCTGGACGTCAATCCTGCTCGCCTGTAAATCAGGTCTGTTCTCTAAGGCTGTAAGAAGCGCGTCCTCAAGACTTACCTCTTTTTTCGCGAAGGCCGGTTTGTCAACAGGAATAATATCTGCCTCCACTCCCTTTTCTTCAGCTGCCAGGTTGATGATTGTCTTTAGAAGATCTTCATTATTCTTGACCATAGCTTCTGCTTGAAGGATATCTGCCTCACGGCTTGCCACTTCAGTCTGAGCACTCAGGATCTCTATGGGTGCCAAGGTTCCTACATCGACTTCCCTCTTACTCTTAACTAAAAGATCTTGAGCCAATTTTAAAGACTGTCTCTTCACTTTAAGATTTTCGATGCTGTAGACAAAATTCCAGTAAGCACTTTCCACGTTGTAAATTGTGTCCATCAGAACTCCTCTAAGCTGACCCTCTGAAATGGCTCTGTTGTTTTGGGCGATGATGATTTCTTTACGGCTGATTTTAAAACCAAAGTTTTTCAAGATGGGCTGGGTAAAATTAAATCGGAGTGTGCTTGCGTAACGAGGATTAACTGACAGGAATTTCATGTTTGATTCGTTTTTGTACGAATAGAGGGATATCGAAAATTCTCCTCCTGTTGGAATACGCTGAAAAATGGAGGCTGAGTAATCTTTGTACTCTGTTGAGATCGTCTCTTCGGCTTCTATGAAGGAAAAAGAGGGTGAATTTGTATTTTGGAGACTGTAGCCAAAGGACAGGCTGGGCAGGAAGTTTTCCTTAGCACGGGAGACAGAAATATCAGCCAATTCCGGGTTCAAGACTTCAACTGCAACATTTAGGTTATTCTCCATTGCTTTCAGTATACAGTCTTCAAGAGATAAAGCCTTCTCTTTTTTCTGAGCCCAGGCTCCTGCAGCAAGGAATAAAATCGAAAAAAAACAAATAATTTTTTTATGTTTCAACATCTTATACCTCCATAAGAGCTTTCAATTTTAGGTTTTTTGTATGAATGAACGGATAGCTGATGCTGCTTACTTGTTATCAACAATCCAGCCATCCAAAAGATTAATAATTCTTCGGCTGTAGGATGCGTTTTTTTCAGAATGTGTGACTTGAAGAATTGTAGTTCCACCCTCATTCAATTCTTTGAACAACTCCATGATCTCTTCGCCCTCTTTGGTGTTTAAATTGCCAGTAGGCTCATCGGCAAGAATAAGCTTTGGTTCGGTGATAAGGGCTCTAGCAACTGCTGTCTTCTGCTGCTGGCCTCCGGACAATTGATTGGGAAAAAGGTCTTTCTTGGCTACTATATGAAACCTGTCGAGCATGTCACAAACCTTGCCTTTCCGTTCCGAGCCTTTCACTTTTTTGTACAAAAGCGGAGTTTCGAGATTTTCATAGACTGTTAAATCATCAATAAGGTGATAACTCTGAAAGACAAATCCAATGTAGTTTTTATGGAGTTCGGTGAGCTGTTTCTCGTGTAATTTATGGACTTTCTTGTCAAAGAAACAATATTCACCGCTTGAAGGCGCATCTAACATTCCGAGGATGTAGAGCAAAGTTGACTTTCCTGCACCTGAGGGTCCCATGATTGTCACGAACTCCCCTTCTTTGATATCAAGGTTAATATCCCGCAGGACAAATGTTTTCACAAAACCCGATGAGTAATATTTTGTGATGTCTATTAGTTTTATCATTTCTTTCCTCCATAAACAGCCATCATTCAAAATCTCTTTGAAATAAGCTGAGAGCTGAGTTCTTGACTTCTTTTCTCATTTTCCCAGTTTTTCTACGATACCTGGCTTTTTTCGCCTCAAGCTATTCATACCTCAGTGCATCGACTGGATTTGCCATTGCTGTCTTAACTGCCTGGAAGCCTACTGTAACTAATGCAATCAGAAATGCCAAAAAGGCTGCCAGGAAAAATATCCAGAGACCGATGCTGGTGCGGTAGGCAAAACTCTGAATCCAGCGATTCGTGACATAATAAGCTACAGGCCAAGCAATGATATTGGCGATTATAACCCATTTCATGAATTCTTTTGAAAGAAGCATCGCTATTCCCGACACCGAAGCGCCCAATACTTTCCTTATTCCTATCTCTTTAATGCGCATTTCTGCCATTTGCGCAGCCAGACCAAAAAGGCCCAAACAAGAGATGAATATGGCAAGAAAAGTGAAATAGCCAAAAATACTCCCTGTTTTCTGCTCACTTCTGTAGAGTTTGTCGAAGGTTGAATCCAAAAAACTGTATTTGAAGGGGAAGTTTGGGGTGAATTTTTTAGAGACGCCTTCAATAAAACTGATTGTTCTAGGCATGTCTGAAATTTCCGATTTAATCCTAATACAGAAGAAGTTGAATTTTTCAGGTTGTATAAACATAACCAAAGGCCCTATCTCGTCGTGGAGGGGCCTGAAGTGAAAATCCTTCACTACACCTATAATCGTGCCTTCTCGCATGCCAGCGTGCGTTGGTGCAGAAAAACGCTTGCCAACAGCGGATTTCATGTCCATGGCTTTCACGGCTGCTTCATTGATGATATAAGCCTGAGAGGCGTCGGTTGTGTAGTCTTTTGAAAAACCTCTTCCCTGAGCGATAGTCATATTAAATGTTTCGATAAAGTCATGATCAACCAAGAGTTCGTTCATACGTGACTCTTTCTTTGGATCTTTTCCCTCCCAGTCATATCCTGTGTGGAGATAATATATGAGGACAGGCACTTCAGAGGTAGCCGTGACATGCAAAATCCTTGAATCCCGCAGCAGCTCGCTTTTAAAGGCATCATACTGCATGCTGGCGTTACCTCTCAAGGGTACGGAGATGAGATGCTCTTTTTCATAACCCAGATTCACGTTTCGGATAAAATGGAGTTGTTTAAAAATAACGAGGGTGAAAATGATCAGGAAGACAGATATCGAAAATTGGATGACGACTAGAGCCTTTCTGAATATTGTCTTCTTCGCTCCGCTGGACGCGGGAACTAAAGAACCCGTCAAGATATCTGCAGCCTTGAAAGAAGACAGGAAGAGAGCGGGGTAACTACCGGCAAGCAATCCGGCAAAAAGCACAATCCCCACAAATCCCAGGATTAAATTCCAATTTCCTTGAGGATACAGGGTCAGCTGCTTATCAGCGAGATTGCCAAGCGCCGGGAGTAAAAGAATGACAAGAACAACCGCAAAGTATAAGGCTATTAGAGCAATTAGCACTGACTCTCCCATGAATTGTTTGATAAGGTCTGCTCTTTGGGCACCGGTGACCTTTCTCATGCCAATCTCTTTCGCCCTTGTGGAGGATCTGGCTGTCGTCAGATTCATAAAATTGATACAGGCAATCACGAGAATGAACACAGCAATAATTGAAAAAATATAAACATACCGGACGTCACCGCCTCCATCCGCTGCATAGAGATGAATACGGGTTAATGGTTCCGGTTCAAGTTTTGGCCCTGATCGCACATTGTGCTCTTGTAAAAGACCTGCAATTTTTTTCTCGAATTCTTTGAATGGAGCATCATCTTGAAGCATAACATAGGTGTAGACTTGGAAGCGGCCCCAATTTGTAGGATCACGGTCCCTTTGTTCAAAGATTTTGAACGGAATAAAGAAATCGAATTTGAGGTGTGAATTCCGGGGCATATCACTGATGACTCCAGCAATTGTAAAATCGAGTTCATTATTCAGCTTTAAGTTTTTTCCAAGAAAATCTTCACCATCAAAAAATTTCTTTGCCATTTCCCGGCTTATGACCATGGAGAAAGGAGCTGAAAGGGCTGTTTTGGGATCTCCCTTTACAAAAGGAAAAGAAAATATTTCGAAAAAGGATGGGTCTACATAGGCCCCGATCTCATCAAATCGTTTCTCCCCGCGTGTGACTAAGGCGCTAAAATCACTGACTCTGGCGGAATCTATAACTTCCGGAAATTCTTCTTTGAGCGCAGGGCCCACTGGAATGGAAACAATCGGCCATACCACACCGTAGTTTTGATCGTTCATGCAAACTCTGTAGATATTTTCGGCATTTTCATGGAATTTATCATAGCTCAATTCGTCCTGAACCCAGATAGTGATAAGCAGGCAACAGGCCATACCAATGGCCAGCCCGGTGATATTGATAAACGAAAGGCCTTTGTGCCTTTTGATATTCCGTAAAGCGATTTTCAGGTAATTTTTAAACATTGCTATTCTCCTGCTGAGGGGTATGCGGTAAAATATATTTTCTCTTCCAGCGTCTCCAGCGGCATTTTTTCATTCATATCTCAGTGCCTCCACCGGATTGGACAGTGCTGCCTTGATGGCTTGATAGCTTACAGTTAACAAAGCAATAATCAGGGCAAGTGCACCTGCCAGAATAAATATCCAAACGCCCATGTTTATCCTGTAAGCAAAATCCTGCAGCCATTTATTCATTGCATAATAAGCTACCGGCCAAGCGATGATGTTGGCAATAAAAACCCATTTTGCGAATTCTTTGGATAACAAAATGACAATTCCATACACAGAAGCACCGAGAACCTTGCGGACGCCGATTTCTTTTGTCCGCTGCTCAGCAGTAAATGCAACTAAACCAAACAGGCCAAGACAGGCAATGAATATGGCAAGAGAAGCAACGATGCCAAAAATCTTCCCCAATCTCATTTCAGTCCTATATAAATTATCAAAATCATCATCGAGAAAAGAATATTCAAAGGATTGGCTTGGAATGAGTTTCTGCCATTTTTTCTTCAAAAAATCAAGGATATGAGAAATATTCTCAGGGCTAATTCTTACCGAAAAGTAGGTAAAAAATTCAGGATAGATGCAGATAGCAACTGGTTTAATTTCTTGATGCAATGGCTTGAAATTAAAATCTTTGACAACACCTATGACAGTTCCTCTTTTTATGATCTCGAATTTTTTGCCAATTGGAGATTCCCATCCCATTTCTTTTACAGCAGATTCATTGAGAATATAGGCCCTTTCTACATCGCTTACAAAATCTTTTGAAAAGTTTCTTCCCTCTAAGAGCTCTAACTGGAAGGTTTCAATAAAGTTGTGGTCGACTAAAATCCAGTTTATCATCAGATTCTCATCTGCTTTAGCACCTTCCCGCCAATAATTCTGGTACCAGATATTTTTCCCAGGGAAAAAGGATGAAGCACTAACTGCTAGTACATTAGTATTTTGTAAAAATTCACTTTTAACCAGTTCATATTTTCCCAGCACTTCTTTGCTGAAAATAGGGATGTTTACAATATGCTCCTTATCGAAACCCAATTTTTTCTCTCTTATATAATTCAATTGATTAAATATAATAATGGTACTGATGATAAATATGATGGAAATTGCAAATTGGCATAGAACCAGAGACCTTCTCAGCCAGGAGACTTTTGAACTGGCCTTAAGCATTCCTTTAAGGACCTTTATGGGCTGTAAAGCCGAGATATAAAAGGCAGGGAAAATACCTGAAGCAAAGCCCACGCAGAGGATTATGCCGAATAAGCCAAGCATTAAAAATAAATTATCAAAATAGTTAAATCCCAATTTCTTTCCAGAGAGAGAATTGAAGAGGGGCAAAAATAACTCAGCCAATACTATGGCAAGAGGAAGGGCAATAAAAGAGAAAAGGAATGACTCACCTAAAAATTGTTTTATCAATTGCGACCGTTTTGCTCCAATGACTTTTCGCAAACCGACCTCTTTTGCTCGATTGGCATATCTGGCTGTTGAAAGATTTATATAGTTTAAACAGGCTATGAGCAGGATAAACAGAGCGATTACTGAAAAAATATATATTGTGCCAATATCACTGTTTGGCTCAATTTCTCCCCTTAGGTTCGAATGGAGGTGGATGCGGGATAAGGGCTGCAGAGGAAATGTATTCTTGTACACATACCTTGATTCTTTACCTTTATATTTCTCAACAAATTGTGGTAATTTTTCTCTGAAGCTATTAAGAGGAAAATCTTTTGCAGTCAATATATACGTAAAATAATTTGAAATCCCCCATTGGTCAAAATGTGATGATTCGTAATCTAAAAACGAACCCAAAATATGAAATCTAAAATGAGAATTTTGTGGAATATTTTTAAATACCCCAGTAATCTTATAGGCACGTTTTTCACCTAAGGTGATTATCTTTTCTATTGGATCATCTTCACCAAAATATTTGTCTCTTATTTCTTCAGATATAACAATTGAATATGGTTCCTTTAGAGCGGTTTTTGGATTTCCTTTAACAAGAGGAAATGTAAAAACATCAAAGACTTCAGGATCAGCAAAAAAGACTTTTTCATAAAAACATCTATTCTTATAGTTTGCCAGGATTGTATTTTTTCCAAACCTTACTGCTTTTTTAACCTCTGGGAATTCATTAACCAGAGCAGGGCCCAATGGAGCAGGAGTCATTGCGAAACAGTTTATATTGCCATCCACTTCATATTGAGAAACAACTCTATAAATCCGATCTATCTTCTCATGATAACGATCATAACTCAGCTCATCCTTTACCCAGAGAAAGAGCAGCAAACAGGCTGCAATACCTATAGCAAGACCGACTATGTTTATAAAAGAATACCCTTTGTGTTTTCGAATATTTCTTAAAGCGATTTTTAAATAATTT
>Ga0209986_10003529_pt1 | contig 13664 bp, 8 predicted proteins | sample BlataG_FD_183168 | JGI IMG/M metagenome (GOLD analysis project Ga0209986, IMG submission 183168) | Deep subsurface microbial communities from Black Sea to uncover new lineages of life (NeLLi) - Black_00105 metaG (SPAdes) (version 2) | ecosystem: Environmental > Aquatic > Marine > Oceanic >...
AGGACACCAGTTCCTAAAACTGGCACGTCTACCATTCCGTCACAAAGGCATTCTCTTTATTACACTGTCTGACTGGTTTTGAGATAACGATTTTGTAACTCTAAAGAAAGGCAAGAGTCGGACTTATAACTTGAGATAAGTCATAAGTCCTACAAAAAAAGGCTTAAATTAAAGCAAGAAAAAGCTTAAAGAGTATCGATAGTTTCGAATTCAAATTTAATTTCTTTCCAAACTTCACAAGCAGCAGCTAATTCAGGGCTCCATTTACATGCAGCACGAATTACATCACCACCTTCACGAGCTAAGTCACGACCTTCGTTACGAGCTTGAGTACATGCTTCAAGAGCAACACGGTTTGCAGCAGCACCAGGAGCGTTACCCCAAGGGTGACCTAATGTACCACCACCGAATTGTAAACATGCGTCATCCCCAAAGATTTCAACTAAAGCTGGCATGTGCCATACGTGAATACCACCAGAAGCTACTGGCATTACACCACCCATTGAACACCAATCTTGTGTAAAGTAAATACCACGGCTACGATCTTTTTCTACGTAATCATCACGCATTAAATCAACGAAACCTAAAGTTACTTCACGTTCACCTTCTAATTTACCTACAACCGTACCTGAGTGTAAGTGATCACCACCAGACAGACGAAGTGCTTTAGCTAAAACACGGAAGTGCATACCGTGGTTTTTTTGACGGTCAATAACCGCGTGCATTGCACGGTGAATGTGTAGTAATAAACCATTATCACGACAGTAATGAGATAAACTAGTATTTGCTGTGAAACCACCTGTTAAGTAGTCATGCATAATAATCGGTACACCAAGATCTTTAGCACACTGAGCACGTTTTAGCATTTCTTCTGCAGTTGCTGCAGTTGCGTTTAAGTAGTGACCTTTAACTTCACCAGTTTCAGCTTGTGATTTGTAAATAGCTTCAGCTACGAATAAGAAACGATCTCTCCAACGCATGAATGGTTGTGAGTTTACGTTTTCATCATCTTTAGTGAAATCTAAACCACCACGTAAACACTCGTAACAAGCACGACCGTAGTTTTTCGCAGATAAACCTAATTTAGGTTTAATTGTACAACCTAATAAACCACGACCGTATTTGTTTAGTTTATCACGTTCAACTTGAATACCGTGTGGAGGTCCTGAGAATGTTTTAACATATGCTGGAGGAATACGAAGATCTTCTAGACGTAATGCACGAAGAGCTTTGAAACCAAATACGTTACCAACGATTGATGTAAATAAGTTAGTTACAGAACCTTCTTCAAATAAATCAATTGGGTACGCAACATACGCGATGAATTGATTATCTTCACCGGGAACTGGTTCGATATCATAACAACGACCTTTATAACGGTCTAATGTAGTTAAACCATCAGTCCATACTGTAGTCCAAGTACCTGTTGAAGATTCAGCTGCTACTGCTGCACCACACTCTTCTGCTGGTACACCTGGTTGAGGTGTCATACGGAATGCTGCAAGAATATCAGTATCTTTTGGTTGGTAATCTGGAGTATAGTAAGTTAAACGGTAGTCTTTTACACCTGCTTTAAACCCAGCACCTGTTTTAGTTTCAGTTTGTGGAGCCATTTTTGTTAGTTAAAAATTTCATTTTTACGATTATGCAATCTGCCCGAAAATCTTTGATTAAAAATTGTAAATCACTAGTATGTTACTATAATAACATAGGGTTTATTTTTTTGCAAGTTCTTTTTTCAATGAAAAAGTTTAGTCTTGCAATTCTATATTTTTTTCGCTATGATAAAAAATAGCAGTTAATAAATAATAAACAGTAAATAACACTTTCTGTACATTCTGTACATTTGGTGAATTCTTTTTTGTAGTATTCAAAAAAGAATACTACTATAATTCACAACCACAATCCATTTATTGGGTTAAAACTATGCAAAGATTCTTGGAGTCATTTCTATTATGGCAAAAAAAAGTATGATCGAACGCGATCGTAAACGTTTTCGTTTAGCACAAAAGTTTGCTACAAAACGTGATAATTTAAAAACATTAATTATGCAATCTCCTTCTTTAGAAGAGAAATTAACACTACATCGCAAATTACAACAACTTCCACGTAATAGTGCCGTAGTTCGTTTACGTAACCGCTGTACAATTACTGGACGACCACGCGGTTATTATCGTGATTTCGGGTTATCTCGGAATGTATTACGCGAGTATGCAGTTGAAGGGTTATTACCTGGCGTAATCAAAGCGAGTTGGTAGTTGAATTCTGAGTTGTACTAAGACATTTTGATATAAGAATTTGGTAGGCACAAAACCTACCAAATTTACATAGTATAGTTTTAAATAAGTGCATACACTCTCTGATCCTTTTCAAATGGCATGAATTCTGAATCCTCTTGTCACTTTATAAGTACTAATTCTTGATTATTTTGCTTAAACGAATTGATGTGCAGACCTCATTTTTTAATCAGATTTCTCGTCGTAGTAGTCAAAAAAGTAATAAAGTGGGCAGAATTTTCGAATATTTAAATCTTATTCATTTATAGTCTTTTTCAATAAAAGTATCTAACGAGCAAAGCAACACCGGATCCTATCCAAAAATGTTATAAACTACCCACTAGACACCTTGAAAGGTGTCCAGTGACAATGTTCTTTTCAGAGCGAGCTCGAGGAAACGAGAGGCCCACAATTCGGCCAGGTTCCACCAGGTTGAGTTATGTAACGTCGAGTCTGGATGATTCAACTCACAGACCTCTCGGATTTTTTAGGATAACGACGACCGCAGTTGCCAAAAACTCCCTGACCAAATGAGCGTGGTCGTTCGCTAAGACCGTTGTTCTGGAATAGGAGTGGATCAACCTCCCACGCCGGGAAGGGCGTGAGAGGCCGGTTTTTCCCTGGACAGGCCGGAGAAAAATGACAGTTTTCAAGCGAAGTGCAAAAGCAAAGCCTTCATTAACCGTTGATCGCTGGTAACAAGCGTTGAATGGTGCTGACCAGCATACGAGAGTCCTGCCGTAGGCACGCCAACAGGTCCGGCTCCTCCGCCGCCGCGGACGGCTCCAAGATCGTCACCCAGTCGTGTTTCGTTAACACCAGCAACACCATGCGATAGAGCGTGTGCAGGAGGTGTGGTTCCCAGGGCGGCCATGGAGATGGTACCCGGCCGAGTCCAACCATCAAGAAAAAGAGCAGCAGATTGAGATCCGACGCCTGGCGATACTCGGCGACCGAATGTTCTTGGGTGAGGCGAAACACCTGACCCGCATTAAAGGTCAACAGAGTGTTGTGCAATACAGTATGGAGGTCGACGACCACATGCGATTGAGTATGCCAACGCACAAACAGGGGCGCCCGGTTGCGAAATTCCGGGGGGTCCAGCACGTAAAACAGCAGTTGTTCCATCAGGAAGGCATCGGGGACATACGTCCGGAGATACAACTCGCACTGGTAGCGTTGAAAGGCTTGTGCCACATGGTCTTGCCAGTCGCCCGAAGGCGCCGCGGCGCCACAGATGGTCTGTAATTCCTGAAACAACGCGGCGCGACGTTGGTGCGCCTGGGCCAAGAAGGTGTCGTCTCCCGACGCCGACGTGCTCCACCAGCGAGCGTCGCGGTCCAGATAGACCGTTTCCAACTGGTCGGGGAGCACCATCTCGAGTTGCCCAGGGTGGGAAAACGCTCGCTCCAGGTTGAGCGTGGTGTTGCCCAGATTGGACTCGGTGGCTACGGAAAGGCAGCAGAGATAGTGGGGAATCACCACTGTCCGGGGCCCGTCGAGCGCGGCGTAGCCGAGTAGCTGGTGACGTTTTTCCGGGGGTAACCTTTGAAGCATAGACTCCACCCGGTTGATCAGCAGCTGTTGCACCCGCGTCGGTAGCGTGTGCAGATGGCCGTGGTCCAACGCGGGACTGAGGGCGAGGTTGGTGAGGCGACCCTGCGCCACGGTGTAGTCACACCGGATCATGTCCACGCGTCCCAAGCCCACCGGGGCGATGATGCCCGTGGTGAGCACCTCGGTATGTTGGACGGGAAACCCCACCGAGCGATGGAGTCCAAAGGCCTCAAACATGTAGGTCCAGCCCAAGACTAGAGGATTTTTTGGCCGAGGGGCCAACACGCCGAACACCCGATCTTTAAACCGAACCAGCCCATAATTGAGCACATCTTGCAGAGGTATCGACTGGAACATCAGGGTTGGTTGTCCCTGTTGCAATTGGCTGGTGCACAACTTACCATCCGTATAAAAAAACACCTCATCATCCAAAACACTCATCATCACCGTGCGTTCCGTGGCGAGGCCGAGCGAGGACATGTGGGATTCCTGATAAAACCGGTCTACCCAGCCTTGAATGGAGTCGACCACCGCTGCTGGCGAGGTAGCCTGCTGCACCGCCCAGCGAAACAGCTCCAGGTAGCTGCTCGTAATCGGAAAAAACACTTCCTGGTCCAATTTTGTCGCGTAGCGGGCGATCAACTCGGCCCACCGGGTGGTATTGGCCGGGCGATGCAGAGTAGCGTAGAGTCTGGTCCAGAGTCCGGTCGTCTGCTCCACCTGGTCTAAAAAGGCGCCAAAGAGCAACGCCTGGTCGCGGTCTTTCGGAGTCGGTGACACCACGTCGTCTTGCCACGCGGTGCGAAACAACACGCCACTCCATGCCCAGCTCGCCTCGCCCGAGAATGGGTGGGCGTGATGGTTGGCGTCTTGGAGCACGTCCTGCAGCCACTCTTTGGTGGGGCGGTGGTCCGCCGCCCAGGTGGTCTTGCGGTTGACCTGGGTTTCCAGCCGAGCGACCACCTTTCTGGACAACGCGCCATGGGCGGCCGCAAACCGTGTTTTCACCGTGTCCAGGGCCTCGGGAGACCACCCCGGGATGGTGAGCATCCAGTTGGTGAGACGTTCCACGGTGCGCGTGGCGGAAACGGTGGGAATCCACGTCTCCATCTCCAGATCCGCATCTTCGAGCACCCGGGAAAAGGCCTGGAGAAACGGTCGAATCCGCTCCAGACGCGCGAATTGTTCGGCCAGCGCGTGTTTGGTGGGGGTTGCTTTGCCGCCCATGCTCTCCTCCACCAGGGCCTCCATGCTGATAAACAACTCGAGTTCGATCTCATTACAGACGCGTTGCAGGAGGGGTTTCACCTGTTTGATCGTGATCTGATCCAGCGTGGTGGGCAGCTCTTTCCAGCCCGTCTGGAACACCCACTCCGCTTGCCGCACCACATCCGACGGCGGCGCTTTGGGAAGGGGCTCGGTCCAGTAGGCATGGAGCCGCTGCCACGCCGTGCGATACACCGGGATACACCGCGCGAGCTCTGGTGGTGGGGACGGTGGAGTGGGGTCATACACCCCACGAGCATACCGAGCATAGCGCGGGTGGAGGTCCGCGGCGGCGTGTTCCAGGGCGAGGGTCCACTGGTCGTCCAGGTCATCCAGCCAGGTGGGGACGGGTGGGTCCCCGACCGCCTGTTTGGTGATGGTGCTACAGTAGGCGGTCAAGCGAATTTGGAGGGTGACGAGCTTGGTGAGCACCTCGCGGGACGCGGGGGTGTTCGGCTGGGCACAGGTCGCCCAGATTAAGAGGTCACCGATCACCTGACACTGACGCAGCAGGGGTTTACTTATTTTGCCCGTGCTTTCACTCTGCAACCGGACTTGCACGAACAGGCGACCGGCCCACCAGAGGAAAAATGTCTGGGCGTCCTGCTGCAACGCGATGGTGTCGAGCCAGCATAAAACAGCCCCTGGGTCGCTGGAGATATCAGACAGGGGCGAACGGATGGAGTTGGATTTCATAAGCAAAAGGCCTTTGGTTGGAGAAAAAAAGAGAAAACACTGCCTGGCCACACCACCGCGTTTTCATCAAGGGTTGTTTTGTTAGGGTGATGTTTTCGAGGTGGCACATATCCAGGGAGCGTTCCGTCGCTGTTGGAATACTATCTCTTTTTGATATAGAGATGGTAACAACATAAAAGTGACATTCTCATGTTTTGTCGTGTAAGTATATTCAAAACAAGCACCCGTAACAACCCAACCGTCGAGTGATCCATGGCGCGTGGAAGGACGCAACCCGCCAACCATCCAACGGTCCAGGCCCCGGCGCGCCTACTTGCGGGCGTCCGGCGGTCGCTTTTTACAGCGGTTGAAATGCCAGCGCTGCATCGCCCGTCGGTGGCTGAGCGAATCGGGCCGCGTCATCCCGCAATGGGGACACACCAAGGGCGGGTTGGTCACCTCCGTTCGCTGGGGATTCTTGGGACACTGCTGGAGATGGAGATTGTCCAGCTCGTTTTGGCGCGCAAACCACTTGTCGCAGTGGGGACAGTGCACCCCCTCCCGCTTTTTAGCCTGGGGGTTCTGGGGACAATAGTCGAAATGCCATTGCAGCATCACGCCCCGAGGACCCGCCTTGTCGCAATGGGGGCACTGTACCCGTCGTTGGGTGTGGTGTTCGAAACTCTCCCGCATGCGATTGGTGACCACGCGCTCCCGCTGGGCCTGGGAGAGTTTTTGGCGCGTGGCGGAGGTCGTCTTTCGACCTCGCTGGGCCGCGGACATCCGGGCCCGGCTTTCGTCCGAAGGCACTCGCCCACGGTTGGCGGCCCCGATGCGCTGTTTGGTCGCTTCGGTATGCGGTTGTCCCGCGTTGGTAAAGCGATAGCCGCCATCGTAAGAGGCGGTGGCGTTGCTCTGATTGAAAAAGCGGGCATGGTTTTTTACATCAAAGTGGGCGTGGAGCACGGCTTCGTACGCTTGGGCAGCCTCGAAGGTGTCAAAAACTCGCCGGATTTTTTTCTGAAAACTGGCTGCGCCATGTTGGCGAATCAGCGCCCGAATGGGTCGGCTGCTGGAGAGATAGCTCCGATCCTCTTCGGGCGGCACGTGACTGCTGCGCACGCCGTAATAATACTTGGCCCCGGTGTCCGCTTCGGGTAACACACAGGTGAGACGGTAGACGTAGAAATACATAGAAAGGCGTAGAAAGGTAGAGAAAAGGCATCGAAAGGGTTCGAAGGGGGCAACCGGCCAAAACCCCCCGTCGCGACGGGTTGGTGGGGGGGCTAGGCCTGGTCCGCCAGCACCGGATCCTGTTCCGCGGCGATCCACCAGACAAAGAATTGTCGGAGGCCAAGGATCGTTACCACGACGATTCCCAGTTGCAACCCGCCCTGCGGTGACGCCAGCAGGGTCAAGAGTTTTTTTCGCAGCACCCAGGCATAGAACAGGGTCACGGCCCAGATGGTGGCCACCATGGTCTCTCGAATCAGACGCTTCTGCCAAGGCGCCATGGGGGCGTCGGCCATCGGACAATACTTGTGAAAACGCGACCATTTGGCCACGAGCGGGCGTCCTTGCCACGCGTTGACCAAAATATTGGTGGTCATCAAACAGTAGGCCACGGGAAAACAAAAGGGCCACAAACTACAAAGGGTGCGTCCAAGATGCAATTTCAGCGCATACCCGGCGCTGAGTGCTCGTCCGCAGCGTAAGGCCCGGACAATGGCAATGTACTCCACGCTGATCACGATGGTGACCCCGGTGCCAACCAGGAGCGCCACGGGCCCAAAAAAGGCCAGACCACTCACCAAGTGGAGCAGGGCTTGCAGCCACCCCGGCCCCCCGGTGGAAAACAGCTCAAAGGCGTCCCTCACCACGTCTTTGGGATCGACACTCGGGGTGGTCGCCGATGGCGGCTCCAGTGGCGTACAGCATTTTTTACTTGTTTCCCGGAGGAGACGTTGAAATTGCTGATCGCTCTGACTGGACCAGGTTTCCAAGGATTTTGCAGTGTGACCAAAGCCTTTTTCCGTTGCGCGACTGAGTTTGGAGAGCACCGTACCATCCCGGTGTTGTCCTGTGGCTAAGACATCAACTTTTTTTTGCAACGTTGCCAAGGCTTTGGTTAATTGCGCGAACTCTCGACCATGGTCCGTGGTGTCAAAAAACCCAACCCGCCCGGACGAGGCCAACGGGGGAAGGTCGGCTTGGCCCGCCCCAAAAGGGGCGACCATCAATGCTCCCGTTGTTCCGGTAGTGAATTGAACCAGTGGGAGGGTCAGGCGGGTGGTTTGCTGCTCGAGCGCAAACACCAGAAACGCGTTGGTGGGTGCGACACGGGGATTAAAAAAATCCCATGGCGTGGCGATGGTCCCAAACCGATACCAGCCCACCCCCACCGACCCGGAGAGGTCGGCGGTCGGGGACCACACCTGTCTGGCTACCAAGCATTTGGAGTACACGGTATCGTTGGTTCGGCCCCACTCAAGCTGAGCACGTGTGGGCTGCCAATCGAGACGGAGTGAAGCGTGCTGACCCGCACCGGGAGGAAGCGGTGTTGCGTACTGGTGAAGAGACGGCACCACACGAATTTGAAACCCCACCAGAAACCGTCGGGGGGCGTGCACTCGCACGTTGAGTTGCCCGTAGACCTCGGCGACCACGCGGGAATGTTGATGATTCCAATGGACCCCCGCCGACGCCATCACCGCGCGTTTTAAGGCCCGCAAGGGTTCTTCAACCGTATCCACGGGATGTGATTCCGGTGAGGGCACTTCCCCACCGGTGGTTGGATCGGGTGGCATTGGCATGGTGGAGTGGTGCGTCGCCGAATCTCCAGGTTCCGCGGGGGCACCCCCCGCCGGTTGAGGATCCGTTGGAGGCACCCTGGCGCTACTTGGCTGGGATTGCGGGTGTTGCCCGTTGAACGAGGGTCCATGGGGTGGGGTGCTTGAGCTTGAGGCGGAGTTGTCTTGACCCTTGTGGGTATGCGGTGACGGTTCGTCAAACGGTCCCCCTGAAGGGGACCCTGAGTCGCCCGACGCGGGGCGTGAGGGCATTTGACCTGAAGGTGGGCGTGTACTTTGATTGTGTGAGGGATCGGGTTTAACCATATTTTCGGCTGCTTTAAAGTCGGGGTGTTGTGCATTTGAGGGTGAGGTCGTCGAAGGTATTCCTGTACTCGCTGCCGAGTTGGGATCAGCTGAGGTTGATGATGTCGCTGAAGACGGAGGCGTACTTTTCGACATCCGTAAATTTTGCAAATGGGCTCTATGACGCTGAGCAATCTCCTCGTTGCTGAATATAGGGTTGTCATGCGGTGGTGGCATGCCACAAAAAGAGGTTGGTGCCGGCGGAATTTGCGAACCTGTAACGTTAACAGTTGGATTGGCGCCACTAGTTGAATTGGCGGCTCTCGAACGGTCGTGGTCCTGATAAAAAACAAAGGTGGCGGATCTTGCGTTGGACTCAGCCAAGTTACTACTTTCTCCGCCGCCCCCATCCGAAGGCGGTGGAGGGGTGGAGGGGTTTTTTTGGTTACTCTCTGACGCCGGCTTCGAGGTAGTATTCGAGGACGAAGTTTGGGCGCGCCTTGTAGGAGAGACAGCTCGGACTGTTGGAAGTGGATTTTTTCCGGAAGAAACGACGGGTTTCATGATATAAATACCTCCTCGTTCTATATATCTAGATCGCTATCTGTATACGCATTATTTTTTTTAATGCATTTTCTCCAGACAACCGCGCCCACCAGTCCACAAAATAAGAATACATTGGTTGCGGTAAGGCTAGCAGAAACACCACTAGAAGGATTTAATGCTCCCACCGAAAGTGATGCCAATCTTCCAGACCCAGAAGCTTCTTGCGTTTTCGTCGGAATAAGTTGTGAGCGATCATTCATAACGATCGGCGGTGATACTACGGGCGGTTGATAAGAACCTGCATCTACTTGCTCATGCGCATCGATCGGTGATAAAAAATCTTCCAGGCTACCAAAAGCGGAATCCTCAGCAGTTCCTGACATAAAATCACCCCCTTGCGCTGAATTATCGTCGTTCCAGCGTCTGAATATTTCAAGACGAGTAGCACCAGTCGATGATCTATTTTGGAGGATGTGTGTAAAAAAATCATTCAACGACGTCAACAAAAGTTGACCAACAGAAAGCTCATTGATAGTAATAATCGCACCATCCTTTAGGTTGGTGAGCGTTTCTAACAGCTTCTGAATGGTTAAATTGGGTTGAGCGTTTTCTAAATTCGGAGGCTTCATATTTTTTAGGAAACCTATAAAATCCGACAACACGGCAAAATCAGCTTTAAGCACATTTTCTCCGCCTGACGACAAGTAGCGATCATACCCCGCCTGGGTTATCTGAGGAAAATCATGGAGTATTTTCGCCCCACTGTCTGCCAAACCTTTATACGTATTCCCCAAAGTTAGTCGTAATATTTTTATAAGCTTTTCGGTATACTCTTCAGAATGCGTCGAAGAAAAATAATTTAAACCGATTAAAACACCGCCCGTTGCATTCGCGGCTGCTTGGCCGACGGCCGTAGCTGCGGCGGTTACATTCGCGGCAGCCGCTGTTAGATTTGCGGCCGCTACCGTGGCTGCTGCGGCCTGTCCAGCAACATCAGTCGCGGCCTGCCCAACGGCATCGGTCGCGGCTTGTCCGGCGGCAGCGGCCGCCGGACCCCCGCGCCGTGTAATAAATCTCGCGAAACACCCAGCGATGCCGCCTCCATTTCTCGCTATAGATCCTACAACGTAGAACGCCACAGCATTGACAATTGCCGAATAAGCAACAGAGTCCATTAGATACCTCCTTTTAATTTAATTTTTTTTACTGAGTCGTACATTCGATGACGGGGAAGTTGCCCAGCTCAAGAAAAGCAAGCGGATCGAAAAGATTGTTATAACCCCCAGCCCAGCCAATACGAGAACGTGTGGAGTGGATTGTTGAACAAGCAAAACGATTTTTCGACGTAGAAGAAAAATATACATCAAAAAAATAAGCCATGTTACGCCCGAAAAAATACCATCCAGTTGTTCTTTTTCTTGTAACGTCATCATCGCGTTTTCCGAGTGCGCTTTTAATGAATACTTTTGAAAAAGCAACCATTTAGAGTGCACAGCTCGCTTTTTGAAAAGATTATGGATGACATTCACAAGTGCAAACGCATAGCTGAAAAAAATCATGGTAGGTAAAAAGTTGAGATAAACGAGACGACGCAATTGAAATCCACCGTATTCCATTTTTGTTAAATTTGGAGTATTCGAAAGTCCGTATACAATGCAAATATAATCAATGGCAACGATAATGCTCAGAAGCGTGATAACGGTTATCAACACCCCTGGTGAAAATAGAAAAAGCGTTGAGGCGTTGACAACCCGCACGAGAGAACCGTCTGTCACAGAAGATGTCATAGAGGGTGGAAATAATGTAGCGAAAAGGGTAGAACTCGTGGGCGTTACGTTTGATAGGTCATTGGGCTCCTCCGGAACGTAAAAACGATTGCCGAGTTGACACTTGAGCCGGTTTTCAAGCAAGGATTGGTTTTTGGCACGTACGATTAAATAAGGCCAACCTTGAACCTTTACAAGCCGTGACAAAACCACCCCAATCGACCGTTCACAAAAACCAAATCCCATCGAGAACTCACAATCATCACCCAGGCGCACGTCCTTTAAAATTTCTGTCGTTACATACGATTTCCCTTCAGTCTGTCCAATTTCTACGCCCAGTCGAAACGTGTCGTTCGTGACCTCGGCGCCACCATGGTACCCAAACCCCCCCGGGCACTTTTCCAGTTTTGGTTGCACGCGCACTTGCATACCAACAACTGGCGTCCACCGTTCGCGTGGTGTTTTTAAAAACGATTCCAGGCAAACTTGCGCGTTTCCACGATTAAGGTGTATTCCCAACTGTACTTCAATGTTTTTCTGTAAAGCTGGTTGCACTAAATCGTTTACATCGACATCGAAGCCTTCCACCCTCCCAAGGCAGTAGCAGTCTAACGGGCTCAAGGGAGCCTGTAATTGTTGTTGGTAAATAACCAAAGCGTGTTGCAAATCATGCACCACCGGCGTAAGCTGACTAGAAGAGTTATTCAATAACACTTGATCCGCAATTTCCGCAGAAGGAAAATTCTCCAACGTTGGACTCTCAAAAACCCGGCGTGAAGCGTTCGGGGGACCCAGAGTAGCGTGTAACTCGCGGAGGTGTTGGCGGTGTAACGCTTCCGTCTGAGGCTCAAAAATCGTCTCCCCGGGCACCAATTCAAAATCCACTTCCAAACTTTCAGACGTTGAAGGTCGATTTTCACTGATATCAATAATTTCATAGTCGGGTTGGAGGCCACGGTGTTGAGTACGGAGTGTTTCTGCCTCGGTGAGCCGCCGTAGAGAGTCTCTTTTAAATTTTTCTAATACGTCAAGATCTTGATCTTCGATTTGATTGTCCTTGTCCATGTATCCTAAAACCTCCTATTCTATAGTAGATGCTGTCGTGTGGTATCGTCCCGCCATCCAGCCCACAAGCCGATCCGCGCAGAAAAAAAATAACCCTAAACCCAAAAGAGCATTCCCTCCCGAAATACTTGAAGGTTTAGTATAAATCGTCATGCTCAAACAAGCACTGCCAGACCAAGATTCGCTCTTCGGGGGTTCAAGTACCCGGACGTTTTTCTCGTGCGGTACGTTTATTTTGGGGGGTGCTACCGGTTCACGTTCGAAAAAACGTGAATTGTCTTCACAAAAGAGCGGGTTGTCGGTCATTTGTATCTCGGGTACTTTTACTTTTCCGACTAATACCCCATCAATTGCTTTTCCGACGGTTGTAGAAATGTTGCCAGCTAACGTTTCCGGACTAACCGGCAATGTCGTCATCTGGTTGAATTGAATGGCTCCCAAAGCATCTGCTAAATCACGAACAACGGCGGCGGGAACGTCGTTTTCCGAAATCGACCGGATTTTTGGCAATGGTTGCGGAAAAGATGATTGTACGCCCGATTCCGAGTGGTCCAAGCCCAAGAGGTCTTTCACCGTGCCGGAACCGGCTGCGTATTTTTCATACGCGATTCGAGCCTCATTATACTTTAACACACTTTCATTAGCCGCCATGGCTTGAGCGTTGTGCTGATTGACCATGGTTCGGGTGCCTTGTTTGGCCAACATGTCGGTCATGCCGGTGGCTGAAGCTTTTGCCGTTTCAAGCTCTTGTTTCAAGGTTTTTGCCTTTTTCAATACCGTGGATTCCACCGCTTCTCGAACCACAACGGGTAGATCTTGTTGCACTTCTAAAACAAATCGATCGGTATTTTTTTTTACTTCCCCAGTAAGCAATTTGTGATAGGCCATGGCTTCCTGCAGCAACTCCGGGTTGTGTTGAGAAAAATAGTCCCGATACTGTTGATGCATCTCCGGCCGGCCGGTCAATACAGAAGTACTTGCTTCCGCGGGTTCTTTGCCTTTGGCTTTGTCTTGCTTCATACGTTCCGTCCTTGATAGTTTTTGTCCTGTAAAATAAAAATAAATGCGGTCTGGGGTGTTATTTTTTTAACTATCTTTATAGTTATTATATTATATATAAATATTTTTGGTTTATAAAAAATATTCATAGACCTACAACCTCTATAGCTATAAGCGGGGGGCCGCGAAGGGCAAAAAAAAGGGGTCACGAGACCCCCGGAAAGGGACCTCGTGACGATGTCTTTTCAGACAATGACAGTTTTAAAGCAGAGTGCAAAAGAATTCACCGTTGATTAACCGTTGATTGCTGGAGCTTGCACGACCGCTAAGTCAAGTGGGAAATTATGCGCATTTCTCTCATGCATTACTTCCATACCTAAGTTCGCACGGTTGATGATATCAGCCCAAGTGTTGATTAC
>Ga0209986_10003530_pt1 | contig 13663 bp, 12 predicted proteins | sample BlataG_FD_183168 | JGI IMG/M metagenome (GOLD analysis project Ga0209986, IMG submission 183168) | Deep subsurface microbial communities from Black Sea to uncover new lineages of life (NeLLi) - Black_00105 metaG (SPAdes) (version 2) | ecosystem: Environmental > Aquatic > Marine > Oceanic >...
AATCAACAGAGACGGATTTGCAGTTACCACCTGAGCAGATTGCAGATGCAATCGAGGAATATGCTAAGCAGTGCGGTTTAGATTTTGTGGTTACAGTACGAAGCTATTGAAAATGAAGGTCACGAAGCAATATATTATCGAGTAGCCACTAAACAAACTAGTGGGATGTTACATTACTAGGGGGGGCGGTAAAACCAAGCCAGCCCCGTCTTGTACGATTCCAGGGACACCATACCAATCAGGCTTACTACAAATCAGGTATTATGTCCCCATAATACCCTTTACGTCAGACTTAATGCCGCACGCAAATTGTCATTTATGGCTTCCATATCAGCTTTGGACATAATCCCAAGTCTGCGACTGAGCATGCCTTGCTTTATTGTCCTTATGATGCCCGTCGCCACCGAAGGAAAGAGCAAGCTGGCCTCTCCCCAGTCCTTGATGAGATGGTCGCCTGCCAATATCCGGTCAGTCCTACTCGTGATTGCCGCAATTATGGCTTCCTGACGGCTTTTGTGATAAGCCTCTGAGCTCACTATGACCGCCGGCCGCCGTCTCTCCCCGGTTTCATCGGAGAATACAAAGCTGACAAGGACTACGTCACCTCGATTATATTCGGTCATAAGCTGCGTCCTTTTCATTATCCCAGATTTCGGCAAGCACCGGGTCAGCCTTCGCGGTCAGTTTAAGGAGTCTATCGAGATTCGCAGCTTCTTCGCACGGACGCAGTGCCTTGTCCAGGTCCTCCTTGCGGAAACGGCGGTGACGTTCCTTACCAATGCGAAAAGCCGGCAGCCTCCCTTCCTTGGTCAATTTGTAGATAGTTCTTCTAGATACGCACAGGTATTCAGCGGCTTCCTCAACTGTAAACCATTCTTTAGTGATTACCATAAGCACCTCCGCGCGACCTCGTGTTCGCGAATCCTGATACCATGCTAGCACTTGTGCGCAGATAAAAGCAATATCGCACAAAACTGACTATTTTGTGATCCCGGTGCTCTTGTTCAGATAGGTTGATTAAGCAGTAAGAAGGAATACAAACAAGTTCCAGAAAACGATGATTGTATAAAATGCCAGAAATACCACCGCGATTGTATATACGAGCCTGGGTTTTACATTATAGTTAATCCATAAAAGTAACGTGGCTAAAAACGCACCCGACACCTTTATAGCCAGAAACCACCCATGGCCTACCCAGGCTCTCAGGAAAGGATTCACTTCTAATCCGTGTCCACCTGTCACCAAGAACTGGGTTATCAGTCCGTCCGCAACTATTACGCAAAATAGAGTGTAGAGAATGTACCTAACGGTTCGACTTTCAATATGAAAAGATTTTGGGACTTTCAATGCATTTATGTCTTTCAAATATATGAAAACAAAAGCTCCGGTAACCAGTTTTCAATCTTACAGAACGATTATCCGGGAGTCAATAAGACTTTGCTGGGGAGATTTCCAGGGACACCATACCAATCAGGCCTACTACAAATCAGGTAGTATTTCTCGAATTCCAGGACACCACAAAACTACTCACTGATAATATCTAAGATAGCAGCTGCTTTCCAAGCAGGGGCCTCAGTTCATCCCTTCCGTTAGCCAGTTTAAGACTTTCCCCATTACCTCAGTGCGGTTATCTCTGGTTACCAGGAGCGTTTCGACTTCAGGATGGCGTTTGATTTCGTCGGCAAAGGGATGGGGGTTGAGCATAATAGTGCCCAAAACTTTCTTGCCACTGTTTAGTGCCTGTATCACGGCTTCTCTGAACCGGGGCGACAGAAGCTCCATCTTGCCAATCTCATCGATGACTATCAAATCGCTTTCATTCAGCGCCTGGCGCAGAGCAGAAACTCCAACTCTGTCCAGGCTGTCTGTGTCCACCCTGTATTTGCTTACCTGGTAGGGGCTGGAGATGCCGACATGGGCTAATATCGCCTCCTGACCATCAAGAGTAACAATCCGAAACCCCTGCCTTATTCCCCCGGTCCGTATCTCCTCAGTATAGAAGCCGCCCCCCTTGACTTTTGTCCTGGCCAGGGCTTCTTTGATGAGAGCAGTTTTACCTGTGCCCGGCTTGCCGGTCAACAGGAGGGCTCTTTTCATCATTCCTTGGCTGGAGCCTGGGTTTTTCTCTTTTCCTTGAGCTGCTTTCGGCGCTGGCGATGCTTCAGGGCAGCCACTTTCTTCTTCTTATTCATCTCTCTCTCTCGCTAAATCCGAGTTGTTGGAATTATTCTACCATATTGAGGGTGTTCAAAAAATGTAGGAAAGGGCTCGCAATGGCAAATGACAAAGCTCAAATGTCAAGTCAAGCTCAAAAGCCAAATGACAAAGTGAAGGAGTCTTGGCATTTAAGTATTTGTAATTTGTTTGTCATTTGGATTTTGTGATTTGGAATTTAGTCTATGGGATTGCCACGCTTCGCTCGCAATGACAAGAAAGTAAAGGGCTCGCAATGGCAAAAAAGTAAGGTGCTCGTAATGACAGGAAGCGAAGGGTTCGCCAATGACAAAAAGAGGGCGGGGACAAGCCCCGCCCCTACAAATGCTGGTTCGTTCCTTCAGGTCTTCCTTAGTCTTCCCGCTCCAGTATGGTGGCAGCGCCCTGACCGCCACCAACGCAGGCGGTGGCCAGGCCGTATTTCCCTTTTTCAGTGTTGAGTATTCTGGCGACGGTGCCAACCAGCCTGGTGCCGCTGGCTCCCAACGGGTGTCCGATGGCAGTAGCGCCACCCTTGACATTGACTTTCTCGGGGTCGATACCCAGTTCTCTCATGGCATAGAGAGCCACGATGACGAAGGCCTCGTTGATCTCCCAGAAGTCGATGTCCTTCGCTTCGAGGCCGGCATGTTTCAGAGCCATGCGGCTGGAAGGGACCGGGCCTTTCCCCATCACTGTCGGGTCAACGCCGGCCCACCCCATGGATATGATCTTGGCCAGGGGCTTGAGATTGCACTTCTGTGCCTTCTTCTTGGACATCAGCATCATGGCACTGGCCCCGGCGTTGAGCGGAGAGGAGTTGCCCGGCGTTACCTGCCCATCCGGCTTGAAGGAAGGCTTCAACTGGGCGAGAGCCTCCATCGTAGTATTGCCCCTGATGCTCAGGTCAGTGTCAAAGACTTTCTTCGTCCCGTCCGCCTGCACCGCCTCAACCGGCATTATTTCCCCCTTGAAATACCCTTCTTGGACGGCCTTGGCCGCCATCTGATGGCTTTTCATAGCCCATTTGTCCATGTCCTCCCGGGTGAAGGTGGTCTGGGATAGCAGCTTCTCTGCAGTCAGGCCCATGTTCATGGTGGTCATTATGTCCACTTCTTTGAACTCTTCGGTGACGAATCTGGGATTAGGTTCCACTGGTACCTGTCGCTCACCACCCCCCAGGGTCGGGATGTGGGTCATGTGCTCGATTCCGCAGGAGATGACGATATCGGAGTACCCCAGTATGATTTCCATAGCCCCCTGGTGTATCGTGGACATCGACGAGACACACTGGCGGTCAATCCCCTGGGCCGCGACATTGAACGGCAGCTTGGCCAGGAAGTTGATTGACTTACCCCCATAGAGCCACTGCTCGAGCACCGGCATGGCCGTCCCCGTGAGCACATCACCGATTTCCGCGGGGTTTATCTTGGTCTGCTTTATCATTTCCTGGACCAGCCTGGCTGCCAGGTCGTCCATTCTCAGGCTGTTGAACACGTCCCTCTCTGGCTCCCTCGGCCTCGCCCGGGAAAAGGGTGTCCTCAGATAGCTGACAATTACAGCTTCTTCCATATAATTAGTCTCCTTTCTTTATTTTATTTTTGATTCCGTCTAGCTTTTCCGAAATTATGGCTTGCCGCCTATGATATATCACTTTTCCCCCCCACTGTCAAGGCGAGGTTTTGTCGAGAATTTCAGCAGTCTGGCGAAAGAGTGTAGTGGCGGAGTTTATCCTCGCCTGCATGCCTGTCATTCTGTCATTCTGAATGGAGCACTCCGGCTTCGCTCAGTGTAAACTCCGCGAAATGAAGAATCTCCAAGATTCTTCGCCTGCGACTCAGAATGACACCTCATTTCGTGTCGTTGCGAGGCACGATAACGCCTAAGCAATCTCTTGTGGGGATTCACCGCTTACCCTCTGAAACAGGCCCTGCAACCCCCGGAGATTGCCACGCTTCGCTCGCAATGACAAAAAAAGTGCGGTGCTGGCAATGACAAAAAATAATGTGCTCGCAATGGCAAAATGCTTGACAGTTTGATAAAATATGATTAAGATGGGCTTGAATTTCGGGAACCCCGAGTTATTACGTTTTGCGCTTAACTACAAGCAGTGTCTGTAATAAAATGGAGGTAAGAAATGACACAGGACGAAAACAAAGCCCAATATGAAGCCAGGCCGTGGATAAAATGGTATCTGCCGGGTGTGGAGCCAGATATTACAATCGAGGAAAAGTCCGTGGTGGACACCTTTAATGAGAATACAGAAGAATGGAAGGACAAGACCGCTGTAATATTCTATGGTAGAAAGGTAAGCTACCGAGAGCTCCGAGACCAGGTTGACAGGTTTGCTACGGCGCTACATGATTTAGGCATCAAGAAAGGAGACAAGATTGCCCTCCTGCTGCTTAATTCGCCTCAGTTCATCATAGCTTATATGGGAGCCCTGAAAGCCGGAGCTACCTTAACGGCAATCAGCCCTGTTTATGTCAGCTCCGAAATCAAGTACCAGCTTGAAGACAGCGGGGCGAGAATGATTGTTTGCCTGGATATTCTTTACGATAACGTGGAAAAAAGCGGAGTCAAGCTGGATGCTGTCATCCTGACCAGCATCAGCGAATACCTGCCGGGAATGAAGAAGTTTCTGGGCAGCAGTGTGCTCCGGGCTGTATATCAGAAAATGGCCGCCCCGCCTGTTGAACTGTTTGAAAGAGAGGGATTTTATCGATTCCAGGATTTGATTAAGAAATATCCCCCGAATCCGCCCAAAATCGAGTTCAATATCAGAGAGGACATAGTAACTCTTCCCTACACTGGAGGGACAACCGGGAAGCCCAAAGGTGCTGTGATAACTCATTACAATTTCGCCGCCGCCCGAGAGCTCGCCGATGGATTCTGGGGTGATATCGTCCAGAAAGGGAAGGAAACCGTAATAGCCTATTTGCCTTTCTATCACATCTATGGTCAAGCAGTGGTCATGATGGGAGGAATGACCGAGGGCTACACTTCAATACTAATTACCACTCCTGACCCTGATGACATTCTGAGCGCACTAGAAAATTACAAAGGAACTATCTTCTACAGCGTTCCCGCCCTGTATGAATATCTCAAAGACTATGAAAAGACTACCAGAGTGAACTGGAAGCGCATAAAAGTCCTTATCTCCGGTGCCGATGCTCTTCTCGAGGACACTGCCCGGGGCTGGGAAAAGCGGACCGGCGCTAGAATCCACGAGGGCTGGGGAATGACCGAGACGACCTCGACCGGTATGGTCAATCCCTACGGCAGGGCGAAAATCGGTTCCTTCGGTGTACCTATGCCTGGTTGTGTGGCGGGCATAATGGAGGCGGAAGGCACCAAGTTCCTTCCCGTTGGGGAAACAGGCGAATTGGTATTCAAAGGACCCAATGTCTTCCCGGGATACTGGGGGAAACCGGAAGAAACCAAGGAAGTACTTTTAGAAATCGACGGTGAAACCTGGCTGCGCACTGGGGACCTGGCCAGAATGGATGAAGAGGGCTATTTCTACTTCTACGATAGAAAGAAAGACATGATTAAATACAAGGGTCTGCAGGTATTTGCCAGAGAGGTAGAGGAAGTGCTGACTTCTCATCCTCAGGTCAGGGAAGCCGGCGTCATCGGCGTCCCCGACCCCGAGGTTGGCGAGAGGGTTAAAGCCATCGTCGTTCTTGAGTCGGAGGCCAGAGGGAAGGTGTCGGAAGAAGATATTACGAAGTATTGCGCTGGAAAGCTTGCTGGCTATATGGTACCCAAGATAATCGAGTTCAGGGGCGAGGTGCCCAAGACGGACATCGGCAAGGTATCACGCCGCGAGCTGAGAGAGGAGGAGCTATAGAATGGCGCCATTTTTCGAAGTGGAAAACTTAACCAAGCGTTTTGGCGGACTGGTTGCCGTCAACAATGTTAGCTTCCAAATAGGCAGGGACGAAATCGTGGGCCTGATTGGGCCTAATGGTTCCGGGAAGACCACCCTCGTGCGGTGCGTAATCGGCATATTTAAGCCCGAGTCCGGAAAAGTCCGGTTTAAAGGCGAGGACATAACCGGATGGCGTCCCTGGAAAATCGTCCAGAGCGGTTTAGTAGGGACTTTCCAGGTAGTTAAGCCATTCCGCCGCCTACCTGTTATTGCCAATGTCATGGTCGGTTGCCTGTGCCCGCGGATAACCAAGGGCGGTGAATGGACCAAGACCACCGCGGTGAAGGCACGGGACGCGCTGGAGTTCGTGGGCATCGCTGACCGGGCTCTCGAGCCAGCCTCCCAATTATCTCACGGGGACCTGAAACGACTGGAGGTAGCCAGGGCCATTTCTACCGAGCCCGAACTCCTTATCCTCGATGAACCCTTCGGAGGGCTTAATCCTGCCGAGACAGAGCTTGTCGCTAAATCCATGAAAAGATTGCACAAAGGAGGTCGGTTCGGCAGACTTCATAGCGAAGGACCGGCTATGCTGATAATCGAGCACAAGCTAAGCGAGCTCATGAAAATAGTTGACCGGGTGATTGTCATCAATTTTGGAGAAGTCATCACCCAGGGTACCCCGGAAGAAATAGTCAAAAACCCCGCCGTGATTGAAGCCTATACCGGCAAGGAGGTGCTCATTGCTTGAGGTAAAAGATGTAATTGTCCGCTACGATACAGCCACCATCCTGGATGGAGCCAACCTGACGGTGGAAAAGGGGGAGTTGGTCGGGCTCGTCGGTCCCAATGGCGCCGGCAAGACCACTCTCCTCCGCGCTATCGCTGGTTTGATGAACTGGGACAGGGAAGTCCTCAGAGGAACTAAAAATTCAGAAGTAACCTTTGAAGGCAGCATAGAGTTTGAGGGGGAGAGGATTGACAAGCTACCGGCATTTGAAGTCGCCAAGAGGGGTCTCCAGCTCTGCCCGCAGATGGGCAGGCCTTTCGTCGAGATGAATGTCAGGGATAATCTCCTCGCCGGAGCCTACCTGTGCAAGGACAAGAAAGAGGTCGGCGAGAGTCTGGCCAGAGTTTATGAACTGTTTCCCAGGCTGAAAGAGAGGGAAAAACAGCTAGCCGGCACTTTATCCGGTGGGGAACGGCAGATGCTGGCTGTTGGCCGCTCGCTGATGCGCCGTCCCAAATTCATGTTAGTCGATGAGCCGTCCAGCGGGCTGGCCCCCAAGATAAAGGAGGACCTGTTCAAACGCGTGGAGGAGATTTACCATGAACTGGGAGTCACCATACTCCTTGCTGAGCAGGATATCAGCTTTGCCTTCGCCCTTTCCAAGAGGAACTATGTCATGTCGAGGGGACACATCATCGCCCAGGGAACAGCCGAAGAATTGCTCAAGGACGAGACTATCAGGAAGACATACCTGGGCATGTAATAAATAACCCCCCGCACCTCTTCCTTCATGTCGTTGCGAGGCTGACGAAGGCAGCCGAAGCAATCTCGGTGGCGGGGATTAACCCCGCCTAAGCAATGACAAATGACAAAGCTCAAATGTCAAATCAAGCTCAAAATACAAATGACAAAACTAGGTAGGTTTGGCATTTAAGTATTTGGAGTTTAGCCAGTGAGATTGCCACGCACCTTTCAGGTGCTCGCAAAGACAAAGAAAGTAAGGTGCTCGCAATGACATCCCTTTTCATGTCGTTGCGAGGCACGATAGTGCCGAAGCAATCTCTATGGGGTAGAAATTCAAAAATCAAAATGACAAATCAAAATGACAAATCAAAATGCAAAAATCTTAGCAATGAGAAAAATAGAGTTGACCCTTTTTAGTGTAGAGAGGCACCACAGGCCCGGCATTCCCGGCGCCAGGCGGCATTAGAGAGCTTACAGCGTGGACACTCTCGCTCAATCTTATCGCGTATCTGCACAGCAAGCCCTCTAGGCATGAAAAGCAGTATCAATATTATTAGAACAGACAGAATGAGAAGTGGGCGGCCAGCAAGAAGCTCCATAATCCGCAAAAACTCCGAAAGTACAGCGGGCTGGGTGTCAACAGCTGCCGCATAAGCCCTGCCAAAGAACCGCTGGATATCCGGGGCAAGGTATACAAGCGGATAGAGGACGTAGACCCCGACAACTGGTCCATAAATGCTGACAATACCGCCAAATACTACCCATATTACCGCCTGAAAAGACATTGTCAGGTTCAGGGTGGATGGGCTGACCATCGTGGACACAAGGGCGAATAAGGCGCCGGCAATCCCGGCGAAAAAGCCGCCGATGGCAAAAGCCAGCAGCTTGTATCTTATGGTGTTTATTCCCGTGGCACGGGCGGCAATCTCGTCTTCACGGATGGCATGGAAAATGAGACCGGTTCTGATATACTTGAAACTGGCATCGGTGAGCTTCCACATTATGAGCACCGAGACGGTCATAACTGCCAGAACTATGTAATATTCCTGTGTCAGCGTGGCGGCAAGGGAAGGGAGTCCCCATATGCCCTGTTCGGCGCCGGTAATATCCTTTAGAGCCAGGACTACTCCCAACAGCATGAGAGGGAATGCCATCGTAAGCAGTGACAGGTAAGGTCCTCGCAGCTTCAGGGCCGGAAAACATGTAATTACTCCCGCCGCTACAGCGACCAGAACACTCAGTGGTATCGTCGCCCACGGCTGCCAACCAAGATATTTGTTCATTAATGCCAAACTGTACGCAGCCACCCCGAAGAACAGGGCATGCCCGAAATTTACCTGCCCAGTATAGCCAGATAACAAGTCCCAGCTCGCGGCAAAAATAACGAATATGTTGACGTAGACAAACATGCGCAGATAATAGGAGTGGGTGACAAAGAGTGGGATAAAACACAAGGTGACAAAGAAAATGACGGCAATAAGACGCCCCGGAACCGGTATCACACTCCACCGGAAATTATTGAGCAGCCGCCTGACCATTTTACAATCTCTCCTCTTCGAGAAGTATGCCGAATAGTCCTCCCGGTCTCACCACTAACACTATGACCATAACCAGCAGAACGAACGTCGTGCTCAGGTAAGCACCCTGAGAAAGCACAACGGTCGAAAATGTCTCGACGAATCCTATAATGAAAGCCCCGATGACGCTCCCCTTGATACTTCCCAGCCCCCCCAATACTACAATCACCATCACTATCACCAGGGGAGAATTCCATATGGTGGGATTGATTATCAGTGACGGTGCCATTGTCACACCAGCAATTGCTCCCAAGAATGTGGCCAGCCCCATGGTTATCAACAGTATCCTGGAAATACTTATCCCCATCAGGTTGGCAACCTCGCTATCGTTGGCCACCGCCCTGATGGCGATGCCCAGTTTTGTCTTTGTTAAAAGCAGCATCAACGCGATAATCATAACTGCCACTACGCTTATTGCCAGTATATGCTGATTGAGAACTCTAACCCCGAATATCTCTACGAATCCAGGGATATAACTCGTAAGCGTGCGAAAGTGACCCTTAAAAAACATGTACATAAGCTCCTGAAAAAACAAGGCTATGGCTATAGTAACCAGGAGGACAGCGGCATGGTGCTCACGTATCCGGTCGAGAATAAACCTGTAGCTCAATATGCCTAGCAGGGTCACAACGACTACCGTTATAATGATTGATTCAATGTTGCCCAGGCCAAGTTGACGGCTCAAATACCATACACCGTAGGCGGCCAACATGTAGAATGCCGTATGAGCCAGGTTAATCAGGCGGGCCACGCCGAAGATGAGGGAAAAGCCTACTGCCAGGAGGGCATATATACCTCCCCTTACCAGCGTGAAAACTATGATTAGGTCGACCATATCTTCTTTAATCCCAGAAAGTTTCTGTCATTGCGAGCTCCGACTTGTCGGGGCGTGGCAATCTCAGAGATTGCGGAGCCTGTTCCGAAGCATAAGCGAGGAGGTTCGTTAGACTCGTCATGACAGAGGGGGAGCCCAAAATAAGGCGGGGATAAACCCCGCCACTACATTGTCTAATTCTGACCGTCCGTTCAATTTTGGACATCTTAGAAGACTTCACCTTCCGTGCAATTGCCAGATAATATATATCACGTCCTCACACCTTGTCAAGGTTTTTCCCCGAGTTTTCCCAGATTTTTTTGTCATTGCGAGCGAAGCGTGGCAATCCCATAGACTAAATTCCAAATCCCAAAATCCAAATGACAAACAAACTACAAATTCCAAATACTTAAATGCCAAAACTACTCCGTTTTGTCAGTTGGCTTTTGAGCTTGACTTGACATTTGAGCTTTGACATTCGATATTGTGTGGACCTGTGCTGGGCTTGTCGAAGGGATTTGGGATTCCGCAAAGACGGAAGGGGGATTGTGGAGCCTGTTCCGAGGCGTAAGCGAGGAACCTCGTTCTTCGTGAGGCCGCCGGTAAAAAAACCGGAGGCCCCGGCGAAGCCGGGGCCTCCGCAGGACTTGTCACCAGGTCACTTACATGTCTGGCTCGTTATGACTACTAACTACCACGCCGCTTTCATCCACGTAGGTATCGAGTAAAAGTCAGTGCCTGGCCATTCGAAGCCCGTCCAGTTTAGACCTAGGGCGGCGTTGAATGGAATAAGTGCCGTCGCGTAGCCGGCAAATTCCTTCTTCGGCCAGATGCCAACAATCTCACCAACGTCGTCTTCGTTATCATCGCGCCACTGGACGCCAAGGCCGGTCGCATATGCAGGACCATACTTCAGGTCATGAGCGAAACATGGCACGCCCGCATCTACGTATCCTCCTAAGGCCGTGCTATAATAGCCAACGTTGCCACTCGTGATAAGGCGCTCGTTCGCCGGATCCTCGAACCAGCCAATAACGTCATCAGCCAGGACGGTGCCAATCGCTGCTTCGCTGTCCCATGTAGCCTCATCTTCGAGGGCCTCCACCAGACCATAAATCATGTCATAGGTAGCTGCAGTATAGATCGGGAACTCCCCTGTTTTGGTCTCGAACGCGGCAAGGAAATCTGTTGTCAGATTGCCGCTCTGAGCTATGTTCGGCGCCCATGTCATCAGGCTAATCATGCCCTCAGCTCCGAAATCACCTGCTTGCCATTCGGTAGCATCCCAGAAGGTAGGGACCTGGGATTCCACATTGATGCCTACCGTCATAGCCGGTACTTGAAGTTCGCCCATCTGAAGACCGTAGGTTAGGCCAACCGGCCCGGAAAGGAAGGTGAAGATAATGTGAGCGTCGGCAGCCTTTATCTGATTTAGCTCGGTAGCAAGGTCGTCCGCCGTGTCCGAAACCTTCCATGTGCCGACATTGGTGTAATTGAGCCCCGCAGGACCAATAGCACCCGCGACCGACGCTATTGGCGTTTGGGTCCACAACAGGTCCTCAGCGAGGAAGGCCACATTTACGTCCGTTGAGTTCGTTGTACTCAATTCAGTCATGACACCGCTACCAACCATTGCCAGCATCACTATACAGTTTAAAAACAAGAAAGTTTCATTGATTGGGGTGGCCCTGAAGAGGTACTTGTACTTGTTATAATTGTCGTTTACCTGCTCCATCAGGGACCCTGTGGCGGAACCGGCGATGAAAAACATCACCTCTTCGTCCATAGCCGTCTCTATCATTGGGCCTGTGGCTTCTGTACGGAAGCCGCCCATAACGAAGTTGGCTCCTTGCACGGTTATCGCATTCTCAACTTGCTGTGCAGAGTACCCGGGGTAAGGTTGGGCGATTTCCTGGGTGTCCACCTCGACCAACGCGATTTGGTGGGTATGGCCGGCGATATCTACCCCGGCAACGTTGATTTCATCGCGTGCCAATTCGGCGCCGGCTATCATGTGCTCGCCCTGTATATACTCCATTGGCCCGGCTATGGCGATCGTGATTTTCGCATCTTCGAAGGTGTAGGTTACTGGTCCCGCTTCTTCTCCATCACAGCCCGGTAGAACCAACCCTATCACCAGCAGAGTGGCGATAATTAGAAAAACAATTTTTTTCATTACTTTTTAACCTCCTATTTAATTTAAGTTACCTAATTTACCTAATCTTTCATTCGGTGCTGGAATAAACCGGTCGACCTCCAGTTGCCTCCGGCAACCTGAATCTTTGTACACTATCCCGATAGAATCACCTCCTCTCGTGCTTCTGGTCTCTCGATTTTCTGTTGCCCGCCGGAGCACGCCGGCAGACCAGCAAAATTATCTAAAAACTCGACCTTTCGATTATATCCGGTACTTGTTGTCAATTTATCTGCTGCCAGGTCCGCCCGAGCCTCCATTTTTTCCCTCACACCTGCTTTAATCATATCTTATCTCCCAGTCTTTGTCAATCAATCTTATCTTTGTGTGTGCTTTACTCTATCCTTTATTCTTTTTCTATCTTGATACTTTAAGTGTAACATCTAAATATTAAGATGCTGTTAAGGTGTAAAAAAGGGGTCAACTCTATTTTTCTCCATTCCCCTGTCCCCACCGAGATTGCGGAGCCTGTTCCGAAGCGTAAGCGAGGAATCTCGCTCCTCGCAACGACGGAGGAGGGAAATTGCTTCGGCTGACTTTGATAGTTTCCCTTTAGCTATTGAAGCGGCGGCTTTGGGATGTGTTAGCTAGTATGCTACTAGCGGCAAGCGATGTCCAGCCACTTGAGGTAATCTTCGCTGCCGCCGATGATAGGCAGGGCGATGATTTCAGGCACTTCATAACTGTGAATCTCTTTGACTAAGCTTATGATTTCAGAAAACAGCGATGCTTTGGTTTTAACCAGCAGGAGACTCTCCCGGGCTGAGTCAAGCTTGCCTTCCCACCAGAAAAGCGAATCCACCCCCGGCACGATGTTTACACAGGCAGCCTTTTTTCCCTTGACCAGCGACTCAGCAATCCTATGAGCTTCTTCCTCGCTGCCCGCAGTGATAAGGACAATTATACTGTCTGTTTTCTTCACAATTCCCGACCTATCTCAAGCATCTTGTCCACGGCAGCTTTGGCCCTGAGCCGAATTCCCTCGGGAACCTTTACCTCAGGACTCATCTTCTCCAGAGACCACAGGACTTTCTCCAGGGTAATCAACTTCATATCGGGACAGATTGCCTGCTCGGAAACAGGAATAAACCTTTTGCCGGGATTCTCTTTTCTAAGTCGGTGTATTATCCCCACCTCTGTGCCTACAACCATCTCTCTGACCTCGTCTCTCTTGGCATATCTACACATCCCGCCGGTGCTGAGCACTTCGTCAGCCAGGGCAATGACCTCCGGCGTGCACTCCGGATGAACTACCACCTTAGCTTGAGGATACTCCCGCTTCAACTCCTTTATCCTTTCAGGACTTATCCTGACATGGGTGGGACAGAAGCCGGGCCAGAGAATCATCTTTTTGCCCGTCCTGGCCGAGACGTAATGCCCGAGATACTGGTCAGGGACAAATAATATCTCTCGAGCATCCAGGCTTTCTACAACCTTGACGGCATTGGCGGAGGTACAGCAGACATCTGATTCCGCCTTGACTTCGGCTGAGGAGTTAATGTAACAGACCACTACTGCTTGAGGATGCTCCTTTTTC
>Ga0209986_10003531_pt1 | contig 13662 bp, 11 predicted proteins | sample BlataG_FD_183168 | JGI IMG/M metagenome (GOLD analysis project Ga0209986, IMG submission 183168) | Deep subsurface microbial communities from Black Sea to uncover new lineages of life (NeLLi) - Black_00105 metaG (SPAdes) (version 2) | ecosystem: Environmental > Aquatic > Marine > Oceanic >...
TTGTAGGGAAATTAGCCTTAGGTGAAGATTCTGATTTCGTGAAAGCTTATAAAGCTGCAGGTTTTAGTGAACCTTATGAAGCTACCGGGCCCTATGCTTATGATGCAATAGGAATAATTTTAGAGGCTTTGAAAAAAGTTGGTCCGGATAAAAAAGCAATAGTTGACTATATTGCAGATCCAGATTTCGAATATCACGGAGTTATAGGATTGACTAAATTAGACGAAGATGGTCAATCTGTTACCGGTGGTTTGACTTTGAAAGTTTCACGGAATGGGAAATGGGTTCCTTGGTCGGAGTAGAATGATTACAAAATGTTAAAATATTGATACTTAAATTTCTTAATTATTTAGATGAAAGAGATTAGACAAATTCCCGGGAATTTTTTATTATTAAAATATTCCCGGGAATATTTTATTTTTTTTAAATTGATTTTACAAGAAGGTAGAGATAAATTTTAAATGTATTAATTTAAATTATATAATCTTTATGTCAATTATTTTATTATATAGATATATTTCTAGATGGTTCTAAATAAAATATTATTTTTATAGAAATCTAAATATCAGATGAAGTGGGGAAGTAATGAAGGTTTTTAAATTATGGTTGGATCCAAAAAAATGCAAAGGATGTTTAAGGTGTGAATTAGCTTGTTCCTTTCATAAAAGTGGACATAAGTTTTTTAATCCAGAATTGTCTAGTACCACAGTTTTAAGAAATAATGAGAATAAAGAAATAACTATGAGAATAGATGAAACTTGTGATTTTTGTAAAAACGAAGAGACTCCTCTTTGTGTTAAGTATTGTGTTTTTGGAGCGAGAGGAGTAATAAAGTGAAAAACATGCAGGAAAAACATTACGGTTATGCTGGTAATATTTTACGAATTAACCTTACTGATAATAAAATATGGATTGAACCGACAGAAAAATATGCTAATAGATGGATAGGCGGGAGAGCTATAAATACATGGATATTACTAAATGAGCTAAATCCAGAGGTAAAATGGAACGATCCTCAAAATTTGCTTACTTTTGGTGTTGGTGTATTGGTAGGCACTCTTGCCTCGGGAGCATGCAGGGTATCTGTTGATACTAAAAATGTTTTTAATAATGGTATAGGTTCTGCTAATGTTGGAGGTTTTTTTGGTGCTGAACTAAAATTTGCAGGATTTGACAACATAGTAATAAGTGGAAAAGCTAAAAGCCCTGTTTACATTTGGATATGTAATGAAAATGTTGAATTAAGGGATGCTGATTCTATTTGGGGGAAAACTACCTGGGAAACAGAAAAGGAAATTCGTCAGAATTTAAACGATGAAAGAATTAGAGTGGCAGCTATTGGTCCAGCAGGTGAAAATTTAGTAAAATCTGCTTGTATTATTACAGATAGAGGATGTGCTGCTGGTGGTTCAGGATGTGGGGCAGTGATGGGCTCAAAAAACCTAAAAGCCATAGCAGTTCGAGGGAATAAAAATATTGAGATAGCTCAACCTGATAAATTTATTGTTGCTGTAGATAAAGAAATGGGCAAAATAAACAAGTGGCAATTAATTAAAGAAATTCGTGAAAAAGGTTATTATGGTGCAATGGGAGGTCGATTGGATTCTCCTTCATGGGAACAGGGATATAGACCAGTAAGAAATGGACAAGATGAACATTGGGGGAAAGATAAAATTGCAAAAATTGCTGAACAAGAAATAAAAAAATACCGAAAAGCTACTGTTTCGTGTTTTAGCTGTCCTATTTCTTGCAAACCTTGGATGAATATCAAACAAGGGATATATAAAATACAGGGAGAAGGATGGTGGAATAATTCTGCAAATTCCTATTGTACAAAAATTGACAATACAAATATAGAAGCAGCAATATATGCACATCTGTTAACAAATCAATTAGGTTTGGATGGAGATAATGCTGCCCAAGCAATTTCTTGGGCTTTTGAATGTTACGAAAAAGGGTTAATAACCAAGAAGGAGACCAATGGACTTGAATTAGTCTGGGGAAATTACCAAGCTATGATAGAGATTCTTAAAAAATTAGCTTATAGAAAAGGCTTTGGGAATTTTCTCGCAGATGGGGCTATAAAGGCAGCGGAAAAATTGAGTAAGAATTCTGAAAAATTTGTAATTCATGTTAAGAGACAGGATTCTTTGGACGGAATTCGAATTAATAAAGGGTGGGGATTTGGGATTATTCTATCTCCTGTCGCAGGAAGACATTTACGAGGCAGTTTGAATGGTTTTTGGCTAAGAGATGACAGACCTATTAATTCTTATGAAAATGTGCCGGAGGATTTATATTATAATCAGAAAAAAAAGGCTGTCCAAGATATATTAGGGTTATGTAGTTATGTATATGGGCAGACCGTAGATGACTGGGTTGAATTATTTTCAAGTGCGACAGGAAGATTACTTTCTAAAGACGAGTTATTGCATATTGGATTACAAACACATAATTTAGAAAAAGCTTTTAATACTATTCATGTAGGGTTTGACAGAAATGATGATTATCCATGTGAACGATATTATAATGAACCTGTTAAATCAGGACCCTATAAAGGAGAGCGTATTGACCACGAGATATGGGATAGGATGTTAGATACTATTTATAGATTACACGGATGGGATATAGAGACTAGTTGGCAAACTCGAAAAGGACTTGAGAAAATTGGTTTAAGTGATATTGCTGATAAGTTAGAAAAAGAGAACAGATTAAAATAATCACTATTCAATTATGTATTATTGGCTAAAATTGATGTATCACTTGGATATAATAGTTATTTTAATAATTGCTAATAATAGAAAGTAAAAAATGTTTTATAAAAAAATCAGAAAATGATAAAATGAAGATAATTAAATAGTTGTTGGAAATAACTCATTTGATACAAATATAACAGAAATAAATCTAAAAGGAGGTGGTTTTGTTGGAGAAAGAGCAGTTTGACGTTATCGGTAAAAGGTTTGATATAAAAAATATAGGAAAAGTAACCGGTGAAGAAGTTTATTCTTGTGATGTAAATATTCCCGGTCAATTATATGCGGTAGTCCTGCGCAGCCCTTACCCTCATGCTGAGATTAAAAAAATAGATTACACCGAAGCAGAAAAGATGGGGGCAATATGTATCGGTCCGGACGATGTGCCAGATACTCTATACAATGAACGTATAGTAAGTATTCCAGATAAGACTTATCGTGACAGGACGGTTTTACCTAAAGATAAGGTTCGGCATGTTGGGGAAGCCATTGCTGCTTGTGCGGCAGAAACAGAAGAGAAGGCTTTCGCTGCTTTAAAAAAAATAAAAGTAGAATGGGGCAAGAAATGGGAACCGGTGGTAACCCTTGATGATGCTATGGATTCAAAAGCTCCCGCGATATATGACCATGTATATTTAGGAGAAAAAAAAGTAGATGTAAAAAATAATCTTGCCTGTGAGCGAAATATTGTAGTGGGCGATGTAGAAGAAGGATTTAAAGAAGCGGATATAATTGTAGATGAAACATTCAATATAAAAAGAGTTTACCATATGCAGCTGGAGACTAAATCTGCAGTATGTAAACCGGAAGCAAATGGAGGAATAACTCTCTGGACTACTACCCAGGGGATACATAATGTACGGATACTCTTAGGGCATATTTTTAATATTTCACTTAGTAAAATAAATGTTAAGAGAATTACCCTGGGAGGTTCTTTCGGTTCAAGTATTCAAATGAATTCAATAACCCCTATTTGTGTAGCTTTAGCTTTGAAAACAAGAAGGCCGGTGAAATTAGTGACTTCCCGGGAAGAAGATATGTACGACCATTCAAGTTATCCTTTAAAGACTCGTTTAAAAGTAGGGGTTAAAAAAGACGGAACTTTAACTGCAGCTCATTGTCAGGTATGGGTGGAGATTGGCGGCCATAATATCCAAGCTTATCCTTACCTTGGTTGTGTTGCCGGTTGGTTTGCTTCCCTTTACAAATGGAAAAATATAAAATACGAAGGAAAAGCAATCTATAGCAATAAGGGACCTTCTTGTGCCAGAAGAGGATATGGCAGCCCGCAAATAAATTTCCCGGTAGAAAATACTATGGATATTTTAGCCGAAAAATTGGGAATAGACCCGGTGCACTTCAGACTACAAAACTATGTAGGAAGAGGTGATGAATTTTGGGGACAGGGACCTACTGTAAAATCTATTATTAGAAGCTGTGGCGTAGAAGAGATGTTGGTTAAAGGAGTTGAACTTATTGGTTGGGATAAAAGAGGTAATCCTGATGAAAAATCCGGAAAGATTAGAAGGGGTATTGGAGTCGCCAGAGGGTTTCATACTTCAGGTACCGGCGGACCCAAGGCCGGCGAAGTTATAGATTATTCCGGTGCAACCATTAAAATTAACGAAGATGGTTCGGTAGACGTGGTAACTGCTCTAATGGATCACGGAGGAGGAACTTGGGATGCCGGGGCAAAAGTTGTAGCTGAAGTTTTAAAAGTACCATTTGAAAAAATAAGCATTGATAATGAAGTAGATACGCGCACCACTGTTTTTGATGTTAATACTCATGCTACCAGAGGAATATACTGCGGATGTGGTGCCATAAAATATGTGGCAGAAAAAGTTAAAGAGATGTTATTAAATTATGCAGCTACCCTTTTTAATGATAGACCGGAGAATCTGACCTTAGCTATAAACGAAGAACTTGGCCAGGGCATAATATATCCCGAAGGTCTACCGGAAAATTATAAGACCATTGGTGAGATAGCAGATCATGCCCGAATTAACAGTGTAGAAACTTTTTCTTATACCTCTACCTTAAGGCAAAAAAATTGTCCACCTTGTTTTATTACTTACTTTACAGAAGTTGAAGTTGATACCAGAACCGGTGAAATTACAGTACCGAGAGTAGTAATGTTAGGTGATTCGGGTACTATTATCAATCCTGAGCTATGGAAAGGACAGATATTGGGTGCTTATGCCTTAGGATTAGGAGTGGGAAAGTTAGAATCGATACCTTATGATAAGGTTACTGGTAAATTAAAATGCAATGGATTTATTACCGATTTTAAAGTTCCCACTACCATTGATATGCCTAATATCGATAATATTATCGTAGACCATGCCCATACTTATGAACCGACTGGCCCTTTTGGAGCAAAAGGAATAGGAGAAGCTGCCTTAAGCGCAGTAGCTTCATCCTTTGGAAATGCAGTCTATAATGCGGTAGGTATTAGATTTCATGAACTTCCAATAACGCCGGAAATAATGCTTAAAGCCTTGGAAGAAAGAGAGATAGGGGGGAAAGTTAGAAATGCAAACTAATACAAAAATATTAGCTCAAGAATTTGAGTATCTAGCCCCTAAAACATTAGATGAAGCTTTGGATTTACTGGATAAATATAAAGATAAAAATATTAAGATATTGGCCGGAGGAACCGACCTTCTGGTTAAAATGAAGACAAGTGATTTAAAAGTCGATTATTTGTTAAATATAAAAAATATTTCGGAACTTAATTTTATAGATACCAGCCGGGGATTAAAAATAGGGGCAGCTACTCCTCTGTCACATATTATAAGAGAAGAAAAAGTTAAAATGAAATATTCCGCTTTATATGAAGGGATTATGTCTATGGCTGCTCCAGCTATTAGAAATATGGGGACTATGGCAGGTAATATGGGCAATGCTTCTCCGGCGGCAGATACTGTTCCTCCTTTGATTGCCTATGGAGCAGAAGTAAAATTACAAAGTAAAAGAGGAGAACGTACTGTTTTGGTAGAAAATTTTATTATCGGAGTAGGAAAGACAATCATAAAACCGAATGAGCTGATTACCGAAATAAATACTCCCGAAATAAACAAAAATACAGGAAGTGCTTTTTTAAAGAAAAGCAGAGTAAAAGCCGACCTTTCTAAAATAAATTTAGCAATTTATTTGGAAAGGGAAGGCAATATTTGTAAAGATTGTAAGATAGTTTTTGGTTCAGTTGCGATTAAAGTTTTGCGAGCAGAAAAAACAGAAAATTTCTTAAAAGAACAGATAGTAAATTCTGAGTTAATAAATAAAGCAACAGAGAAAGCATCTTGTGAGATTAAACCTATAGATGATATTCGTTCAACTGCCGAGTATAGAATTGCAATGTCTAAGGAAATGCTTAAAGATGGCTTTGGGTTAGCCTGGGCAAGAGCGAAAGATTAGTTTTAATTAAATTTGAAGGAAGGAGCGAATTATAAAGTGAAAAAAATTCCTATTGAATTTTCTATCAATGGTCAGAAAAGAGAAGCTTTCGTAAATCCAAATGACCTTCTGATAAATATATTAAGAGACGGTTTATATCTAACCGGAACTAAATATGGTTGTGGTATTGGTGAATGCGGGGCTTGTACTGTTTTTTTAAATAATGAACCGATTTTATCCTGTTTAACTTTAGCGGCTGCGGTTGATGGGAAAGAAATTATTACTATAGAAGGGCTGGCAAAGGGAAATGAACTGCATCCTATGCAAATAGCCTTTTTAAAGAATGCGGCAGTGCAATGTGGTTTTTGTACCCCCGGTATGATACTTACCGCGGTTGCCCTCTTGAAAGAAAATCCAAGCCCCACAGAAGAAGAGATTAAAGATTATATGAGGGGAAATCTTTGTCGGTGTACCGGGTATGTGCAAATAGTAAAAGCGATTAAGGCTTGCGCAGGAGGAGGGGAAAATGAACCAATTTAAATATATTTCTCCTAAAACGATAGAAGAAGTATTAGAAATTTTGCAACAAGAAAAATCAAAAGCTTGCATAGTAGCAGGATGCAGTAATGTATTACCCTATATAAAGGACAAAATAATATCCAAAAAGTTGTTATTGGATATTTCTGGTATTGAAGAATTAAATTATATTAAAGAAAGTGAAGGCGAAATTTATATTGGAGCAGGTACAACCATTTCTGATTTAATTAATTCTAAAATTATCAGGGAAGAATGCAATGTATTATATCAAGCAGCAGAAGAATTTGCTGACCCGACAATAAGAAATAGTGCTACCATTGGAGGAAATTTAGTTGATGCGTCACCGGCCGCTGATGTTGCACCGCCCTTATTGGTTTTAGATGCAGTTTTAGAAGTAGAAAGTACGGATGGAAAAAGAGAAATTTCCTTAAAAAATTTTTTTGTAGGTCCGAGAAAAACGGTTTTGCATAATGGTGAAATGATTACCAGTATAAAGATTAAGAATGATACTATAAACAAAAATGGATGTTTTATTAAATTAGGTTTAAGACAAGCTATGGCTATTTCTCTTGCTACCGTTGCCCTAACCTTAGAAGTGGAAAAAGATAAAGTTGCAGATGTACGTATTGCTATGGGTTCGGTTGCCCCGACGCCTCTTAGATTAATTAAGGTAGAAGGATTTTTAAAAAATAAGAAAATAGATGATGAATTGATTGAGGAAGCTGTAAAAAAGGTGAGAGAAGAAGTAAAGCCTATCGGAGATGTAAGAGCTTCCGCAGAATATCGAAAATACATTTCTGGAATTCTGTTTAAACGTGCTTTTAATAAATTAACATAATTTCATAGGACAAGCGTCCCCCGTTTTCACGAGGGGAGGCCCGCCTGTCTATTAATTTCGAAACTAATTAACTAATTAACGGTAACTAGCTAACTATCTAATGGTTATGTGACTTAATAAAACTTGCATCTTACAGCTACTAACTGAAAATATTTATTTAAAACTAACGACTATTCACTATTCACTAACGACTAATTAAGGAGGATTTAGATGGAAGAATATAAAATACAACTAACTGTAAATGATGAAAAAATAAATGCTGCTGCTAAAGCCGAAGAATCCTTATTAAAATTTTTACGCCGAAATGGCTTTACAGAAGTAAAATGCGGCTGTGAAAAGGGAGACTGCGGTACCTGTACGGTAATCATGGACGGAAAAACTATTAAGTCATGTATTACTTTGGCTATGAAAGCTAATGGTAAGGAAGTATTGACTGTAAAGGGTTTGGAGAAAACAAAAATAGGTCAAAAATTACAGGAAAGTTTTGTTCAACATGGGGCTGTGCAATGCGGTTTTTGCACTGCCGGTATGTTAATAGCAGCTAAAGGCTATATAGATAAAAATCCTGAACCCGATAAGGTAGAAATTAGAAAAGCAATTTCGGGTAACCTGTGTAGATGTACCGGATATAAAAAGATTGTAGAAGCTATTTACGATGTCGCGGCGGAGAACCATAAATTGGAAGGTGATACCAATGTCTGAATTTAAAGTTGTAGGTAAACCGATTCCCAGACATGATGCCTGGGCAAAAGTAAGAGGAGAGTTAAAATATGCAGATGATTTTTCCTTACCGGGAATGCTATATGCCAAGGTTTGTCGCAGTAAATATCCGGCTGCAAAACTTGTTTCAGTTAATATAAGTAAAGCAAAATCATTAAAAGGAGTAAAAGCAGTTCTAACCTCTCGTGATGTTACCCGTAATGAAACAGTAACTAAATTTGGCCAATCTACAGATGTTAAGGGAGGTTTTGAAGGCTTATATAGGGTATTAGCAGAAGAAGGTAAGAAGATTAGATTTATCGGAGAACCAATTGCCCTGGTAGCCGCAGAGACTGAAGCGATAGCAGAAAGAGCTTGTGATTTAATCGAAATCGAATATGAACTGCTTCCCGGAGTTTTTGATCCGGAGGAAGCTATGAAACCAAACACCTATTTAGTCGGAGAAAAAGAAAGTAATATAGTAAACGAATTCGGTTGCCTCACTGGAAACGTAGAAAAAGGTTTTGCCGAATCCGAAGTCATTGTAGAAGATAGATTTGAAATTCCTTTTATTGACCATGCTTACTTAGAACCGGAAGCCGGAATTTCCTGGTTAGATGATTATGGAACAATTAATATCAGGGTATGCAGCCAGGTTATAGAACATTTTAGAGATGTAGCAGAAGTGCTTAATCTACCCCATAATAAAGTCCGCTATATTGGAACAATGATAGGAGGAGGATTTGGGGGGAAAGAAGATATTACCGTAGAGTCTTTTATCGCTTTACTTACTTTGAAAACTAAAAAGCCGGTAAGATTAGTTTATACTCGAGAAGAATCCTTAATGGCTCATAGTAAAAAGCATGGTTTTATTGAAAAATATAAAATTGGAGCAAAAAAGAACGGGAAAATTGTGGCTTTAGAAGCACACTATATTGGAAATGCCGGAGCTTATACTTACTTAACCCCCTGGGTAGGTTTATATGCTACAGTTAGCGCAGCCGGTCCTTATAAAATTCCTAATGTGAAAATAAAAACTCAAATGGTATTAACTAATAATATTTTTGCCAGTGCTTTTAGAGGTTTTGGAGCAAATCAAGCGAATATCGGTTATGAGAGTATAATAGATGAATTAGCGAGAAAGCTAAATATGGATCCTTTGGAAATCAGGAAAATAAATTGTATGCATACCGGAGACGCACTGTCTACCACCGAGCAGGTGATAAAAACTTATGTAGCTCTGCCGGAAGCAGCAGAAAAAGCTTGGGCGGGTTTAGGAGAACCCACTGTTTCTAAGGACAAAAATATTAAAATCGGCCGGGGCATAGCTATGGGGCAGATGAGTTACGGGAGAATGACTTTTCTTCGGGACTCTTCCCGCTGCTATGTAAAATTAGAAACCGACGGCAGTTTGATAGTAAGAAGCGGAATACCTGATTTAGGCGGAGGGCAGGCTTCTCTCCTATCCCAAATCGCGGCTAATGAATTGGGAGTTCCTATGGAAAAAGTAAAAATTTATAATACAGATTCCATGTTAACACCTTTAGCCGGCACTACTACGGCTACAAGACAAACTTATATGTCAGGGAATGCTGCACTTAAAGCAGCAAGAGAAGTTAGAAATCGAATTTTAAATAAAGCAGCAGAGGTTTTAAATGTCAATCCTGATAAATTAGATATTGTTTCTGAAAAGGTGGTAGTAAAATATGATGAATCAGAATATTTACCTTTAACGGAAGCTATACAAGCTTGTAATGCGACTGGAATAGAATTATATTCGGAAGCCCAATTTAATGCGCCCTTTACCGGAATACCTGATTTAACCAATATAAAAGGAATGACTTTTCCCGACTTTACCTTTGGTGCTCAAGCAGTAGAGGTAGCAGTAGACATAGAGACTGGGCAGGTAAAAGTTCTAAAAATTGTCAGTTGTTATGATGTAGGGAAGGCGCTCAATCCAGCATGTGTGGAAGGACAGATGGAGGGCGGTTCTATACAGGGAATAGGCTATGCTCTATGTGAAGATTACGCCATAGAAAGGGGAATTACTCAAACTCCTTCTTTAGCAGAATATCTTATTCCTACGGCTGTTGATTCTCCGGAAGTTAAAACTATTATGATTGAATCAGGTGGTGGTTTAGGACCTTACGGAGCCAAAGGCATAGGAGAGCCTTCATTTAATAATATTGTACCGGCCATTTTAAACGCTATTTATGATGCTACCGGAGTAAGAATAAGGCGATTACCTGCTACTGCGGAAAGAATAATAAGAGCTTTAAAAAAAGATTTTTTTAAAAAGTAAAATAGAATAAATAAAGTGATTATATTCCAAAAAGCGAATGGAATATCAATGTGCGTATAATGTAATACAATTCTCTTGTAGGGGCAGACCTTGTGTCTGCCCACAAAAAGCGAATGGTTTACAAAATTACAAAATATTGTATGTAACCCGCTTTTAAATATTTTTTAGCTTTTTGAATTACTATCATAAATAAGGATTAATTAAATGTTAATCAGTGAGGCTTTAAATTTAAAAGAGAGAGCTTTTATATCTCTTGTAGGTGCAGGTGGAAAGAGCACTCTTTTTAATCGATTGGCAGAGGAACTGGCTCTTAAAAATAAGCGAATGATTCTAACTACTACTACTAAAATGTTTAGCTGGCAGTTAGCTCCTTTTGTAAAAAAGGGTAGATTAATTGAAGGTCACAATGAAGAGCCTGTTCGGGAATCTATTAAAAAAGATTTTTCTCTTGAAAGTAAAGGCGGAAGATTAGCAGTTATAGGAGAGAAAATCGAGGATAAAGGAGAAGAAAAAGTATCCGGGCCGCCTCCTGATTGGTTGGATAGGTGGTGGGAGGATAGAATAGCAGATTATTTTTTAGTAGAAGCCGATGGGGCATCAGGAAGACCGGTAAAGGCTCCAGCTTCTCACGAGCCGGTAATTCCTTTATCGACTACAGATTTAATCGGAGTGATTGGCATTGATGCTCTGGGTCTTTCTTTGCAGGAAGAAAATGTTTTTCGTTCTCAAATTTTCTCCCGGCTAACCGGATTAAACTTAGGAGAAAAGGTTGGGATAGAAGCCTTAGCATTTTTAATTTGCCATCCTGAAGGTTTGTTTAAAGGAGCCCCTCCGGGTTGCTGCCGTCATCTTTTTATTAATAAAGCAGAAGACTCCGAAGGCCTAAAGATGGCCGAAGAATTAACCTTTCAGGTTTTAAAGATTTGTCCCCGAGGAATCAGTGATATAATTATGGGAGCTGCTGGTCAGAAGGAAGTGGTAGCTGAGGTAATCAGGAAGGTAAAAACGCCATGATTTACGGAATAATTTTAGCGGCAGGGGAAGGCAAAAGGATGGGGAAAGTAAAATTAACTCTTCCTCTGGGTAATAAGAAACTGATAGAATGGGTATTGCAAGCAGCAAAGTTAACTCCCTTAGATAAATATTTTTTAGTGGTTCGACCTGAAGATAAAGATATTATTAAGATAGGTAAAGCTTGGGGAGCTGAAATTGTGCTTAATCCTGATTTTCGTAAGGGGATGAGTACTTCAATTAAGAAGGCTTTGCTAAAAATAAACACTCAGGAAGTGGAAGGATTTTTTCTTATTTTAGGAGATCAACCCTTAATTAATCCTTCTATATTATATAAGATGATTCTTGCTTTTACTCCGGGCAAAAAAGAGATAGTAGTTCCTTTTTATAAAGACAAGCGAGGGAATCCGGTTCTTTTTGATATTTGTTGGAAAGATGAATTAATGGCTGTAACTGGTGATGTAGGAGGGAGAGTTTTAATTAAAGCCCATCCCGAGAGAATAAAAAGATTTAAAATATCAGACGAATCCATATTCCTAGATATTGACCGGGAAGAAGATTATGAGAAAATGAAAAGTATTTTTGACTCTCTTCATAAAAGAGGAAAGATTTAAATAAGATGAACAATATATTAATAGTTATTCGCGGTGGAGGAGATTTGGCTACCGGGGTGGCGGTGAGGCTTTTTCAAGCCGAATTTTCCGTGATGATTTTAGAAGTAGATCATCCTACAGTTATCCGTCTCCCTGTTTCCTTTGCCCGAGCAGTTTATGAAGGCAAGGCTATTGTAGAAGGGGTAGAAGCTGTTTTGATTCCTTCCTGGGAAAAAGCAGAAGATACTATTAAACAGGGGAAGATTCCGGTTTTAGTAAACCCGGAAGGTTACTGTATTGAAAAGCTTTCTCCTGATGTTTTGGTAGATGCTATTTTGGCCAAACGTAATTTAGGAACCAGAATAAATCAGGCTCCTCTGGTTATTGGCTTAGGCCCGGGATTTACCGCAGGGGAAGATGTTGATGTGGTAGCGGAGACCATGCGGGGACATAACCTGGGGAGAGTCTACTATCAGGGTCAGTCCGCACCGGATACCGGTGTGCCCGGAGAAGTAGGGGGAGAATCTATAAGAAGGCTGTTACGAGCTCCGGCTGAAGGTAAAATTACACCCTTATATAGTATTGGCGATATGGTTGAGGCAGGAGAGGCAATTGCAGAAGTTGAAAGAGTTCCTTTAAAGGCAGAAATATCCGGTGTCCTGCGAGGGTTAATTTATCCTCAAAGTTGGGTTACTAGAGGTATGAAAGTTGGAGATATTGACCCTCGAGGGATAAGAGAGTACTGCTTTACTGTTTCTGATAAAGCCCGCTCGATAGGAGGAGCAGTTTTAGAGGCAATCTGTGCTTATATGAATAAAAGATAATCAGAAAAAATTATTTTACAGAAGTTTAATTAATCTTGAAAAATTCTAAAGTAATATTGTATACTTTAAAAAAGAATGTTCATACTAAAATTTTAGCATAGTATTTTACAATCCTAAAGAAAAGGTATTTTTTTTGCATGCCGTTATATTTATATAAGCATAACGATGGTGAAATATAATTTTATCAAAGGAGGGGGAGGAGATGTCAGAGATTTTAAAAGAGGCCTTAAAGAGAATCGATAAAGGCGAAACGATCGCCTTAGTTACGGTTGTTGAAGCTAAAGGGTCAACACCAAGGGAGGTGGGAGCGAAGATGGTAGCGGGTAAGGATGGCTTGATAGCCGGCACTATTGGAGGCGGAATAACCGAAGCCAAAGTAATCGAAGAAGTAAAACAGGCACTAAAGGAAGGCAAGGAAAAGCTTATAACTTATCATTTAACCAAAGAACAAGCTGCCTTGGATGAAGGGGCAATCTGTGGTGGTGATATGAAAATGTTTATAGATATCTTGCAGCCAAAAGAAGGAGTATTAATTTTTGGGGCAGGCCATATTGCTGTTTATGTTTCTAAATTAATGAAGATGATAGGGTTTAAGGTGACAGTAATTGATGATCGAGAAGAGTTCGCTAATAAAGAAAGATTTCCTGAGTCAGATGAAATAATAATAGAATCGATAGATAAGGCTTTACAGCATATTAAGATAACA
>Ga0209986_10003532_pt1 | contig 13657 bp, 24 predicted proteins | sample BlataG_FD_183168 | JGI IMG/M metagenome (GOLD analysis project Ga0209986, IMG submission 183168) | Deep subsurface microbial communities from Black Sea to uncover new lineages of life (NeLLi) - Black_00105 metaG (SPAdes) (version 2) | ecosystem: Environmental > Aquatic > Marine > Oceanic >...
ACTGTTTTGGCTGGAGGGTCAAAAGGGGCTGGGGAGCTGAGATATTGAAAAAAGTTTTCGAGGATGTAGAAAATTTTGGTGGCGTCAGTTAGCCGATTGGTTTCTTGTTTCTCGCTCTAGAGCGCTGCGGACAAGCCAAACTAGCTGGCGCCGCCTTTTTACTCTCTAAAGGCGGCTAAAAGAGACAATTTTACCCCACAAAGTGAGGCAGGGAGTCTCATAAACAGGGGGGGTTAGTCCGTCTTTGGGCGGCGAATGACCTGGACATTCCAGTCTTTGAGGAAGCCATCCCCCATCTGGGTGACTATGAAGTCGTAATTGGTGTACTGCTTCCCTTTCAGGAATGGCTCGAAGTGAGCCGCTAGCTTCTGAGATAAAATAGAGAATGTGCGGGCTGCGTCCTCGCCGTCGAGTTCGTCTACCCAGAATACCAGGCTTTCTATGGGCTTTGGTTTCCCAGTCTCCTTGTCGGCAATAGTCCTCGTTATTTTGTAATCATCGGTGAAGTGCATCCGGGTGGGTATTCCTGGCTCTAGCTTGACGTAATTCATTAACACCATGTCAACCCCACTCCTTATCGAACTTACGCTTTGCCTCGGTCTGGAGCTCCCACCACCGCGCCATACGCTTCATGCTACACTCAGTGCATTGTTTTCCCCTGATAGGGTCCTTGCCGGTGAGCTCTCTACCACAGAAACGGCACACTTTAGTTTTAGTTCCTTTAATCATTTTACTCCCCATAGTATTCCACTGGAGTAAGGAGTTCCTCCCTTAGCTCCGGTGATACCTCCTCTTTTATGATAGCTGCAGCCACCTCGGCTGATACACGTTTATAGATTGGAACTGCTCCTTCGTAAGCCTTAATCACGGCTACAAAGCCTAACTCGGTGTCTTCCATTAAACGAACACGAGTCGGTGACCAGGTTGCCCAATCCATGACCCAGGCCTGAACTCTGGGCTTCACATGTCCTATCTGAGCTAATGCTGCCCCTCTAGCTTGCCAGGCTTTTTGATAGACTGGGTGTGTCTCCTCTATTCCCAGCCTTCGTAGGTCAGCTAAGTCTTTGTCCGCTTGATGGACCGCGCCCCACTGGAGCTTAAGATGTAGCGCTGGATCAGTCACTAATAACTCCTCTTACTCCACGTCCAGTATTTCACGTAGTCTCATCTTCTTGGCTCGTTCAGCCCGGTATTCGGCGGTAAAGTAGTGCTGTCGTTCCCTGACATAGTCGGCAATCCAGTCAGGAGCGAATACCTCGACCTCTATCTGAGCAGCGTCGGCAGCGGCTCTCATCCAGTCTATCATCCAGGGAATAACCAGTCGGCAGATAATAGGCTGGCCGACATAAGAGGGAAGGTCGAGTGCCTTCTCTGCCATGCCCTTGTAGTAGAGAAGGTCACCGATGCCGGCTTTGATGTCTCTAATCTTGGCCTCGATCAGGTAATATGCGTTTTCAGTCCACCTGACGGCGTCTACCCGGGGCCTGGTGGGACGGAATAGCGCCGCCGCCTTCGTCATTCCGTACCGGGTAACATATTCCTGGGGGATCGGACCGAGCTCGACATTGAGCTGCCAGCCGCCCTCGGGCCAGGTATCCTTCATGTACTCGGCTATGTAGCGGCGCTCTCTCTCTTGTCTCGGCATAACCTACAATCCCCACCACTCAAGACGTCTAGCGTACCATAAGGCATCCCTTAGTCCTATGAAATGACCAGTCCCGTCGTATGTCCCGAACATCTTAAAGAATAGCCTGATTTGAAACCAGAGTCGCTTCATTCAACCTCTCTTTACGGGGCATCTCTCACAAACTTCTCCTCAGGATTGTTCCAGTAGACAACCACATCACCGTCCCTCAGCTCGGCGGCGAGGTACTCTCCAAAGTCTTTGCAAGACATATCCCGGGGCAGTTGGAGCTTCCAGAATATCCTATTGAGTGCAATCAGTAACTCGTCAGTCATGTCTCTCTCCTACAACCAGTTGCCCTGTTGACCAGCCTATCACCCTGGTGATATGGTGTCAAGTAATGCGTAGCAATTCCGTAAAAGGTAATGAGGTAAAGTAAAAACGTAAGGAGAACTATTGTGGCAATTAAAGTAAAGGATGCTGGCGCGTCAGCTACCAAGTGGACTGAAAACGCTGGCAGAGCTGCCGAGGCTTTCGCTACCGGAGCAGAAGCGGGAGCCGAGGACTGGGCTCGAAATACCCAGGCAGCGGCTGATACCTTCCACCAGGCAATAACGGCACCTGGTATCAAAGAGAGGTTCCGCCGGGGAGTCCAGAGAGCTGGAGCCGCCAAGTTTGCCCGGAAGATCCGCGACGTGGCCAGGGACCGGTTTGCCCCTGGAGTAGCCGCGGCAACCAGTGACTACCAGTTAGGAGTCGAGCCTTACCTGGCAACCATCGCCGGGTTGACCCTATCGGCTCGTAAGCCGAGGGGAGATCCCGCTAACTACCGCAGAGTAGAGGAGATCGGTAAAGCGCTGAACGCCAAGAGGCTGGCCTCACTCGGTAGCGGAGGAGGATAGAGGTAAATGAACTACAGAACTGTTGAAATCCTGGACGAGATTGACCCTCAAGCAAGCGGGACTCACGTCATACCCCTCAATCTTCGAGATATAGTTAGCCGTATTACACTGCATTATGTAGCCTATCCCATAAGTGAGGCGATGATTGCAGCGATAGCAGCTAACATTCTCAAGATTGAGCTGACTGACGGCTCAGATGTGCTGTATAGTATGTCAGGGTATGAGTGCCAGGCACTGGCTCAGTTTGACAGGCAGGTCAATGCCCTCACCGGACCGAACTATATCGCTGGTAGCGGTATGCGGTCAACGTTCCCGATTGACTTCGGGAGGTTTAAGTATGACCCTCAGTTAGCCTTAGACCCGGCGAGGTTTCATAACCTGCTGCTGAAGATAACCTACAATGAGGACTTGATGGATGCCTCGATTGCTGACCACACCCTTGAGGTTGTCGCTGACGTCTTCGATGAGAAAGTTCCTAGTCCAAGAGGCTTCCTGTCAGCAAAAGAGTGGATTAACTACACTTCTACCGCTAATGGCTACAAAGATGTTGACCTTCCTACTGACGAGATAATCAGGATGCTCACAGTCAGGGGCTACTACGAAAAGAAGTCGCCTGAGTTCCTGGTCGCTGAGGTCAGGCTGTCAGAGGAGGAGAAAAAGAGGGTAGTCTTCGACTGGCAGATGTATAAGTATCAGCAGGAGAGGCTTGGCGACTCAGTGCCTATTATCGAAAGGCTGTTTGAGTACTCTAATGCTGCCGGTGCTTATGCTAAGTTCGTCATGGCGACTGACTATATGCTGGCAAAGGCTGGCACGCCCTTTGCCGCCTCTGCTCCGTCTCAGGTTGACTACAATGATGGTGGCTACCTGGAGAGGATAGGTGCTGCGACAGAAATGGTAGGCGAAATCATGGTAGGTCGAAACCCGCATCACAGCTTCGACTTCCCCTTTGGAAACCAGCAAGACCTTGAGGACTGGTACGATGTCCGAGGCAAGGGCAGTGTAATCCTCCGTATCCGAGCCGGTGCTACAGTCGCACCTATTCAGGTGTGCTTGCAGCAATGCAGGCTTTACTAGCTCGATAAGCATACTTACTAATACCAGAGAATTGAGGGGAAGGGCTGTAAAGTTCCTTCCCCTCTTTTAGAAGGAGAAGGACATGAGAGGTAATTTACAACAAGGGCAAAGGCCTGTTCTATGGGATGACTCAATCTACAGGTCACAGGAAATTCTAAGGGTACTGAACAGGACAGTTATTGACGATACTGTACCCAGAGTCTCAGAAGCCTGCCAGGTTCACGGCTATCGTCATTTTACGCTCTATGTTTCCTTGCTTTCTGAGGGCACGGAAGACCATGTCATTCACATAGAGCCTGAGTTCCTGAATGATGATAACAGCCGGTGGCATACCTATAAGCAAGGGCTATTTGCTGCACTATTCTTCGAGGACGCTGACTGCGCTACTGAGATACATGAGGTTTTTAACGGCGATTGTGCTGGCAGAGACATACGTTTTAAGGTAACAGGGGAAGGTGTTGATGATACACACTACTTCACTATTCAACTGTCAGTTGAGTTCTGGAACTAAGGTAGAACTCTGGAAGGGAGGTAGCTATGGCTTTTGGTAGAGTTATCAGGTCATTTGCTGCTCCCTCTGCTGCATCTAGAGGGCTAACTTTTGATGGTCGTTATTTATGGCACTCTGACTCAAGTACTACCCTTATTTATCAGATCGACCCTGCGACTGGTAGAGTGATACGTTCATTTGCAGGGCCGGCAGACATCCCGATGGACCTGGCTTTTGATGGTAGAACATTATGGCTTATGAGCTATGAGCCTGACTTTATCTATCAGATTGACCCTGCAACTGGTAGGGTGATACGTTCATTTGCAGCACCGGCATCATCAGGGCTAGGGCTTACTTTTGATGGGCGTGCTTTATGGGCTACAGATGTTGGACCCGACCTTATCTATCAGATCGACCCTGCAGCTGGTAGGGTGATACGTTCATTTGCAGCACCAGCATCAACGCCGACAGGACTGACTTTCGATGGCCGTACTTTATTCCTTGCAGACGAAATAGCACAAAAGCTTTATCAGATTGACCCTGAGACCGGTACAGTAATAAGAATAACCGCGTCTCCCAAAACTCAGCCTCAAGGCTTGGCATTTGATGGGCGCTGCTTGTGGAACGCTGATTTAGGCACACACAGAATCTATCAGATAGACGTAGGATAAGGAGCTCAATATAATTTATGCTCTATCAAGCCGATATCACCATACCCAAGAACACTCTTGAGACCAGCCCTACGATAGCGATGATGGGGATAGCCAAGGGTATCATCACTAAGATAATGGTCAGGCCGAGACCCGGGCATGCCGCCATGGCGCACCTGGTTATCCTTCACCACGAGCACCAGATTGCTCCTTCAACAGAGAAAATGGACTTCCATGGGGATACCTTCCCGATAGATTGGGAAGAATACTACGAGAGCTATCAGCCGCCTTTTGAGCTGAAGCTAAAAGGCTGGAACGATGATGACACCTATCCTCATACCTTCGACGTATTCGTAGCGGTCTTACCCAGGAGGGCTATCCTGGCGTACCAGGTAGCAGATGCTATCAAGGGCATCTTCGGGATGCTTTCTCCAAAACGGATATTTACCGGAGGTAGCTAAATGGCTAAAGGCTATCCTGATTTTGAAGGTGATAAATCTGGGCTTTATCTCAAGCCAGAGTGGGCTGCATATGAGGGAGAAGATAAAACCTTTACGCTGGTCGCAGCTAATAAAGCTAGTGGAGCATGGATATTTCTTGCCTACGATGTCCCACTCGGCAAAACACTATACATAAGCCAATGTACTTTCTACTCTTGGGCTTTCCTCGCTGCCGATAGGGACAATAATCAAATGTGTCGCTTCGATATTCAACGGCTTCTGCCCGGTGCAGCCTTTTACTCACGTATGGGTGGTAACGGAGGAGGTCAAGCAGCTTATACCAAGCCCTTAGTGTTCGAGGCAGAAGAGCGGGCATACTTTACAATCACTAATGTAGCAAATCATAGCAGTAATATCGGCTTCTGTGCGGTAGGTTATGAGATATAAATAAGGAGAGATATTTCCTATGAATGGACTGGCTAGACTCAAGGGTGGAGAGTTCAACCACATGAGTCAGGAGGAGGGACCTGACGGCACTGTTATCATCACTCTATCAAAGCGTGGTGAGGCTCAGATATACCGCTTCCGTGTAAAAGACCTTTATGGTGAGCATGAGGAAGTATTTGAAGAAGAAGTCAAAGAGATTGGGGAATAGCTATGCCAGCACAGCAAAATATATGGCTATGGGATAGTGCTGACTCAGCCTGGGTGAAAGCTCCAGCGTCAGTCGTTACTAAACGAATGACAGCTGCAGGTCAGGTAATAGCCGGAGCACATAAGCTCTACTGGATAGCCTGCACTCCCAGTGCTGCAAACGCTGCCTGGTCGTTAACCGACGATTTAGATGGACTCTCTGGTATGATGTTCGAGCACTTCGATACCGATAGACACTCAGAACAGATTGATTTTTTCCCTCCCCTTGAGTTTAAGAAGGGACTCTACGTTCTGAGCTTCCTCAATATGTCGTCATTAGCAATTAGCTATGAAAGTTAAAGGAGGTAAGTAATGAAATGGACACCTGATTTAATCATAGCTCTGGTCCTGATAGTGGGCAGCATAGGGTTGATAGCCTCCGGCATCGACGGAGAGGTTAAGTCGATTTTAACCCTGGCCGCCGGCTGGGCTTTCGGCTCACAGTTCGTTGAGCGTAAAGGAAGGAAGGGAGGTTAATGATGACAGACGTAACTATGGGGACAGTCAGGTCAAGGACTCGCATCACCCCGGAAGGGGAGTTTGAGGAGTACTACGAGGTCGAGTTCTTTGTCGACGATGCTCGGCACAAACTGGAAATGTCCCCGAAGGACTTTACGGCAGAGAAGGCCGAGGCTGCGGTCAAGGTCAGAGCTGCTGAGCTGACCGCGGTCAAGGGAAAGAAGATCAAGCTGTAATGTTTACCGACTTAATCGACTGGGTTATTTGGGCTATTGGGGAGATCTCCAGAGCCGTAGCCAGCGGCATCGCTGAGGTCTCGGGGGCTATTGCCAGCGGCATCGCCCAGGTCTCCGGAGCTATTGCCAGTGGCCTTCTCAAGCTCAAGGACACTATTCTGGTTGCTACCTGGGAGATAGGAGCTACTGTTGCCAGGTCCGTCCGTGATGTTTCCGCTGCCGTAGCACAAGGCATCGCTCAGGTCGCGGTGGTTGTGGCCTCCGGCATTGGCCAGGTTGGGGGCGCCATCGCCGGTGGTATTACTAAGCTAGCAGAAGCTGCCACAGGGTGGATAAAAGTTCTCGGTAGGGCCTGGGACACCTTGGTCGGAAACGTCGACTCCACGCTAAGGACACAGATAGGGTTGGTAAATGATACCTTCGGTTTTATCAGTCCTTTTAAGTTCGACTTCCTGGCCTTTTTCGGCAACCCCCTCGAGTTCCTGTTGACCCGGTTTACCGACTGGTTCCTGGGGTCGGAGGAGTAAGATGACGGCTGGAGAAAGATTTAAGAGCTGGATTGATGCGGCCGCCTCGAGCTGGGCTGACAGGCTGAAAGCCTGGCTCTGTAGCATCCTGGCGTGGGGTTTAGAAGTTCTATTAGACGTTCTGGGCAAAGCCTTTGCTCCTAAACTTAAACCTGCTATAGAGGAGCTGGAAAAGGCCGAAGATATACCTGACTGGATACTACCTATTCTAAAAGAGATTAAAGAACCAACCGGTGAGGTAGGCGCTATCTTAGCTCAATCAGCCGGGGGAGCTATTGTAGGCGGTGCGATAGGCTCTGTAATAGATGCTCTATTCCTCCGCTTCTCATATAGTGTCAATAAAATGTTCCACCCCAGGCTACCGAATGAGGCTCAGATGATCTCTATGTGGTTGAGAGGGTTAATGTCCCCGGAACGCTTAAAGGAAGGACTGCAGAGCTTAGGCGCCGATGATTTAACTATAACTACCTTCAAAGAGCTGGCTAATATCAGGCTTGACCCGATGTCCTGGATTACCGCTCTGAGGAGAGACTATAAAGGCTGGGACAAGATAAAAGATGACCTGGCTCATCAAGGCTGGGATGAGGACAGGATAGAAGCCTTGAAATTCGTTACCCTCTTTTACCCCAGCCCAAGAGACCTTGTTGGCTTCCTGGCACATGAGGTCTATGAGGATGATATGGCGGCGAGATATGGGCTAGACGCAGACTTTAGGGAAGTAGCGGAACACCTTGATAAGTTCGAGAAGGCGGGCATGAAGGAGCCGCAAGTCAGGGAGTTCTGGAGAGACCACTGGGAGCATACCTCATATTTGCAGATGGTAGAGATGCTTCACCGAGGTTTATTAACCGAGACAGGTCAACCTCCACCTACTACCATAGAGGGCTGGAAGGCAAGAGACGCCGAAGGCACCGGAATACTGCGTGATTGGTACAAGCTGGTAGAGATAGCTGACTTCTGGCGTGATAAGCTAACCGCTATGTCCTGGAATGTGCCCACCAGGGTTGACGTGCGGCGATGGTGGGATATGCGGACTATATCCGAGGAGGAGTTAAGGAACATCTATCACCGACAGGGCTACCATGGTACCGACTTAGATAACTACGTTCTGTGGACAAAGGTATATGTGGCCTTCCCTGACATTCTCGCTAGAATGAAAAATGGGTGGATTAGTCCTGAGGAAGCTAAAGAGCTATTAGCTAAAACAGGTTTGGAAGAACCAAGACTAACCGAATTATGGGAAACTAGAGTTAAAACAGAGCAGCCGGCCAGGACCACCGCAGAAAAGGACTTGACTAAGACCGAGATATACAAAGGGGTAAAAAAGGACCTGCTCTCATGGGAGCAGGGAATTGAGTTACTTATGGACTTGGGTTATAGTGAAGATGAGGCCGACTATATCCTGGCCGTCAACGTCGGGGTGTTGGAAGGCTCACCTGAGACATTTGCCGACTTTAAGGACTGGACTACCAAGTATAAGATAGCCGCCGGCAGGGAGGCCAAGCCGATGCCCGAGGAACTAAAAAGGGCAGCCGAAGAGGTTGTCAGACTAACCGGTGAGTTAGAAGCTCTTGAGCGCTCCATAGCCGAGGAGAAAGAGGGATTGCTTGAGGTGGAGCCACTGCCGGCAGAAGCGACCGAGAAACTAACGGAGCTGCAGGTCACCAGGAACCGGGCTATTGCGGAGCTGGAGCGGGTGAAACAGGAATATGACCAGGCGCTGGCCGAGTGGCGCCATAAGGCAGAATAGTCAGCGCTGACTTTCACGCCTGACGACCTCGTAGGATTTAAATCTCCGTTATCGGTGGTATAAACCCCTGGACTGCCGATGCCCCCTCCCCAGGATATCGACTACAGCTTGTCTCAGAGGGCATCTATGTGAGAGAAAGCTCACATTCCCCTTCCCCATTGACCCACGGGTCAATTTCTACTTTACCTAATGATTAAAGTGCGCCCCTGCCAGGCATAATTTTTCAGTAACCTCTTGACAAATGGTTTACAGTATGGTTTACTATACTGTAAACGTTTGAAGGTAAACTTTAATGAAAGTAACTATTCCACCGGAGATAAAGCAACAGGTACTGGAGAGAGATAAAGCCTGTACCTATTGTGGTCGGTTGGTAGTGAAGGTTGTTGGTGGTGATGTCCCGGTATCTCAACGCTGGCGGGCACTCGACGACCGAGGAGCAACCTTTCACTTTGAGCATAAGGTACCACTAGCTGCAGGTGGTGAAGACACCGCCGATAATATCTGTCTCGCTTGTCCAGAGTGCAACCTTTCTAAAGCCAGAACGCATGCTCAAAGAATGGCCAGAGCAGGTAAGCCAGCTCTAGCCAGGGTAATTAAGGTCTCCGATGAGGTCTATGGACAGCTCGATGGGTTGAAATTAAGAAGGGAAACGTTTTCCGAGGTAGTGGAGCGACTGATAAAGGTCTATGACATAATCTGGGACATCTCGGAGGCACTGGGACCTGGGCACTACTTAAAGAAGCAGCCACCAGAGCAGCTCGACGCTATCATTAAAGCGCGGCTGGCAAGGGAAGACTAAGAATAAAGGAGGTTATCATGAAGTGTCCACTGACTTACACAGCCGCCCAGAGTAAGCCCGAGGAATACAGCCTTAAAGCCGGAGAGTGTATCACTACCGAGTGCGCCTGGTTCGACAGTCATACCGAAACCTGCTCAGTCCTATCCCTGGCCAGGGTCCTGACGGCTACCGGTGAAGTCCTGGGTAAGATGCACGACAAAATACCGAGCCGGATACAGTTTCTCAAGTGAGGGTAAGCTGAGATGACCAATACTATTGACAACTTAATGCTAAAGCAGATAGCTGAGATCGAGCAGAGGGACGAAGCCCAGGTCCTGTCCGAGCTAGCCGGCGAGCTGATCAGCGAGATGATCTACACGGTCGAAGTCTACGACCGCAAAGCAAAAAGGAAGGTAAGCAAGGCTCGACTCTCCTGGGCCGGCACCAAAGAGGTTGCCAGGTCCCGAGGCAATATAGTTCTCACGGAGCCGATAGTCACCGACCTGGACACCGCTATCCGGATCATGGTCAAGGCGACTGATCTCACCCGGAACTTTACGGTATTCGGGGGTTGCCAGCAACCTCGTAAAATGAAGGTCAACGACGTGGACAATGACACTGGGGAGGTAGCCGGTTACCACTACGAGGACGACCCTTTCTGCTTTCAGAAGGGGTTGAGTAAGTGTCAGCGTAATGCCCTGGCGCTATGTATCCCGGCTGATTATACCGCCAAGTGTATCACCAGGTTCTTGAAGGCCTCGGGCGCCAAAGTACTTTACCAGGGAGCCAGAACCAGGAAGCAAGCTCCCACCAGGTCGGAGATTAAGCCCAGAGAGGAGTGGGAAAAGGTCACACCGGAGATGGTCCCGGACTATCCTCGGCTGGAGACTAAAATCTGGAACCTGTGTAAACTCCAGCCGGCCGATATGTATAAGGAGCTCGGGGTCAGCTCCAGAGTCGACATGACTATCTCGGCATGGGAGGCCTTCCTGACTCTCAAGGATAGGTTCGTTCCCCAGGACATAAAAGTAAAGAACCCCGACTAAAGTCGGGGCTTTAAGGGGGAGAAAACCAAAGTGCCTAAACTTCTTGACTTATACTGCGGAGGTGGTGGAGCTAGTATGGGGTATCATCTTGCTGGATTTGAGGTTGTGGGGATAGATATTAAACCTCAGCCTCGCTATCCCTTTGAGTTTCACCAAGCCGATGCGCTTAGCTATCCACTTGAGGGCTTTGATGCTTACCATGCCAGCCCGCCATGTAAAGCAGATAATCAAGCCGTTTTATGCCGACCTGAAAGGGATATTTTAAGGGCAATCTATCCTAGACTTATAACACCTACTAGAGAACGGCTTTTAATTACAGGTAAGCCTTTTGTAATTGAGAATGTGCCGTTAGCTCGTAAGCAGTTAAGAGAACCTATTATGCTTTGTGGCACAATGTTCGGTTTAAAAGTAAGGAGACATAGGTACTTTGAGTTGAATGGCTTTGATATATGGTTTCTACCGGCTAGTTGTGCGTGCAAAGGCAAAGATGGTTTTACTAACGTAAGCTCTGGGTTTAGTTCATTTAGTAATGGGGCAAAGCTAATTTCCGTGGCTGGACATAACTTTTCGGTAGATGATGCTCGTGTAAGTATGGCTATTACCTGGTTAGGTCAGAAGGATTTAAGCCAAGCTATACCCTGGGCTTTTACTCAATACATTGGTAATTTTCTAATCAAAGCATTACATCCCTCGCCTAACGGCGAGCCACTTTCCTCCCCAGCTAAAGCAGGGGTTTCCAGTGGAGTAACGATAGTGAAGGAGGTTCAAGCAATGACTGACCATAAAAAGGTATGCTGGAACTGCGGCTCAAAGGCAGTATTCCCGATTGAAACATGGTACGAGTGTCAGGACTGTGGGACGACCTATGTACCACAAATAAAGTTGGCACCGTCTCCTGTAACTAAGGTCGATGCTGAGACAGGCGGGGCTCCTCGGCTTGGTTTCCGTACTCGATACCGGCCTTCTGGTGCGGCTCGGAGAACAACTTCGGCAGCTATAAAGGCAAAGGGCTAATCGAAGTTCCCGACTTGACTTGCAGGACGCATTAGAATAAAATATGAGAAATAGAACAGTTGTCCTATTGACAAAAGCCCTATCGTTGGTGCATAGTTTCTATGGTTACGTAACTTTTTCCACAGGAAACAACCCACATGGGGCTTTTGGTTTATGCAAAGTTCCAATAGGGTTTCCTTTTGCCTAAAATTATGCCTATGGAGGTGATATTGTGTCCCAAAAGAGAAGTCTCCCCCTTAACAACCCCCTTCAAGAGAAAATCACCGGCGACAACTTTCTACATTGCCCATATTGCTCCTTTCAAACTAAATCTAATAACGTTTACCAGGTACATCTGGGTAAGTATCATGAAGAGTCGTTGTCGCGTGAGGGGGATAGGAGTCTGAGGGAAGGGGGAGAGAAGTGGAAACGTAATGAACGCTGGCTACTGACTCACGGCTATGTTGAGTGCCCCTGGTGGACAGTTCCATGTCCGACCAAGAACAATCCGCTTATGGCTCGGGTATGCCGGTATCTTAACGATTGCCCTAGCTGAAAGGACTTGACAGGAGAGAACGGGCTAAAGTAAAGACACAACATGTAGTAGGGCGCCAGGCTGGGGATACCACAATATATAGTATGGAGGTGAACAATGAACATAGACAAAGGTATCAAAATCCTTACCCATCTCGAAAGGAGACTGGCACCTGTAATGTTAGCAGACGGAACGGACGCTATCAAGCTGGGCATCGAAGCCCTGAGAGAGGTTAAACGCCTACGCTCTTATAAAGCCTTCCATGTTGTCAGATTACTTGAAGGCGAGACCAAAGAATAAAGGCTTGCTGGTGTCTCCCAACTCATTGGAGTGGTAGCAGTAATGAGGTAATCTGAACTACCAATCAGACCAGCAAGCGCTAGAATAATAAAGGAGGAGAACTAATGTACCAGGCATGTACCAAGGACGAGTACACAGACACATGGCACCTCGAGGAGTGCGAGGACCTGACAGGCGTCAAAGAGGCGATACTCGTTGCCACCAAGGCAGGGCGAGAGATCAAGATATCGATACCGATGGAGTTCTCGATTGACGTCACAGTTTCAGAGGGGGTACCGCCTTTTCCGGTGAGGAAGAAGAGTCTCAAGGAAGAGACAGACAAACGATTAAAGGAGGCAGCCAAGAATGAAGCTACGGAAAGTGGACCCGAGGAAGATCAAGGTACCGGAGGTGAGGGTAACAGCCCAGTTTGACGAGGATCTCTTTGCCCAGTTCCAGGAGTCCCTCAAGGAAATCGGTCAGGTCGCGCCACCTATTGTGTACGAGGTAGAGGGTGAGCTGGTCCTCTGCGACGGGCTCCACCGCATCAAGGAAGCGATCGGCAACAATACCCCCTCGATAGACGTGGCAGTTCTCGATGGTGACATGGTAGACGTCCTGACCAAAAACATCATGGTCGACCACCTTCGCGGTAAGACCCCTGTCTCGCAGATGGTCAAGGTGATTAGAGCTCTCTACCAAGAGTATAACCTCGATTCGGACAAGATCAGAGAAAAGACCGGTTTAACCAGGGACTATGTGGAAAAGCTGATCAAGATCTCCACAGCAAGCCAGGTGGTCCAGGACGCCCTCGACCAGGGCATCATTGGGGTGGGCCATGCTTTCGAGTTAAGCCGGCTGCCCTTTGCTATACAGCAGGAGGAGTTGATAGCAAAGCACCAGGTCTACCGGTTATCGGTCAAAGAGCTGAAAGGCTTTATCGACCAGGTTATCAAGGAAATGGAGAGTCAGGCAGCCGCGCCGGCGGAAGTCCAGCCTGGGGAACCTCGCCCGAAACCGGTATATCACTGTGAGGGCTGTAAAGATGAGGTTGACCCCAGGTACTTGAGACCGGTCATGCTGTGTCCCAACTGTTTCGGCGACGTCTGGAAGCTGGCAAAGGGCCGCGAGGCGGCAGAAGCGGAGGTCGAGGAGAATAGAGGGGGAGGCTAAACAGT
>Ga0209986_10003533_pt1 | contig 13656 bp, 17 predicted proteins | sample BlataG_FD_183168 | JGI IMG/M metagenome (GOLD analysis project Ga0209986, IMG submission 183168) | Deep subsurface microbial communities from Black Sea to uncover new lineages of life (NeLLi) - Black_00105 metaG (SPAdes) (version 2) | ecosystem: Environmental > Aquatic > Marine > Oceanic >...
TTCCTCTAAAGGCAAAAGTCCTCTCATCACTCCTCTCGCCCATAATTGAATTTTAGGAGTAACTAATTCATGAGGATTTTTTTGCCATTCTCGTAAATTCTTTACAATTGCCATTTTTTCACTTCACTTTTTTTATTTTAGGTTTCTGATCCAAGAAAGCCTTGATCGCTTGTCTTAATATATGTGTTTTAGTGCAAATTTGCTTTTCGGCAAGATTCTTAATTTTTTCATAAATTCCCGGATCAATTCTTAACGTATAACTGATATGTTTCTCTTTGCTTTTTTCTTGTTCTTTTTTAATATATTCCATCCCAGAAGGATAAACTATTTTGAATTTAATGTTTGGGTAAATTTTCTTTAGCTCTATTATTTTTTGCTTATTTGCTGAATATGCTTGTCTTGTTCCTATTACTTCATAATATGTTTTATCTTCAAGGCAATAAAAATCTACGCGATAAGTCGTATCTTTCAACTTAAATCTTGTGGGTTGATAGATATAATGTTTATTCTGATTTTCAAGAAATTTAGCAAATATTTTTTCGCTTTCATGCATCTTTATTTCTTATCTTTATATATTTCTTAATAGCTTCCCTTATAACAAAGCTAAATTTCCAGCCCTTCTTTTCTGCATATTCCTTGAGTTCTTTTTCCAGCTCTGGAGATATCCAAAAGTTTAATTTTCTCCCTAATTGTTTCTTCATTAGTTTAACTCCTTTCATTATATTGTATATATAATATAAGTAAAGAGAAGGTAGCTGTCAAGCAAAAAGATCTCACCTTTAGAGGTGATTTTGGGGGTGATTTTTAGAGCTGTCTTCTAACCTTATTTTGAATCTATTAATTTAACAGCTGCCAAGAAAGCTTTAGATAAAGTGATCAAATACTCCCGGGCTTTAGCTAAGGTAGTAATTTGATTCATGATATAATCTTCCAGCTCGTCATAGTTCATCTTGTCTACTACATCTAAATAGCCAAGAGCCTCAGAAAGAGCCTCGTCAGAAGGCGGATATCTTAAAGGGTGAGTCCCGGCGTAGAAATGATTTTCTATAACTTCATAATCATAGATAGGCTCTCCAGTTTCTTCATCTCCCTTGGGTTCTTCATATCCCACAATGATCTTGTTCTTATGCCCTGCATCTATCCAGTCTAGGAAGTTCTGAAGCTCTGATTTTTCTGGATCCTGGAAGTCCCAGGGATCTGCTCCTATCCAGGTTTTTTTCAAACAAAATAAATGAAGCTCGTCTTCCCTTCCATCCAGGTGATCCTGGACTTCTTGATCAGTAGTTAAGCTGGCTGGGATATCTCCCACTTGGAATCTTAAGGCATTGTCATTCACTCCGGAGACTGAAATATAAGCGATCTGCCTATTCTCATCTCTTGGCTTTCTATGATCTAAGGTTATTTCAATCATATCATTTCTCCTAATTTACCAAGACTCCATGATATTCAAACATATCTAAATCCAGAGTGTTCGCTCCTGTAGCTTCGAGCTTAATATCAAAGTCTCCATTCGTATCAAGTGTTTGTATTCCTATAACGTGTTGTTCGATATCATTTGTTTTTCCTGCAACATTATTCGCATAAGACATCGTAGCAAAAGTTGAGTTTTTTCGTAAGAAGATACCTGCGTCTACAGCTGCCCCTGAGCCTGAATCTTTGATTCCTGTATGGATGAGCATCGCTTTTGCTCCTTTCGGGAGTCGAGCATCAGAGTCAGCTTCTAAGTTTACATCTGTATAAGCTACATCGCTCTGGCTCGCCAGTTCATCATATTTATTGCTCAGAATCGGGACTTCTCCATAAACAAAATCATGAGGCTTTGGCTGATAATTCCCCTCTCCAATATGGCTTCCAAAAACAAGCATGGGCTGGGAGACATAAACAATCGTTGAGCCATCAACTGCTGTCCCAGCGTTAAATATATAAAAATTAACTTGAGCCTGAGAAGCAGCAAAGGTATGAGTTACTTCTATCCATTCCCAATCACCTCCTCCTGTATGATAAGAAGAATAATTGAAGCCATCATCATAAATTCCAAGCTGAGCATTGGTAGCTTTTGAAGTTTTTAGCCAACAGCCAAAGGTGACGGTTCGCCCTGCAAACTGCTGAGTCCATTCCTCACTTGCAAGATAACCAGATGGAAAATAAACACCTCCGAGGACAATTTTAAGCGAGTAAAAAGAGCCATCCTTTGTTAGCGTGCCTCCGTCATTATGTTGTCTGTATATATCCGTAGTCTCCGTTTGTAGCCCCCATCCATCAGGATTTGCCGTGCTTCCTGTACTGCATGGAGTGATTTCGTAGCAGATGAAATATTTCATCTCGATATTATTCCCAGCTAAACTTGTAGGAGTTATTATTCCCACCCCATCAGTTCCAGAAGTAGCTTCAAAGGTGCAGGAATAAGTTACAAAAGCAGCAGTTGTGTTAATTGGCTTTGAAGAATATTCTACTACTGCTCCATCTAAGCTCACTAGCTGGATATCTGTAGGTGCAGCAGTCCCATCTTTGAGCTGTGCTTCTACTTTATAAATTTTCCCTTCTGTGAAAGTGAGGCTAGTTATATAGGCTTTTTCATTTACTGCATCAGAGGCTATTTCATAATGGTCAGTATCAAAAGATAAGATTGCATCTGCATCTGTCCAATCTCCTGTCCCATCATTATTGCAAGGGTCATTTATTATTCCTATGCTCTCCCCATTTACTGCTGCAGTTTCTACTCCAGCAAAGGTCAAAACTTCATTATCTGTCCATCCTCCAGTGCAAGCTCCGAGTGTCAAAACTCCAGCTGCATCTCCTCCAGCCCAAGTCCCAGAAGCTGTAGTATATGAAATGACTTTTCCTGTAGCTCCATTGGCTCCAGCACAAACATCCCCCACACTGGGAGCAGAGCCAGCTCCTTTGGCTCCAGCATCATAAGCTATAGTGCAGAGTCCTTTTGCTGCATCACTTTGGGACCAGACCCCAAAGCCTGAATTTGATAGGAGATTCTCCCAGGTTAAAGTAGTCTTTTCTGTGAATACTTCTAGAAGCTCAGAAGCTCCTTGATGCCATAATCTATCATCATCAGAATCAGACCATAGACCCCCAGCTTGCAAGGCTGTAGGGACTGTAGCAGCCCTAAAATTCTGATAGATTCTATTTGCTTGCTGATAACTTAAGATGCTACCACTGACAAAGAGATCACCATCTGAGAGTGCCATCAATGCCTCCTATTTGAATTAAGCTTATGAGGAAATAAGACATCCTTTGCTATATACTCTTCTTTGAAGATCCCAACACTCAAGAGAAAACTTTTCCCTGCTACCAGCTCTCCTTCCTGGGCTCCCCTCTTTATATCTTCAACTGAAGCTATCCCAAATAAATCACCATTCTCAAAATGAAAGCCTCTTAAAGAATTACCAGTCAGATCATCCAGTTCTTTTTTCCACTCTCTTACTTCTTTCTCAGCCACATCACTCTTCCTTCGCTGAAATACAAAGTTGAGTTCTTCGATTCTGACCTTCATTCCATTCTTACTCTTCTCTGCTATCTTACTGGACATCTCAAATCTATCCCCAGCTTTATGCTTCCCGAAAGTTTTTCCTATCCATTCAACTATTTTTTCTCTTAGCATTTCTCTCTCCTTATAATAATCCTTCATTTACTAAAGCTTTCCCGGGCTCACCATCTGCAAATTGCCATTCTACAGGATTAGCAGTCTCATCGCAAAGATAACCAAAAACTTTATCATCATCACTGGCTGAACTCCAGTTAGAAGCTCTCACGCCTTCATCTCCCAGGATAAAATATCTCCTTAAGATATACTGCATATCTATAGCTACTACATTTATTTTATCTCCCATGAAGTCATAGTCTAAGTTTTCAATATAGTAATATCTTCCAGCCTCACCAGCGCCTGTAGAAGAAAGCCCCATGAGATCCTGCCATCTCATATTATAAAAGATATCTAGCTCATCAAAAAAATGAACAGGAACTGAGAATTTTAGCTTAGGATCTCCATGAGCATACTGGATAAACCCTTCAGCTATTAGCTGATCAATTAAAGTAGAAGATATGATAAATGGATATTGTCTCATCTTGTCCAAGCTCTCCTATGCTTTGATGTTGTGGCAACCCTTGAAAGAAGATTATCTTCTACTACAACTTGCTCGGGATCAAACGGACCTATCCAAGCATCAGCTCTTTTAGAGGCGCTTGATTTGAAGATATCCCATGTAGGAATATAATCATATTCTGCAGTTATGGCATTGATAGCATCTCTCATGTTATATTCTCTAACTGCCTTCCCTATAGCGTCTAACTGCCTGAAAATAATTAAAGCTGGATCTGAATTATTTGTAGAATAATTTGAGATGCTTTTCCTTCCTAAAGTAATTCGTCCATCTTTTCCAATATAGCATTTAGAGCCAGCTAGGAGATCTTGAAGAACGTCCATAGGATCCTGCTCGTCTTGCAGAATAAGCTTCCCGGCTTCAGCTTCTCCCATGCCATCATAAATATTAGCCACTTCGATGAAGGAAGCAAAATCTATTAAAGTAGGTGGAATCTTTAAAATTACTATTAGTAAATAAAGAATAATATAAGCTGGATTCTGTACGTATCCATTGTCAGAATTAAGTCCACCATAAATATAGCCTTTGCAGTTAAAGGTTACTTTCTTATCTCCTTGGTCTGCATCAAAGGTGATGTAAGTCCTACCATCTTCTTCTGTGTTTACTGTGTAATCTCCAGGGTCTACAGCTACTGGATCATCAGAATAAACCTCAGTAATCTCTTTCAAGGCTCTATTTGCAGCTACGTATTTATAATTGACTGTATCTATACAGATAGCTTCTACTGCTCCCCTGAACTCTCCAAGAGTCAGGCTGCATAGCCCTAAGAGTTCAGGTACAGAGGCGCCTATTGAGTCTGGGTGAATATTTGAATAATCATCAGTATCGTTGATCTCATGATCTGCTGTGCAGATTTGCCTAGGGGTCTTTGCCCTGAAATATTTCTGAGTAATATCTTTTAATTTTACTTTAAAGATATCATCCTCTAAAGAATAATCATCTATCAGTAAAGAGATAATATGAGATCTCCAGCCAAAAGGCTCATCAGCATAGGCTTGATAGACCTTCACTATTTTATTTTTTAAAATTGTAGTTCCGGCTAAAAGTTTTGAAAATTCTAGATCATTATTGGCTAGATCTAAAGTTAGATCAGAGATCTTAAAAAGTCCTGTCTTTCCTTCAAAGCCTCTTGGAATAGAAGAGATAGCAGAGAGATTTCCTTTGTAGACTCTATCAGTGCATCTTAGATAATCCATGGCATAATATTTCATGACTTCTGAGCCATCGCTCCTATCTTGTAAATGCCAATCTGTGAGGATAAGAGGAGCTTTCCTTTCTCTAAATTCTCTAGCTACATAAGTGTCAGTTATGTAAAAAGTGATTCTAGTGGAAGAAAAAACTTTGCCAGCTGAATCACAAGCCCAGTCCCCAGCATAGCCTGTGATAGTAGTGGCTGCTCCTAGATCCACATTTAGTTTCTTTAAATTTATTTCATAAGTTCCTTCATCTAAAGCAGGGAATTTATTAGCTGGAATAGTTATCTGAGTGTTGCTATCTAAAGTGAAATCCCCACCTCCGCGAGTGAGAGAAGTAGTTCCTTGTCCTTGAAGACCTATAAATTCTATAGTGTCTACTTCATCAGCCCAGTTCCCTTTAGATGGTCCGCCTGTGTCTAATTCGCTTTCTGTATTATTAAATCCTAATCCAGTTAAGACTACTGCTACCCCTCCTGCAGTAGGAGCCCAGAGCCTACTGATGCTATTCACTATTGGATTGAAATAAAAGATTTTTATGTTGAAGATTTGATTTATATATACAATCACTTCTTCATCAGGTCCGTCAGGTCCGCCAGGATCAAAATTTGTCATTTTCATATAAAGCCCATTATCTACTAAATCATCTTGGTATTTATTAAGATACGGTCCTGTTCCACTTATAAATGATTTGAGGTACATGATCCCTTGGCTATCTTCTCCCGCAGCTATTTCAATTAAGTTATAAGAGTTTGGATAACCAGGCAAGATCCCCCAGTTTAATTCAAAATGGTCTAAAGCAGGTACTATCTCAAGTTGTCCAAAAAGAGCTTCATAATTGATCTCTCCCCTTACCATCTGATCTAACCCGGGCTCTAAAGAAAGATCATCTACTGTGTATCGAGGCTGCCATTCAGTTGTAACATCATTCCACCAATGATAGCCACATGGTACATATCCAGAAACACGAGAAGTGTTATAAACTTTATGAGGGACTGTCATAGGAGAGTTATCCCCCTTGCTTGTTCTACCAGCTCTAGTGAAACATTATTATAATTATAGTGGACTCTCTCAGCACTTAGATCACTCAGGCAATTAACAAACCAGGAGTAAGCAGCTGCATCATCTGGGATAAAAACAAAAGGATCATCACCTTCTATAGCTTCAAAGAAAGCCTGGATCTCAGCCAATAAATTAGCATCTGTAACTCCCAAGAAGTCTATAAGGAAGCTCTTCACTTTAGCTTTCTGATTCAGCCATCTTTGACCATAAGGAGTAACACTTTCCCCTCTTATGTATCTGAGCATTTCAGTATAGGGATAGACAAAATTTTTAGTAAAGCTTGAATGAGTCCCTAAGACAAATTCTCCTACTTCCAGGTTATTTGGATTGGCAGCCTCTGTTAATAATAGAGCCCAGTATCTCATGGTTTCAGAGAGTATTAAAAAAGCGTTTTGATGCCCTGAGGTTACTGTAAAATCTTCGTCATAATCCCCTGCTTCACTTCCATCAACTGGCTTCCCGGTAGCTTCAAGATATCCTTTGAGCTTAAAGACTGTAGCTCCTGTAGTTAAGTTATGATTAAAGACTCCGGCAAAGGTAACAGCTACGTTAGATCCTAAGTCTACTATTACATACTCTCCAGATTTACCAGTGCATCTCAAAGGGAGAGCCTGGATCTTATTATAAAGATTCTCTTTGTTATAGAATCCAGAAGCATCTTCTGAGAGAACTGAGTCTAAAGTTGCTGAAGTTATTAAGTTCCCGGTTATATATTTTATTCCCATTATTCTATCCCCAGCCTATCTTTCCATTTATTCTTATTTTCGTTTATATCTAAGGACTCGAGGATCTGAGGGACTATCTGCTGTCTGGTGATTCTCTGTGCTGTGTAAGGATCTAGCTGATCCTGGACTATTATAGTAACGTCAATTTTCCTTGCTCTTTGATCATAGAAGTTTCGCGTATCTCTATTCGAAGTTATATATTCCGGTCCCTTCTCCCCTACTCTTACTATCTCTTCTCCATGTAAGCCTACCCAGCCTCCCTCTGCCTTTCCTTCTACTCCTTCCTTTGGTTTCAATGCAGGAAAGAAAGATTTAATAAATAACACAGCTCCACCTACAGCCAGGATATTAGCAGGGAAAGGAAGAGCTGCCATAATTCTAGGTATAAGCTCTCCTATAGCCCAATTCTCAAGAGTGCCTAAGATAGCTCCTACAAAACCCTTGAGACTTGCTTCCATATTCATGAACTCACCGATAGCTACAGCTGAAAATGCTTTCTGATCGTCAGACATTCGTACTAAAGCAGCATTCCAGTCTTCTGCTAAGTCTTCACTTTCTCTTACAAAAAATCCCAGGCTCTCCATGACATTAGCAAAATTATCTTCAGCTGATAAAGCGAACTGGTCAAAGGCTAGATCTAACTCAGGAGTCTCGACCATAGCAAATAACTTATCCCAATCTTCCATGACTTCTGAAGGCACTCTCAGGGCATACCAAACATCTTCCATTTTGAAGGACAGTGCTTCTGCAGCTCTAGCGAAAATATCTGCCCTTTCAGCTGCAGTCAACATAGCCTTTGCTGTATAATGAGTTGAATCTCCTGTAGTGATTTGTTCTATCCCAGCTCTCTCAAGAGCCTCATTTAATTTTCTTACAGCTTCTGCATAGTCATCAACGCCTTCTTTCCCTTTAGGTGCTGCCCCGATAAATTGTTCAAATGCCTCATTCGCTTTTTTCAATGCCCCCCAGAAACCTTTGTGAGTTTGTATAGCAGTGTCAACATAGAGAGATACATCGGCAGCCCATGATTCAATCTTCCCAGTTTCAAGAAAGTCTTCTATAGCTTTTTTTATATTTACGATTGATTCCCTTATTGTTTCGTTTTCAGTTATTGCATCTCCAATCTTCTCTTTTAGATCACCATAAACATCTGATAACTGTTTCACCGCACCTTGATAAGTATCAACTGCAGCTTTTGACATTCCCCCGAATTCTGTTCTTAGTTCAGTTAATATCAGCTTCTGTGCCTTTAAAATATCCCCAGATCTTACTAGAGTTTTTATCTGCTCTTTCTGTTGCTCTGTGAAACTTACGCCTACTCTCTGTAAAGCTGTAACTCCTAATATCGGGTCATTTAAAGCTTTCCCTAAAGATAAAGCAGAGCCTTTTAAATCAGTCCCTAAAGCTGTAGACATATCCATTACAGTTTCTAGGGCTTCCGGGAAGACTTCCTTCCCTATTTTAGTGAAAGTAAGTAAGAGGTTTTGAGCACCTATGATAGTTTCATCACCATAGATAGTAACCTGCTGTAAGGCAGATGCCATATCCAGTAATTCTTTTTTATTTAGACCGGCAGCCTCGCCTGTTGACTTTAAAACTGTCTCTAGCCTCTTCTCTACTGCTTCTTGTTCTGCAGATTTCTCTATAGCGTCTTTCGTCCATTGTATAAGTCCCCTGAGAGCTTTCGAAGCTATAGCAAAAGCAGCTGCTCCTGCAGCTACTCCTATAGCTAGGCTCTTGAATCCTCCCCCCGCTGTCTTTGTTTTCTTCTCTAAGCTGCCTACGCTTTTATCTAGGTTCTGGAGAGATACTTCTCCCTTCTTTGAATCTACTGTAGCTCTAAATTTAATATCACTCATGGCTTTTATTTCTTTGCTTCTTTCCTTGCCTTTGCTTGTGAGATCTTAGTGTCATTCTGATAGATCATGTTCAGTGCTTTCAGGAACAATCTTTTATCTATCTTCTCTAATTCAAGCTCACTTAGAAGCTCTCCTATCAAGTGTGCATCAAAGGTGAATTGACTTACATTTATCCTGAACCAGCTAAAGCAAAATAACTCAAATTCAGTAAGCTCATCTAGCAGCTTTCCTATCGCACAGTTAGCACACTTTTCTCTTGACTCTCCCTCCTCATGCTTGTGGACTTCCATTATGCTATTCCAGTAGTCCAGCTGGAAGCAGAGAAGGGGTTTTAGTTTTTTAAGAAGTTATCCAGGTTTGTAGAATACTCAATAATAGCATTTCCCAGGAGCTTTTTCTCACCCTTCAATTTCTCGCCTAGAAGCCTTCTAAGCGCCCTTTCTTTAATAACCAAGTCTTCTATAGGGAGCGCCTTCCCTTTTTGCTTCAGGCTCCACTCTGAGACGCAGAGCATAGCTTTCATTAAGACTACTTCTGAGAATAGCTTGAGCTTGCCTGTTCCATCAAAACTATCTATATTAGTGATCGATTCTATAGGGCTCAGCCTTAATTCAATCTCAGGTGGATCCAGTTCTTTTGTATCAAGCTCATATTTAATCCATTCAGATACAGCTTTTCTTTCTTTGAACTCACTCAAAATATAACCTCCTGATTAAGATGATAAAAAGAACTTCTCCGGAAATACTTCTTTCTATCTTAAGTTAAGTAATCGGTAGTCCTATCATTGACTATCATAATATGAGGGCGCTTGGAAACAGAGAATCCTGCTGGGTTAGTAGCAGCTTCTTCAGCTTGCAGGGTCATAGTGCAGGGGATTACTTCGTCAAAAGGATACTCTACGTTTATCACTCTTAACCGTGGGAAATAAAAATCAAATTCATAAAGCTGTGCGCCCTGTAGGACCGGGCCGTGGAACCAAAAATCAGCTTTCTTTTCTGTCTCTGCTATGAAGTCTGCAAAGTAGGGATTATTGATAGTGTTCATTCTTGGAAATGTAAGGGTTACTGTTATAATAGACTGTCCATTTTCTGAAGGTTCAATAATAGAAGCTGATCCTGCTCCATGAATCCCATCATGAGGTCTTTCGAAGTGCATGGAGATATCAGAGATCTCGATTGCAGTTGTTTCATCTGGACCGACAATATTATCTTGATAAGTTAGGTAAGCTGTAAGATCCGAGAACTTTACCCTGAGTCCCCTGTTTGCATAACTGAGAGCATCCATTTGGGTAAGAGTATTGACTGCTGAATCATTAACTAGTGTATTTCCCCTCAGTCCTATAGAGCCTCTCATAAAGCCATCAGCTACAGAGAGATCAAAGGAGTAAGGTTTAGCACTAGGGACTTCAAAGATCTTAGCTGCTCTCTCTATGGCAAAAGTGCAAAATTCGCCATAATTTTCGTCAGCCCATACAGGACGATGCCTCCACCCATTCCCTGCTGCTGATGGTGCGCCAGCTGTCCCAAATAATTGAGCTAAGAGAATCCCTATAGCTCCTGGATCATATCGCAAATCAAACTCTGGAGCAAAGTCTACAGGATCTATCTGCCCTAGATCTCCTTCTAAAATAAAAGGAGTGTCAGCACCTTTAGAGGGGAAATAAGCTTGGTTCCTTACTAAGCCCCCATCAGTGTCGATGTCCATTCCATAACCAGCTCCCAGTGGTTCAGCTGTCCCCCAAGTCTGTGCAGACTTCTTAGCTCCTGCAGCCAGTAACCTTTTCTGTGGGATCGTTGGTATTGCCATTAGTCTTCCTCCTCTTTTAGAATACCACCCTTGACATACTTAGCAGCCTTAGTCTTTACCCATTCAGCTACTACATGTTCAGGATAGTCTTCTACTTTATGGATCTTCCCTTTTTCCAGCTTCCCCCCTTTTCTGGGAGTGCAAGAATCGAGAAGCCATTCAAAGTATTTTTCTTTCATGGTTCACCTCGTTTTTATAGTTCTCCGAATTCTCCGTCTATTCTGATCCTTATTCTCTGATCAAAGAATCCAAAGCCTTCTAAAGATAAGTAGCCATTATCAGTTTCAGGTGGTTCTTCTATAGTAACAGCTGCAGTTAAAGCTCCCAGAGCGCCAGCAGACTCACCTTTAGAATCATCGTTTATAGCCTTGCATACATCTCTAATAGCTCTCTCCAGTTTAGTAACAGTGTCTGAAGGATCCTGGACATAGCCTTTGATGTTGATGAAATAATCAGCGCAATAGTTATTTTCTCCTATGTAAGTTATCACTCCTCCAGAGTCCCTGAAGACCATGTAGAGAGGCTTGGTAGCTGTGAGCTTGGCTTCTCTCCAGTGAACATATCTCTTGATAACAGCATAGGGCGTGTAGAAGAAATTGTCTCCAGCTGTGATAGCCTCTAAGACTGTGATCACTCTTTCTATGATCTGCTGGGTTAGTGGATTAGTAGGAGCCATCTTATCCTAGTCCTTGCTTCATTATTTTTAAGATCTCTACTGGCTTTAAGGAGCGAAGGAGATCTGGCTTCATCTCTTTTATAGACTGAGAAAGCCAGTGCCTGGCTGGGATATCTACTTCTTTCTTTAAAGCAAAGAGAGGCTTGAAGCCTGACTTCCCTTTCTTCTCTACTATGAGAAGATTCCCTTTCTTAGACTTGATAATAAAAGCATCTGGAAAATTAGCAGCTCTTCCTTTCACTCCAGGAAGGGGAATAGTAAGGAACTTCTTTTTAGCTTTGATCTTCCCTCCTTTCTCATGGATCCTTGCATACTTAACTGGCTTCCTTCCAAATATCCCGGAGCCTATGATAGCTTCGATCAACTTTCCTTTAAAAGTTCTCCCGGTTATGCTTCTTCTTAGCTGTGCGCTCCTGGTCTTTAAGATAGGCCCGCTTAAGTTCCTGATGATCTGCTTGATAGTCTTCCCTGTCCACTTCTGAAGTTGGAAATGAAAAGCTTTAGACATATTCTCTTTCTTCCTTCTTCTCCTGTATTTAGTTACGTCTATAGTCATCTTCATAAGGTTCTTCTTTTATACCTCTCTAAGACTTCAGCAACAAAAGGAAGGAGATCTTCAGTCATTAAGCTTATGGATCCATCTCCCATTGACCTTGAAGTTTCAGCCCATTCTTGTTTATCTTGCGTCTTCCATTCTTTGCCTATCTGCATCATAGCTGCGAGCTTTAGATCTCCAGGGATCCCAGGACTGTCTTTAGCGCTTCCCCCGGGCTCATTAACTGTCATCACATTTGAGGTTCCTGCAGTTATATTCACTGTCTCATTATCTGCGAATTCTCCAGTTATAGTAGAAAACTCTACTTGGCCAGCTGCAGTTCCAGATCCCCAGACTCCACTCGTAAGCTTAACTGCTGTCACCACTCCGGACCCTAAAACAGAAGTAAGAGTAACTCCTATAGCTGGCTCTTCAGATCCTGAGTCAAAATTCATCCGTGAGATAGCTGCATACCCACCTTTATAAGTTACGTCTATATTCTGATTTCCCCCAGCCCAGGTTCCCCCTACTCTCCATAAGTAGCCTCCATCAGCATACCGCATAAAGTCTTCATCATCACCTTCAGTAAGTTCTACCTCATTTTCTGTGATAGCACTCACTGAATTTATAGGATAATGCTTAAGGTAAAGGCGCCTCTTATTATTTCCATCATAGAGCTGGTTTGAGTAAGTCTGCTCTGCTAAGTTCCTCACCACTGCTTTATCAAAAGTAGTAGAGATATGATTTATTAAAATCTCTAAGACAGTGTCAAAGTCAGTATTCGTGAGCTTAAAGTAAACTTTCAGATCAGCTAGGCTCACTAAAGCATTTTCTTCAAGCGCCATGATAGACCTCGTTTTTCTTAGAGTTTAAAAATCTGAGATCTAAGATCTCTACTTAATCTCAGACGGACCAGGGAGATCCCCAATAAGCTCAGCAGCTCCAGACTTCAGCCAGCCCCAGGCTGTGTCTTCAGGGATTTCTTTTCCTACTTCTATCCTAGATCCAGCCAGAAAGCATCTCTTAGGAGTCCCCAGAGTCATTTTCATTACAATCTTTTTCCCTACCAAGCTAGGCTCTTTTTTCTCTACAGGCTTAGCGTTAGGCTTTGTTTTCTTCTTTACCATTCACATACTCCTTTGAATATTGAGAATAAGGGAGGCCCGAAAGCCTCCCCTTTCAATCTCTGAGATATATCGGTCTTTTAACTTTTTGCTTCTCTGCTTAGGGTGATAGCTGGAGCATATAGAACTGGTCTCCACCTAATTCTGCGCCATTATCTTGGTTTGTCCAGGCTCTTGTGCAAGTTATCACGAATCCTGCTCTCTGATTATGAGGGCTCCCAGCTGTGAAAACTACATCCATACTCGACATTAAAGAGCCATCGCTTGCGTAATAGATCTCCCTATCGCCATCATTCCTTCCTATTGCTGTGTTATTGAGCTGCCCGAAGCACGGCCCCCACGTCTGACCCCAGAAATAATAAGTAGCTGTGATGTTCCTCAAAGGCTGGCAAATGATCGACTGCCTTCCGGAACTTTTTGCTTTAACTGTCTTGAAAGGATTTACCCATGAGGTCTGCCAAGTGCTTGCTGGGATCCTATACTTCAATGGCTCGTAAAGGGTAGCAGTAACATATCCACCTGTGAGCGATGTAATTCTCCCCACTGTAGTAGCAACTGCGC
>Ga0209986_10003534_pt1 | contig 13655 bp, 12 predicted proteins | sample BlataG_FD_183168 | JGI IMG/M metagenome (GOLD analysis project Ga0209986, IMG submission 183168) | Deep subsurface microbial communities from Black Sea to uncover new lineages of life (NeLLi) - Black_00105 metaG (SPAdes) (version 2) | ecosystem: Environmental > Aquatic > Marine > Oceanic >...
AGCCAACCGCTTCAAAAAGAGGGGGATGAGATGGAGTATACAAGGGGCCTTAAGTCTGGCCAAGGTAGGACAGATGATCGTCAATAATGAATGGGATAGCTGGTGGCCTAAGGAAGCCGATCCGATAAGGCTAAAATCAGAATTAGAAAAGGTAGTCTCTCTCGATTTTGATAAAGGCGGTAACGATAAATACGATCATATCTATTCCCTCCCGGTCCTATCCGGGCCTCACCAGGATAGGCCCTGGGTAAAATCATTAAAGAGATTAGTGAGTATAGATTAATCATCTTTTAAGGTAAAGTCATGTTGATGTATAATACTCTTATTTTTTTAGAAAATAATAGGGAAAATGATTTGGTAGAATTATTATTTAATCATTTTATGGTAACATCGAGAGGATCTATCTTTACTTTCGTGAATTAAAATCAAATAATTTCTTTGAGGTAAGAAAAGTCCCAACAAGTTCTTGACACCAACTACTTTCCCCATAAGCTTGACATTTAGAGGGCATTAAAGATATAATTTTCATTGAATTTTAAATTCTACATTTTAACAAAGAAGGAGAGAGCCAGTTAGATGAAGCGGACTTATCAACCAAACACCAGAAAAAAACTGAAAGTACACGGATTTCGAGAAAGAATGAGCACTAAGGCCGGCCGTTTTATATTAAAGAGAAGGCGTTTAAAAGGACGCAAACGCCTTACGGTATCCGGATAATTAATTTTATAAACATAAGAGGAATTTTGATAAAGAGAAAATTGTCAAAAACCAGTGAATTTAAGAGGGTTTTTTTGGAAGGCAGAAGAATCGAAGGCAAGAATTTAATAATATTTATTTTAAAGAACGATTATAATTTTAACAGGCCCGGGATAATAATAAAAAAAGAGACAGGCAAAGCAGTAGTTAGAAATAAGATAAAGAGACGGTTAAGAGAAGCATTCCGACTGATAAACAAGAAATTACTTCCAGGATATGATATAATTGTGCTGACCAAAAACAACGGTAGGGAATCAAGCTATTTTGAGATATGTTATGACTTGGAAAGCCTTTTTTATAAAGGGAAACTGTTTTTATAAAAAAAGAGCAGCAAATAGGAGATTTAAACTAATATAAAGAAAATCTATGCTCTTTCTTGAAGAAAAGAGAAAGCAATAGAATTTCATTAGAGATTTTATGAATAAAATAATTATTTTACTGATAAATTTTTATCAAAAATACATATCCCCCTTAAAACCTGCCACTTGTAGGTTTTATCCCACCTGTTCCGAATATACCGCACAGGCCCTGAAAGAATACGGTCTTTTAAAAGGCTTGCAGCTTTCTGCGGGGAGAATATTACGCTGTCACCCCTTTAATCCGGGAGGCTATGATCCCCTTCCCGATTCTTCGGGGATTTACGCGCATTGTGCACATAAAAAATGAAAATAACATATAGTATGATAATGTAAATAAAATAAACACAATAGAAGAAAAAATAAAAAACAAAAAGATAAAGGAGAAAATATGTGGAGTTCTTTAATCGCGTTAGTTACTAAACTGTTAATAATACTCTATGGTTTTACCCATAATTATGGAGTTGCTATTATATTACTGACCATTTTTATCAGGTTAATCTTGTATCCCTTAATGCAAAAACAGATGGTTTCCATGAGGGAAATGCAGAAAATCCAGCCTTTAATGAAGGCGGTACAGGATAAATATAAGAATGACAAAGAAAGATTAAATAAAGAATTAATGGCTCTATATAAAGAACATAAAGTCAACCCTATGAGCGGATGTTTGCCTTTGTTAATTCAAATGCCTATATTAATCCTGCTCTTCCAGACCTTAAGGGTGTTTGAATATTTAGATCCTATCACTAACAATATAGCTGGTGGGTTTTTATGGATTTCCAAGTATTACAATGTTATTGAAGATGGTGAAACCATTGCTAAAGCTGGATTAGCTCTTTCTGAGCGATTGATTCCTTTTGGATTTTTTGGAATAGAGCATATTGGCATATTGCCCTTCCTGGTAGCCGGTTCAATGTATATCCAACAAAAGATGACCTCTACCGGCGGTGCTGCAGGCAAGGACGGAGGGTCTTCTGCTCAAACACAGAAGATGATGACCATAATGATGCCCCTAATGATTGGTTTTATGAGTTTCAGCCTGCCTTCTGGTTTGACCCTGTATTGGTTTACTTCTACCCTTTTAGGGATTGGCCAGCAGTATTTGATTAATAAGAAAATGCCTACAATAGATGAAATGCCAAAAGAAGCAGTTTCGGGTAAAGGTGAATTAAAAGAGAAACAGCTTAACAAAAAACCGAAGGAAGTGTTAGCTCCAAAAGAAGAACCCTGGATTCCAGGATATGAAGGAGTAGGCGGGGAAAACCCTTCCGGGGGCAAGACAAAAACCAAAAAATATAAAAAAGGCAAAAGAAGATAGTTTAGTCGTTAGTGAATAGTGAGTAGTCGTTAGTAAATAAACCTAGCGTGGAGCGTATAGCGTATAGGTGCAGGTAATAAGTGTAAGAAAAATACAAGATTCGAGTTCCAAGTGCATTTAGCATATAGCATGTAGTATATAGCAAAGAAAATACATAGAACAGATACAAAATAATATGGTTAATTAATCTTTGTCTTAACTAATTAACTAGCTAACCAAGTAACCAACTAACTAATCAAAGGATACAATTAAACTAAAGATAAATATTTTATCCAACCGCATTACAGCAGTGTTTTAAATTTACGGTTTAGACATGAAAAAGGAGATAGACTTGGGGAATATTAATGACTTTGAATTAAATCTTCAAGAAAAAGCGCAAACAATCCTGGAAAAAATAATAAATTTTATTATAGAGGACGGAGAAATACAGGTAATTAACAATGAAGAGGTTGATACAATTGTTTTAGGAATAAAAACCTCTAATCCCGGAGTATTAATTGGAAGACATGGGCATACCCTTGATGCTCTTCAATATATTGTTAACATTATTGCTAATAAAGAAAGCGAAGAGCCTGAACGAAGAAAAATAATAGTTGATATAGAAGGTTACAAGGAAAGAAGAGAAGATATTGTTTCAAAATATACTCGTGAAAAAGCAGAAATAGTGAAAAAAACAGGAAAAAAGATCGCTCTTTGTTATATGAATGCGGTGGAAAGAAGAATAGTTCACCTTATTTTACAGGAAGACCCCCTGCTGAGTACTTATAGCGAAGGAACAGAACCCTTTAGAAGAGTTATTATCGCCCCAAGAGAAAAAGAAAATAATAATATAAAAGAATTATAATATAGAATTATCAACAAGCATAAGAAGTTAGATATTGTCCACAGGATGAATATTAATCTTTTTATGCTTGTTTTCGTATATCGCGAAGAAAGAAGGAGCCAGATACTAGAAGTCATTGAAACTGACTATATCCTTTTTTGTCATTGCGAGCGACCGCAGGGAGCGCGGCAATCTCGTAAATAGTATATAGCGTATATAGAGAAAAACGCAAAGCTGAATTCGTATCTATTATCTCGTGAAGAAAATAGAAGTCAGAAGCCAGTATCAAGGAGTCCGATGTAGGGACTCGGTTTATCGAGTCCGTTAAAACAAACGCAAAACACCCGGATAGTTTTTTTGTACCATACGCAAAAAACAATACATTATCTGAAGAAGTTATAAACCCCGAATTATGGTTTTTACTTTTAGCTTTAAATTTTTAATTTAGTTAGAACAGATTTTATTAATCCAAAACTATACGCTAAATTCTACCTGCTATATGCTATACTATATACTAACGACTATTCACCATTCACTAACGACTAGTTAAGGAGAATACCTATGAAATATTGGGAAAATGATACCATTGCTGCTATTTCTACCCCAATTGGGGAAAGCGGAATCGGCATTGTCAGAATGAGCGGTCCAAAAGTATTAGAAATAGCCCAAGAGGTATTTAGAGATAAAAATCTAAATAGAACAAAGATTAAAAGTTTCTTCAGCCATACCGTTCATTACGGATTTGTAATAGATCCGGAAAGCAGGGAGAAGATTGATGAGGTTATTTTAGTTTTAATGAAAAAACCCCAAACCTATACCCGGGAAGACACCGTAGAATTCAATTGTCATGGGGGGATACTCTCTATCAGGAAAGTTTTGGAAACAGTAATTAATTGCGGGGCAAGGATGGCTGAACCAGGAGAATTTACTAAAAGAGCCTTTTTAAATGGTAGGATTGATTTAAGCCAGGCGGAAGCAGTAATTGACCTTATTCAGGCAAAAACCGAGAGGAGTTTAAGTTCTTCGTTGGCCCAATTAGGCGGGAGCCTGAAGAAGAAGATTGTAGATTTGAGGAATAAGTTGATAAGGATTTCCGCAGAGATTGAGGCACCTATGGATTTTCCCGACCAGGACATTAAAGAGATAGACCCGAAAAAGGTAGAAGAAAATATAAGTCATATCTTAAAAGAGATTAATTCTCTCATAGAGACTCTGGATTACGGGAAAATACTCAAAGAAGGGATAAATACTCTGATAGTTGGCAAGGCTAATGTGGGGAAATCCAGTCTTTTCAATACTTTATTAAGAGAAAATCGGGCTATTGTTACCCACCTACCGGGAACAACCAGAGATACTATTGAAGAGTTAATTAATATCAAAGGGACAGCTTTTAAAATTATAGATACTGCCGGGCTCAAAAATCCAGAAAATATTATAGAAAAGATAAGTATTAAAAAGATGATGAAACATTTAAGAGAGGCTAAACTAATTTTAGTTATGTTTGATACAAGTGTTCCCTTATCTTCGGAAGACAAAGAAATAATTAGAGAGATAAATAAAGAAAAAAATGTAAGTAAAAAGGTTATAGTAATTGAAAATAAGATAGATTTGAGTGAAAAGATTGATAGAGAGAAGTTGTTTGATCTTTTAAATGTTAAAGATAGCATAAAGATGTCTTTAGAAGAAAAGATTGGTATAGAAGAGTTAGAAGAAAAGCTGGCGAGGGCAGCGATGGAGGGGTTAGTGATACCAGAAAACGGAGTAGTTATAAATAATGTAAGGCAGGCAAACCAATTAAACAGAGCAAAACAGGCGTTAGAAAATGTATTGGCAGGATTAAAGGAGAAAATAACCTATGATTTTTTAACCATCGATTTAAAAGATGTCCTGGATTCTTTGGGTGAAATTACTGGCGACTCTATAAGTGATGAAATAGTTAATGATATATTTTCCCGTTTTTGTATCGGAAAATAATAGATTAATTTTGCATAATACGGTAAAAAAGTTTTTCTTAAAGTGGCAATGTTCCACGTGGAACATTTTAAAAACTAAGTGTGAATAAATTGTGGAAAACTTTAAATTTATTAGAATCAAAGTTTTAAGCTATTTCCTCAATTAAATTAGATATCCGCACAAAAAATAAGTCAAAAAATAACTTATGTAAAATGTTTAATTATCATGTTTTTAGCAACGGATTAAGATTTTACCAATTAAAAAAAAGTTTTTTGATTGTAGTTTTTTAATCTTTGAATTAAAATGGGTTTAAATCACAAATTTACTATTATTTCATTTATGTGGATAAATTGTGGAAAAGCATAACTAGTCGTTAGTGAATAGTCGTTAGTATATAGTAAAGAGGAAGAGCGCACAGCGGATAGTGTGAAGAAAGAAGAAGTCAGAAGGCAAATTCGTATCTCGGAATATAGCGTTTAGCATAGAGCGGATAGAATAATTAGTATATAGAGTATATCATATATAGTGCAGAAGAAAGATAAAAGAATAATTCAGAATTCAGAAGCCAGGGGTAGGGGTTTGATTCATCGAACCCGTTAATAAAAGAGGTGCCCAAAAACCCGGGGCCGATAAATCCTCCTCCTATATTAAAAAAATATAATACAATAGTCGCAATATACGAGATAAAAGCTTATGATTTTGAATTATGGTTTTTCGTATTAAATTCTTACTTTAGTATTGTATAGACGTGGCGTGTCGTGTCTTCTTGTGCAACACGGTAACACCGCGGTGTTACTTAACTAAACCATCTTGCAACCGTAAACCGACAACCGAGGACTGAAAACTTGCATTCAATACTAACGACTATTCACTATTCACTAACGACTAATTTAAAGAGGAGAATCTTTTTTGCTAAAGGAAGACGAAAATATTTTAATAGACGGTGCCCAGAAAATGGGGATTAGTATCCATAAAGAGCAGATTAAAAAATTTTCTCGATATTTAGAGTTATTAGTCCAATGGAATCAAAAAATAAACTTAACTTCTTTAAAAACACCACAGGAAATAATTATTAAGCACTTTTTAGATTCTATTAGCTGTATAAAAGTTATTAGCAAATATATTGATACAGAAGGAATAAGCGTTATTGACGTAGGAGCAGGAGCAGGTTTCCCGGGTATACCGGTTAAAATAATATGCCCTTCTATTAAATTATCTCTCCTGGAAGCAAGAAAGAAGAAGACCATGTTTCTGGAAAAGGCAACAGAGGAAATGAACTTTCAGCAAGTTAAGATACTTAATGGTAGAGCAGAAACTTTCGGGAAAGGCGCAGATCACCGGGAGAAATATGATATAGCCATATCCAGAGCAGTAGCCCGCTTAAACGTTCTTAGCGAATATTGCCTTCCTTTGATAAGACTGGGGGGATTATTTATAGCTCAGAAAGGAAGGTCATATAAAGAAGAAACAGAGAAAAGCCTTAAGGCGGTTCAGGCTTTAGGCGGAGAGTTGATTGGAGTGGAAAGCGTTCGGATTCCTTTTATAAATCAGGAAAGGTATCTTTTAGTAATTAAGAAAATAAAAGATACTCCTTCGAAATATCCCAGAAAAGAAGGTATCCCCCAAAAAAGACCTTTGTAATTTTTAAATATTTTTGATAATATAGGGAATATATTATAAATAAGTAAAAGCGAAAAACTATAGCCCAAAATTAAAAATTAAGATAAAGTTGATAATCGATTTGTTTTGTCCTAATATTAATGACTAATTTGACTAAAAGACCGGGAGACCGGTGGACTGGCAGACTAATTATTCGTTGAATGATGAGTTTAAGTTTTTAAAAAAAGATTACTTATTATATTACAGCCACACAGTTTAAGCAACTAATATTAATTGGAAAACCGGTCAATTGGTGAATTAATTTTAACTGGCTAACCGGGTAACTGGTTAACTATATTTCTTGTAACCGTAAACCTGTATTAACAAAAAAGCGTTCCACGTGGAACATTAATTATCATGAACAAATGTTCTGTAATTAAATTTGTATAATCTGATACTCGTCTGAGTAATCATTTTAGGAGAATATCTATGACCAAAGTCTTGGCAATCACCAACCAAAAAGGCGGAGTAGGTAAAACCACCACTGCAGTAAACCTAAGTACTTCGATGGCCTTACATAAAAGAAAAACTTTATTGATCGACATAGATCCCCAGGGGAATGCCAGCACTGGTATAGGCTTGGATAAATCAAAAGTCAAAAGATGTATTTATGATGTTTTGATTAATCAACTACCCATAAAAGAAATTATTTTACCGACTCAGCTGAAGAATTTAGATATTCTGCCTTCCACCATTCAATTAGCCGGGGCAGAAATAGAATTAGTAAATTATATCTCTCGGGAAAACAAATTAAAACACGCGATTAAATCAATTAAAAGTAATTATGATTATATAATTATTGATTGCCCGCCTTCTTTGGGCCTTTTAACCTTAAATTCTCTCACTGCTACCGATGCGGTTATTATTCCTATACAGTGTGAATATTATGCTTTAGAAGGCATTGGGCAATTATTAAGTACTATAAATCTGGTCAGAGAAAATCTAAATTCATCTTTAGAAATTGAAGGGATTTTACTGACTATGTATGATAACCGCACAAATCTTTCCCGCGATGTTGTTGAGGAAGTTAAAAAATATTTTAAAGGAAAGATATTTAAAGCAGTCGTTCCGCGAAATGTCAGAGTGAGCGAAGCCCCCAGCTACGGCAAGCCCGTTGTTTTGTATGACGCAAAATCCAAAGGGGCAATGGCTTATAAAAAATTAGCCCGAGAGGTGATATCAAATGAATAAAAGAGGATTAGGGAAAGGGTTAGAAGCCCTTATACCTAAGGCTGAACACAAAGAAAAAGAACTTGTTATTGAGATGGATATAGAAAGGTTAACTCCTAACCTTTTTCAGCCCCGTAAAAATTTCGATAAAGAAAAAATGGAAGAATTAAAAGGGTCAATTAAGAAACACGGAATAATTCAACCGATTGTAGTAAGGAAAATGGCTAATGGGTATGAGATTGTTGTCGGAGAGCGGAGGTTAAAGGCAGCTAAAGAGATCGGTTTAAAGAAGATACCGGCAATTATTAAAACCTTTAATAATGAAAAAAGTTTAGAAATTGCCCTGGTGGAAAATATTCAAAGAGAAGATCTTAATCCCGTTGAACAGGCCAATGCCTTTAAAAGATTAATAGATGAGTTTAATCTTACCCAGCAAGAATTAGCAGAGGCAACCGGAAAGAGCAGGGCTTTGGTTGCCAACACCATCAGACTGTTAAAATTGAACCCGGAGATACAAAAAAATATTTCTGAAGGGAAAATATCTTTCGGTCATGCTAAATTATTATTAAGCATAGAAGATGAAGAAGTACAAAGAGCGGTGTGCGATAGAATAATTGCTAATGATTTGTCGGTAAGAGATACCGAGCGCCTGATTAAAAACATTGAAAAAGCGCAAAAAAAACAATTTAAAGTTAAAAATATTACCATCGAGCGCTTCCCCGAGGCAGAGGGAAGACTAAGGGAAGTTTTGGGGACCAAGATAAGCATATTGTATGATGGCAAGAAAGGAAAGATAAATATAGAATTTTATAACAAAGAAGATTTACGGAGAATCGTTGATCTGTTATTAAATGCAAGATAAATTAATCGCGAAGTAGTCGTTAGTGAATAGTGAATAGTCGTTAGTTTCAAATACAAAATGCAAGATAAATTAATTAGTTTAACACTAATAATTTATTATCTAACGAATTAAGATACACAATTAGAGTTCTTAAACCCTAATACTGTAAAGTTATAATAGGTAGAAAAAAATAGAAAGGATGGTTTAAAATGAGCAAAGAAAGTTTTAATAATTTAATTTTTGTTTTGTTTTTAGTGGTTACAATTCTTATCTCCGGGATTTTTTTGGCTCTTTCTATGAGATTGTTTTCCTTAGAAAATTTTTTCTTTAAAACAAATTATTTGATCTACTCCAATTTTTTCAACCAGATCATCTTGGGTTTAGTGGGGGCTTTATTAATTTTTCTGGTCATTTATTTAATCTGGTTAAAAGCCCAAATTGATAAGGGAAATTTATCCGTAGTGCAAAAGACTTCCTTTGGGGAAATTAAAATTTCTACCGGGTCTATAAAACGTTTAGCCTTAAAAGTGGTTAAAGGGATGGGAGAGATTACGGAAACCAGGCCAGAAGTCAATATTTTAAAGTCCGGGGGGATAAATATAGATCTTCATCTTTCTGTAAAACAGGATGTAAATATCCCTGAACTTTCAGAGAAAGTGCAACGAAAGTTAAAAGAATATCTCTTAGAAACAAGTGGGATAGAAACAAAAGAAATTAAAATACATATAGATAAAATATTTTACGAAGATAAAAAATAGTTAAATCTTTTTACTTAAGATGTAAACAGAAGAAATTAATAAGGACGGTGAATAAGATGTCAGATAAACAGATTAGTAAAGACAATTCCCAAGAAGGATTGGGAAATGTAACGGTTTCCAAAGAAGTGGTAGCTATAATTGCTGCCCTGGAAACTATAAAAATTAGAGGAGTAGTCGGTATCACCAGTGGATATAGAAGTAAATCAACTAATGTATTGCCCAGGAAGGACCTGGATAAAGGCGTGGAAGTATGGATGAAAACAGGAGAAGCGGCAATTACTATTCCTATTATTACTGATTACGAAGTAGGAATTTTTAAAGTAGCTGAAGAGGTACAGAGTAGAGTAAAAGACGCTGTTTGTTCCATGACCGGCTTAAAAGTTCTTAAGGTCGATGTTAATGTACAGGGGATTAAATTTAAAGAGGAAAAAAAGAAAATAAAGAAAGAAAAACAGAAAGAAATACGGAAAGAGACAAAAAAATAAATCACAGAAAGAATAAATTGGTGAAATTAAAGTGACAGAAATTATAAAATTATTAGTAGTAATTGCAGTAATTATTCTCTTGATAAAAAAGAAATGGAAATTAGAATACGTTATACTGCTGGCTTCCCTATTAGTAGGAGTGTTCTTTAATTTAAGCCCGATTCAGATAGGGAACAATTTTGTTTTAGCCTTGATTGACCCGACTACTTTAAAGTTAATCGGAATAATTGTACTGGTTTATATCCTAAGCGGCGTTTTAAGAAAGGTAGAAAGCTTAAGAGATTTAGTCGATTCCCTTCAGGGACTGGTTAAAGATTATAGGCTTATATTGGCTTTTATCCCCGCTTTATTAGGCTTGATTCCTATGCCTGCGGGGGCGATGTTTTCTGCTCCTATGGTTAAAGAGATAGGAGGCCGGGTAGGACTCACCCCCGAAGAGGAGACCTTTGTAAATTATTGGTTTCGTCATATTTGGGAATTTGTCTGGCCTCTATTTCCGGGTATCATATTATTTGCCGGCTTATTAAAGGTAGAAATTCAAGAAGTTATCTTGGTTCAATTTCCCTTGACTATCGCAGCTGTAATAGTAGGCTTTGTTTGGGAATATAAAAATTTAAGAAAAGATACTACCCTTATTAATAAAAAAGATATTCTATTTAATTTAAAAAAATTGTTTTTTGGAATCTGGCCTATTCTGCTTATTATAACTATGGTGCTGGGGACAAAAACAGATCTATTGTTTTCTTTGGTAATAGTGATATTGTCTTTAATTTTCTTAAATATAAATAAACTAAGTCTAAAAATGTTAAAGGAAATTATTAGAAATGATATAGACTTAAGTGTGGTGATTTTAATCGCCAGTATTATGATTTTTAAAAGAATACTCCAGGTTTCGGGAGGGATAGAGATAATACCGGAGGCATTTGCTAAATTAGGAATACATCCTTTTATTGTTTTATTTATTATTCCCTTTTTTATCGGCACAATGACTGGGTTAGGCACCGCAGCACTGGGGATAGGATTACCGGTCCTACTCCCGATAATTATCCAAGGAGAAGCAAATCTATATTACGCTATGTTGGCCTTTACCGGTAGTTTTATGGGAGTAATGATTTCCCCTATGCATCTGTGCCTGGTGGTAACTAATGATTATTTTAAAGCAGATATGGGGAAAATATATAAAATGCTAGCCCTGCCTTTAATAATCATTTCTTTGAGCGCTCTCGCTCTGGTAATAGTCAGAACATAGTTAAGAAGTATCTATAAATGATTACACAGATTATATACGGAAAGGGGATTGAAAATGAGAAAATCACCTAAAGAGATAGAGATCGAAAATGAAATATTGGCAATGTTGAGCGGGAAACCGGCTCTAGCTGCTTCTTTTGTTTTTAATGATCAAGAAGCGCAAGCCTTACAAAATTATGCCAATGTAGTTTCCATAAAAAGGTTAGGTTTTAATGATCACGGACCGGTACATATGCGAAAAACCGCCCAAAATGCTTTAATTATGTTTGATATTTTGAGTAAAGCAGGAATTAAATTTAGCATAGAAGAAGAAAAGATTGGCACTGCAGAAGATAGTAAAGTGGCGGTATTAATATCATCTTTGTTACACGATGTCGGTATGTCAGTAGGCCGGGAAAATCACGAGCTGTTAGGAGTTGTTTTTGCTACGCCGATTATCGAGAGAACCTTGACCAGGATTTATGATAAAGATATTGAAAAGAAAACCATTGTTCATTCTCTAATTGTTGAAGGCATTGCGGGACACATGGCTACACAGACTATCCATTCCTTGGAAGCCGGGCTGGTATCAATCGGAGACGGGTGTGATATGGAAAAGGGCAGGGCACGGATTATTTTTCTCTTATCCCGCACTCCGCAAGTAGGAGATATCCACAAGTATTCGGCTAATTCCATTCAAAACGTAGAAATTGTGAAAGGGGAAGAGAGGCCCATTAGAATAATTGTAGAGATGACTGAGTCGGTCGGTTTTTTCCAGATAGAAGAAGTCCTTTTTCCCAAGATTTTATCTAATCCAGTAAAACCCTACATAGAGCTTTATGGCAGAGTAACAGGAGAAGGAATGCGACGCTATCTGTAGGATAGTATCGCGTATTGCGTATCGCGTATTGCGTGAAGAAACGAGAAAGAAAAATTCAGAAGATAAGATAGTATCGAGTATAAAATACAGTAATGAGTAATAAGGAAAGAGTTACATAGTTAGCCAGGTAACTGGTTAACTAAATAATAACTAACTATTAATCTGACCGGAAGACCAGCGGACCGGTAGACTGGTAGACCACAAGACTTATTAATTAAAAATAATCGGAGAATTGGTAAATCGGCAAATTGGTGAATTAATAAAACCAGTTAACTAGTTAACCAGGTAACTAACTAACCAATCATTATGGTGAGAGTATGGAAGAAAAAAATCTTTATTACCAGAGTACTCGGGGGGGCAGGAAGAGAGTCTTATCCACAGAGGCAATTATTAAAGGCATTGCCAATGATGGGGGATTATTTGTTCCCGAGACCATTCCTCAGATAAACAAGGATTTATATAAATTAAAAAGTACTGATTATAAAGAATTAGCCTTTTTGATAATGAAGGAATTTTTAACTGATTACCGCCAAGACGAGTTAAAAAATTGTATAAATAAAGCCTATGATAATAAATTTGATACCGAGATTATTGCTCCCCTCAACAAAAAGATGGGAGCATATTTTTTAGAGCTTTATCATGGCCCGACCCTGGCTTTTAAAGATATGGCTTTATCCCTGCTTCCGCATCTTTTAAAAAAAGCCGCTCAGAAATTAAATCTTAGCCAGGAAATAGTTATTTTAACCGCTACTTCCGGTGATACCGGGAAAGCAGCCCTTCAAGGTTTTGCTAATGTAGAAGGGACCAAAATAATAGTATTTTTCCCTTATAAAGGGGTCAGCAAGATACAAGAAAGACAGATGCTCACCCAGGAAGGGGCGAACACTTACGTAATAGGCCTAAAAGGAAATTTTGATGATGCCCAAAGGGGGGTAAAGGAGATATTCGAAGACCCGGCCTTTAACAAAAAGATAGAAGAAAGAAACTATATCTTTTCTTCGGCAAATTCTATAAACATAGGCCGCCTAATTCCCCAAATAGTATATTACTTTTATGCTTATCTAAATATATTAGGCGAGGACGAAATTAAGAACGGTGAAAAGATAAATATAGCTGTTCCCACCGGTAATTTCGGAGATATTCTGGCGGCTTACTATGCTAAAGAGATGGGATTGCCGATTAACAAATTAATCTGTGCTTCTAATGAAAATAAAGTACTGGCAGATTTTTTTGAGACCGGAGTCTACGATAAACGAAGAGAACTAATTATGACCATTTCTCCTTCGATGGATATCCTGGTGTCCAGCAATCTGGAAAGATTGCTATGGGCGATAAGCGAAAGGGAGGCCCAAAAGGTAAAGGAGTTAATGAATTCCTTAAAAGAGAAGGGTTATTACCGGATAGATTCCGAAATGAAGGAGAAATTAAA
>Ga0209986_10003535_pt1 | contig 13651 bp, 14 predicted proteins | sample BlataG_FD_183168 | JGI IMG/M metagenome (GOLD analysis project Ga0209986, IMG submission 183168) | Deep subsurface microbial communities from Black Sea to uncover new lineages of life (NeLLi) - Black_00105 metaG (SPAdes) (version 2) | ecosystem: Environmental > Aquatic > Marine > Oceanic >...
AGACCCTTTTGAAAGGCAGTATGTGGAACCAGGCAATGTCAGCGAGTTGGAAAACGGTTTCTACTTAGTATACAGCCTACCAAATATTTCACAGGAGCTTGCAAGTGCTACGCTATTTGTGGATTCCTGCAACAAAGCAGTCAGGGTCTATTACCTGCACGATGGCAAACAAGAACGTTTATCTTCTGGCAAGCCTTTTGAGGAAGCGATTATATCGGGAAATCTAAGCAATCCGAAAGAGGTAGGCACTGGATGGGGCTATCTTTTCAATGCGACCGATGCTGTTATGGACTCTTACGATGCGGGAAAGGTTGCATTTATGGTGGGAATGAACAAAAGCGCACTTCTTCACCCTTATACTGGGACTGAGACAACGGAAAAGTCGTATCCTGACATATCACTTACGTATTGGAAACCCTCAACACCTGTCTGTATTATTCTAACTATTATTTTCTTCTTGCTCTTTGTCTTGGCTGCGGTTGCAACTGCGATTTATGCTGTTGTGACGCGTGAGCCAACAAAGCAAGATGATGAAAAATGAGGAAAAAACAAAAGGACGATTAAGACGGAAAAATCGGGAGTAAAAAATATGAGCTACATGGTTGAAGATGAAAATAAGCAAGAAACCAGAACTGTTCGGTGGTTTTACCACAGCATTCCCTTTATCATGTTGTTTCTATTTTGGGAGATATTGGCGAGAGTAATCCATAACCCGCTCATCCTACCGCCATTCTCTGGTGTTGCTGTAAGAGCTTTTTCACCGTCGTTGGCTTATCACCTTGGAAGCACGCTCGCATTCTCCCTGCCGGGGCTGTTGATAATATCGCTGGTGGGTCTGCCCCTGGGAATGCTCATGCGCAGATTTAAAAAGGCAGATTGGGTATTAAATCCTTTCTTCTGGTTTCTGTTATTCGCATTTGGATTTGTAACCACAAGAATAGCACCCATTTTATTCTCGTTGTTCGAGCTTTCACCACTTACACTTCTCTTGCACTCAGTTTTGTTACCCATTCTGGCGGTTGCGCTAATTTCTAGTTACGGTGCAAAACTAACTGCGGTTAGGGTAGGATTTTTGTTGTGCTTTTCTTTCCGGATTGGCGGTGAGATGATGTTTGGAATAACCAGAGTAGGACTCGGATACCAACTATCGGAGTGTTATTATTTCCATAACACGGAGATGATATATGCAATAATGTTGGTCATGGGATTTACCGGTCTTTTCGTTGATAGAGTGCTTCTTAAGTATCTGGGAAATAAGCTCGTAAGAAAAATGGAGAGACAAAAGAGAAGGAGGTAAAATGAAAAATAAAAAAAGACATTGTCGCTCTGACCCGCATATGTCTAATTTTTCTTTCAGGATAATATCCTTGATGCATGACAATCCGCTTCTCCCGATATTTAGAAATCCGCAGAGGCTTCTGAAAGCAGCCGGACTGAAGCCAGGTCAAAAAGTACTGGAGGTTGGCTGCGGTCCGGGATTCTTTACGATACCTGCGGCAAAAATAGTGGGCGAAGAAGGCTTTGTTTACGCGGTAGATGTACATCCGCTTGCAATAGAAAGAGTCAAAGAGAAAATTGAGAGAGAAGGGATAAAGAACGTTACGCCGATTCTTGCAAATGCATCTGATACCGGGCTACCCGACCGAAGTATTGACCTTGCCTTTATTTTTGGTCTTCGTTACATCGCCGGTGGACTGGGAAATGTTATAGCTGAGATACATCGCATTTTAAAACCCGGGGGTGTACTTTCATTTGAAAAGACCAAGGGGTCAGCGAAAAAATTGATTGCAGAGGTAGAGAGGGGCGGATTTATTTATTCAGGGAGACAGGCAAGGCTATTCTTATTTATAAAGGCAAAAGATGGTGAAAATGGTTGAAGTGAAATGAAAACCAAAATCTGGGACTTTCAGGTAAAGAAAAATATTAAATGGTACATATTGCGCTTGCTGAGAAGAAGCGCTATGAATAAAGAAACCCTCGTAAATAAGATTGCAGACATATATCTGGGTTACTGGCGGCTAAATAATAAACTAATAGAGACCAGTTTAAGCGAATTGGAAGACAATGGTCTGATAAAAATTGATAATCTCAGCTATAAAATAACCGAACGGGGTTTGGAGGGTTTGGATAGCAAAGAGAAAGCGCTCGAAGAATACGACGCAAAACATTTTTCTAAAGAAGGGTGTGCAAAAAATTCTTTATGGGCAAACGTTGGGCTATCAGCATTGGAATTTGTTATCGGTTTCATTTCCGGCAGTATTGGGTTGATTGCGGACGCCGTTCATACTGCGGTTGATATACTCGCTTCAGCGGTTACATGGATTGGCATCAGGATTGATAAGGAGACGCAAGCTGCCTTTTGGGGCGGGATAATCCTGTGCGGTATTGGTTTCTTCATCGGTTTGGGATCGCTAAGGAATGTTTTTAGAGGCGTGGAGATAAGTTTCCAGTTGGTTGCATTGATTACTATAACGCTTAATATAGCGGTCAATGGGTACTTTTCGTTTTATAAATTTTATGTTGGAGGAAGGACAAGAAGCATCTCGTTAGTGGCAGATGCATACCATACCAAGACAGATATATGGTCCTCGGTTGCTGTTTTCGTGGGTCTTCTGGGTGCAACCTTCGGATTTTTTACGTTAGATTCAATTGCTGGGGCAGTAGTCTCTATTTTCATATTCTTTGGAGGCTATGAGCTCATTTATGAATCGAGAAAGCTCAAGCAAGGCGAAGATCCGAAATTAGAAAAATTCTCCAGATTTATTAAGATAAATGTTGAGAAGCTAACGTATAATGGAGTATGGGCAAGTCTTTGGCTTTTGAACCTGGAAAAGATGAGGAAAGAAGAGCATCGCAATTGTCTCAAAAGAGGATTGGGGAGAAGATTTCCGGTGATGTTGGAGGAGGATGATTATGACAGGGTCTATTCAATATTGGAAAGAGAGGGTTTAGTAGAAACCGTTGGAGACAAGCTAAAACTGACTCAAAGAGGTGAGGAAGAATTGAAAAGCCAGGCAATTTCTCCAAGTTTACCTTCGTACATCCACAGGAGTAGATTCTGGTTTGCAAGGAGAATCAGCCAGTATGCTGAGGGATTGTGAGTAGATTGTAAAAAGGAGGTATAAAAGATGGAAAATAAATTTTTGTTCAATGATAGAATAATCGTCAGGTTTATCAGCCTTTTCATGATTAGTGCAATTCTCTTCACAGCGGTATGGTATCTAAGTTACCATTTCTTACCAGACGGTATTCTGCAAGGTAAAACCGGCTCAGCCATTATTGTGGGTTCGGATGTAGCACCAACTATGCTTGAAGAATGGGGCACGATTGTGATGTGGAATCTTGGAGCTTTATTTTTAATTGTCTTGGTTAACCTTATTCGGTATCTGGACCGCTTTCCACTTGGCTACGTAACACCCCTTGGCATGATTAGCCTCTATGCAATCTGTCTGGGAACGAATTCATTTTCCATTCCTATGGCAGAGCGGATGGCGCCAACATTAGCAGTATTCAGTCGTGCCGGACCCTTCGAGATGACAGCCTTCATACTTGTGGCAGTTGCAACTTACAACCAGTCCCGCTATGCACTTACTAACAACTCCCACCGCATCAGTCCAGTTCCACGATTATCATTAGAACAATGGGCAGGAATTGGGCTTGCAATTATATTGATTATCCTGGCTGGGTGGCGTGAAGCAGCTATGATTATGGCATTATAGAAAGTGTAAATGAACATCTAATCCAAGCCAAACAATTGCTTTTGCTAAGGAATATAGTGGATAAATTTATACCAATGATAGATTCCAAAAACAACTGTTATACATGGTGAACTTGGGAAATTGAAGAAGTATCATTTATACTTCATCGTAAGAGACGGCATCACAATGTACTGCAAAACAGTGAGTCCTCTATCAATCACGCCATCAATAGAAGTTGAAAAAATTGATACTGGTGGTGTAATCAAACTTTGATTACCTGCTTATTATTGAAACATACAACTATGCCATCCGCACAGGCTCTTATCCTCCCATTCATCATAATATACATTTATATGTAGCTACTACAAAGTAGGTATTTTCATAAAGAAGGAGGTGGACGCGATGAACATAGAAGAAAAAATGGTGAAAAATGGAATAAGTAAGCATGAAGTGGAAGAAATACACAAAGAGATGCACTACCAGCTTTCTATTACGCTGAACAGATGGCGCTGATAAGCAAAAGTAAAGTTTAACTTACCAAAAATATATATTGCGTTGCGTCACGCGGCAATGCAACATGCAAATTTTTGGGCGAGTGCGATTTGCGAACTGCAATTGATTTTGCGGTGCTGCGGAAGCGGAGTTGGAGCAGCCGTAGCAATTTGCGGAGCGGAACAGCGAAGTGCGTGGAGCGAAATGCCCTGCGTTTTCTTTGGTAAAACTTTCTTTTGTAAAGAAAGGTTTAAGTGGAGCTGAGCGAAGCGAATATGAAATAAGCTCAGAGAAGCGTTTTTGAAAATTGAGGGATTATAACAAAAAAAAATAAAAAGGGGTAAATTTTGTATGTTTTATACTATACGTTCCCCTCTCATTTATTTATTCTACGCTACTGCTTCCAAAATGTCTTCGGCCTTCACTGTCTTCCTTCCGGCATGTTTAGCCAGACATCAAACTCTTCATGAAGTCGCTCCCGCACTCCTGCATTTACATTCAGTCCAGAGAAATCATTCCATGGAGCGTGGATACTTGCGCTTATCATCCTTTTTCACCACATGGGATAAATAGCAAATTTTTAAATATGCTTATTTTCCACTCCAACCTATCGAGACCATGACCTTTTTATAGACTTATTTTTAATTGTAAGAATCAGGTAATGCACCCGTAGGCAATTTGCCCGATTCTTGAAGCAAAGATGCGCGCGATCAATAAGCAAAAGGAGAACCCAATATGATTAAAGGCTCATCAGAAACAGACAGATTTCAGATCCCTATCCTTTCATTTGTACCATTTCTGCTTATTTCTTTCGGCTTGGCGTGGACAATCCTGGCACTGTTCATTTTTTTACCGAACCAGATGGTCGGGATATTTGGTGAATTGACCGGTCAACATCCGCTCTTCTTTTTGGCGGTGTATTCACCTGCAATCGCCGCTTTTGTTGTTATTGCCTACAACGCCGGAATGGGAGGCTTACGGCGTTATCTTGGCCGGTTATTGCTCTGGCGGTGCTCTCTGTCCTGGTATGCCTTTTTAATTATCGGCATTCCGCTGATTTTTATCGGTGGGTCTGCGTTAAAAGGCAACCTTTTCACTGAACCGTTTCCATTTTCTTCATTTCAGTCACTTATATTGGCACTGGTATTAATGGCGATTAAAGGCCCCGTCGAAGAGTTCGGCTGGCGGGGACTGGCTCTTCCTCTACTGCAAAGAAAGTTGGCACCTCTCTGGGCCGGGCTGGTTCTTGGTGTTATCTGGGGTTTCTGGCATCTGCCTGCATTCATGTTGAGCGGGACGCCACAAAGTGCCTGGTCATTTACTCCGTTTTTTGTCGGCTCTATTGCGTTAAGCGTAATCGTAACCGCATTATTCAACACATCACGCGGTAGCATTCTACTTCCTGCGTTGTTCCATTTTCTCATCAACAATCCAATCTGGCCCGATGCACAACCTTATGACATATACTTGTTCGTGGTTGTTGCTGCTCTGGTTGTCTGGTTTAACCGAAAAGCCATGTTTACCAGAGAAGGTGCTGTCACAAGGGTTATCCCACTAACAGAAGGCAGTGACAGTTTGAAAGCGATACAGGGAAAGCCTCTTGAGACTTTGCACAGGAGGGATTAAACATAGATGCAAACACAAGGTAAAACTATGTTTAACAGTCTTCCGAGATTAAAAATTCGGACCGTGATTCTGATCATCTTCCTGTTCCTGCTGATACTGACAGGGCTTTTTTCACTACTTAAAATCTCTCAGATGAATCCGAGTACTGTAGAGACTTCTGAACTGGAGAAAGATTTTCAATCAGCACTTGATGCCTTTCAGAAGGAGTATGGCTTCCCTGGAGCAACAGCTGCCTATGTATTACAGGACGGCACAGTCGGTGTTGCAGCAACCGGGGTCGCTGATGTAGAAGCCGGAACACCTATGAAGGCAGAGTCGCGCATGCTTTCAGCAAGTATTGGCAAGACCTTTGTTGGGGCTACAGCGGTAGCACTTGCACGCGAGGGCGTACTGGATCTCGATGCCCCTGTATCGCGATGGCTCGGGGACCGGCAGTGGTTTACCCGTTTGCCCAATCACGATGCAATCACCTTACGCCACCTTCTGACCCACAGTTCAGGATTGCCGGATCATGTGCATTTGGACAGCTTTGCCAACGAGGTCTCTCGCAAATGGCCCGAGAAAGACAATCCATTTCCACCTGAAGCACTGATCGAATTTGTTCTGGACCGTCCACCACTTTTTGAGGCTGGCGAGGGTTGGACCTATACAGATACTGGTTACATCCTGATTGGTCTTGTGATCGAAGAGGCCACTGGAAGAAGTTACTATGAGGAGATCGAGGAGCGTTTCCTGATACCTCTTGGCCTGACGCTGACCACCCCGGCTGACCGCCGTTTTCTGCCGGGGCTCACTGCTGGATACATGGCGGCAGATAACGATTTTGGGTTTCCCCGAAAAACTACCGCAGCAGATGGCGCGATGGTGTGGCATCCTGGTTTCGAATGGACTGGCGGAGGTCTGGTGAGTAATTCACTCGATTTAGCTCGCTGGGGGTCGTCTCTTTTCGGGGGGGATGCGATGCCGGGTTCCTATCTGGACGAGCTTTTGAATTCTATCCCAATTAACCCGGATACGGACGACATCCAATATGGAGCAGGGGTTGCGGTTTATCGCACAGGTCCCTTTGGTCCGGTTTACGGTCATGGCGGATGGATACCGGGGTACAGCTCCAGCCTTCGCTACTACCCAGACTATGGGATCACCATTGCTTTCCAAATCAACACGGATATTGGCATAGTGGATGACACAACGCCAGTGGTGCGTGAAATGGAAGCGCGTCTGGCAGAGATTGTCATATCCTCTACTCGTGGCTTATGAAATAACCGTTGAGGGAAGGCAGTTTAACTTTAGTGATTGTGCGTGCTGGACGATTCCGAACAATTAGTAAAAAAAAATATTAAAAGAAGATGGATGGAAGCGCGCACAAGAAAATGAAGAATCGGGCAAACAGACCTACAACAGCGGCTATGCGGTTCGGGCGGAGCACCGCCCTCTCCCAAATTGCCCTACGCTTTGCTTCGCAACCCCTTCGCATACCCCACCGTATGTTATAATGACCAAAAATGAGAAAACATATTAAAGATATATCAATTCATTAAATAAGATGCTTAGAAAAATATGTATAATCGTAGGGGTTGTCGCAGTTGTCTTAATCACAACCCTAATAACAGGTAATAAAATGATGAAATCAGAATTAGATGAAGACCTCGAAAAACTTTTTGCAGCTTCAGAAAATATCTCTGGCAAAGTTTACACTTCAAAGCAAATCAAAGACCTCCCTATACCAGTTCATAGGTATTTCAAGTATTCATTAACGGAAAATCAGCCATACGTGAGTTATGTCAGATTACAGCATGGTGGAGAATTTAAAGCAAGTAAAAATTGGGCATCTATTAAAGGGCAAGAATATTTTACAGTGCAAAAGCCAGGATTTGTTTGGTTAGGTAAAGTTCCGTTATTTTCGGCAAAAGATATCTATTTTGACGGCAAGGGGAATCTTAAAGTCAAATTATTATCTCTCATAAAAATTATTGATGTTAAGGGAAAAGAAACCGATCAAGGTGAACTTCTCAGATGGTTAGGAGAAGCCCCTTTGTTTCCTACCGCACTATTACCCTCAGAGAATCTAAGATGGGAAACAATAGATAATAATTCAGCAAAAGTGATTTTTACTGATAAAAATCTCACTGTTGACGGTATCTTCTATTTTAATGAAGAAGGACAAATTACTCAATTTAAAACGAAAAGATACAAAGATAAAACCCTGGAGAACTTTACAGGTTATTGTGGCGATTACAGAACTGTTGATGGTATGAAAGTACCTTTCTACTTAGAGGCTACCTGGAATCTTGAATCTGGTGATTTTAGTTATGCAAAATTTAAAATAGATAGAATTGAATACAACAACCCCTCTAAATTCAAATAGTCGGGCTCCCTATTTACCCTTCGCCAATTTTTGCTTCGAAAAAAAAAAGCGTTGCGCTTTGACTTGGTGTCCGCTACGCTACAACGAATATAACAGCGGATAAAAGGGATATCCAAGATGACTCAAAATTGCCTTTGGCAAAGTCTTTTATTCATGAATCGTTATACGAAAACTGCATGGAAAACAGGAAGAATTTGTCATGAATTTGATAAAACGATATCCGTTTGTGTCTTTCGTTGTCCTGACATACGCAATCTCGTGGACGCTCTGGACTCCTTTAGTCATATCATCGCAGGATAGCCGCATGTTCCTCCTTCTTGGCACTTTCGGTCCCACACTTTCGGCGCTCCTATTAACGCTCATCAATAACGGAAGAGCAGATTTGCGAGCATTGCTGAGGCGACTCTTTATCTGGCGTGTCAGCATTTTCTGGTACCTAATTAGCTTTCTGTTACCTGCTATTATCGTGCTGTTGGCGATTGGTTTGCACATCTTACTCGGCGGCGCTGTTCCTGAATTCCGGGACCCTGCACAATGGTATCTGGTGTTTCCTGTTTTTCTCTATGTGCTCTTCTTCAGTGTACTTGGGGAGGAGATCGGCTGGCGGGGATATGCCTTACCCGAACTGCAAGCCAACCACAGCGCACTGACGGCGAGTTTGATCATTGGTGTAATCTGGGGTTTGTGGCATGTACCGTTGTGGTGGATAAAAGGGAACTTACACCAGGATATCCCGCTGACTTTATTCATGCTTCAGATCATCGCTTTTTCAATCATTTATACATGGATGTACAATAACACGCGAGGCAGTCTGCTGATCGTCCATCTGTTTCACACCACCAGCAATATAACTCTGGGCATGTTGCCGGTCTTGCCGATGGACGCGGGTGGTAACTTGCGCACCCTGTGGCTGGCAGTTGGATTGTTATGGGCTTTCACAATCGCAATTGTTACAATATTCGGACCGGCACGTCTCTCGCTGAAAAGCCGGCTATCGTAAAAAAAGAAGTGATGTAGCATCTAAAAACATCTGACATATTATTAAGCCAGGTAAACCGAGAAATCATGCTATGAAGAGTTAATAATCTGTATGAAGGAAGTAAAACTATGAAAGGAAAAATTGGAGGGGGTAAAAACAGGGGACGTATGACTAAGAAAACAGATAGGGAAATCGGAAAAAAAATTGGCGAATTGTTATTGGTATTAGGAACTGGTCTATTCATTGTCGGAGCAATAGGTTTTATAGCCGGCTATTTATCACAAGAGCAAATCCCAGCCATCGCTGTTTTCGCTCTCATTTTCATTGGTGCTGGCGCGAGCATGAAAAGAAGGAGGGAATTTAGATGAAAACTAAATTTCTGCATAACATAGAGATGAGGTATGCAATAATGTTGCTCATGGGATTTACCGGGCTTTTCGTTGATAGAGTGCTTAAGTATGTGGGAAATGTAGTCATTGGAAAAGAGGAGATAAAAGAGAAGGAGGTAAAATGAAAAATAAAGGAGGTAAGGAAATGAGCAATAGAATTAAAAAAAGACATAGTCGCTCTGACCGTCATATGTCAAATTTTTCTTTCAGAATAATATCCTTAATGCATGACAATCCACTTCTCCCGTATTTTAGAAATCCGCAGAGGCTTCTGAAAGCAGCCGGACTGAAGCAGGGACAAAAAGTGCTGGAGGTTGGATGCGGCCCGGGATTCTTTACGATTCCTGCGGCAACAATAGTGGGAAAGGAAGGCTTTGTTTATACAGTAGATGTACATCCGCTTGCAATAGCAAGAGTTAAAGAGAAAATCGAGAAAGAGGGAATAAAAAATGTTGGGCCCATTCTTACAAATGCATCTGATACCGGGCTACCAGACCGAAGTATTGACCTTTCCTTCATTTTTGGGCTTCAGTACATCGCTGGCGGACTGGAAGATGTAATATCCGAAATACATCGTATTTTAAAGGATGGGGGTGTGCTTTCGTTTGAAAAGACCAGAGGGTCAGCGAAAAAATTGATTGAGGAGGTAGAGAGGGGTGGATTTGGTTATTCTGGGAGACAGATGAGGATTTTCCTATTTATCAAGGAAAGCGATAATGAACATTGAAAACTGAATAAACATAAAAAGGTTTCTCGAAACATTTATATCTAATGTTGATTATAAACTTCAAAAATGAGAGCAAGGAAAGAATTCTATAAAGAATACGTTGATATAAAAGTAAGAATATCAATGGCTGTTTTCATACTGGTGTTTCTTATTATGTTTGGCATTGTCCTGTATGATTCTTTTGTTCATGGTCTTCCTTTTTATTATGTCTTATTTTTTATTTCAGGTACTCTGATAAGCTTCTTTCTTAAGAATGCCCACAAGATTTATTGGAGCAATGAAGATCAAAAGATAATGAGAGAAATGGGACTCATCGGAATATTATTTTTAGTCGCCCTGATCTTATTCAGGACTGCATTGTTACCAAAAATTCTAATGGCATTAAACCTGGTCTATGTTTCAGACGCCTTTCTTTTAATCGCTATGGGAATCTTTTGGGAAAAAGCTCATAGTATCACAAAACAGATCGAGGAAATAGTGTTTAGTAGTTTTTCAAGAAAGAATTCATAATTATGCTTTTTTAACATTAAAAGGAGAGTGCACCTATGAAAAAAATAACGAGACGGGATTTTGTTAAAGCTGCAGCTGCCGCAGGGGCAACCGCAGCAATAGGCAGGACTACAATAGGCAGGTATATAGCAAGTAAGGGGAAAGGTTCAGGAGAATTTAGCCTAACCGAGCACTTCGAGATGGTCGAAACAGCCTTAGCAGAAGAAGCAGGAAGGGGTGTAAGGATAGTCAGTGATGTGGATGGGCACTCACAATGTTTAATGAGCGTGGATGCCGAAGAAGGGAAGGTTATTGATATTCGCGGCGATTCTCTGGACCCTGAAGGTAAGGGCGAGCTTACCCTGAGAGGAAAACATATGAAGAGTGTGCTTTATGCACCGGATAGACTCCAGTACCCCATGAAGCGAGTAGGAGAAAAGGGTGGAGGCGAGTGGGAGAGGATTTCCTGGGATGAAGCCCTGACTACAATCGCTGACAAGTTCAATGAGATCAAGAACGAATACGGGGCGGAAGCAATAGACCTCCATTACGGGCATTATCATAGTGGCGATATTAGCTCTTATCTGAGTAGACTTGCAAACCTTATCGGGACACCCAATATATCAACTCCAAACCTTGTTTGCCATGTGCCGAGGATATTTATGCAGTTCATTTTTGATTTTGGCGCAGTCGTGCCGCCGGATGTTGCTCATACAAGCCTTATTCTCATCTGGGGCGGGAATCCTGAGGTCACAAACAAGCCCCAGCAGATAGCGATTGATAAGGCAAGAGAACGAGGGGCAAAGCTCATTGTTATTGACCCAAGGGTCACAGCGTACGCAGAGGAAGCCGACCTCCATGCACAGTTAAGACCCGGCACAGATGGCGCTCTGGCTCTCGGCATGCTAAATGTAATAATAAACGAAGAGCTCTATGATGCGGAATTTGTCGAAGAATGGACGATCGGATTCGAGGAGTTAAAGAAATTTGTCCAGGATTATCCACCGGAAGAAGTAGAGGAAATAACATGGGTACCTGCTGATACCATCAGAGAAATGGCTCGAATGTATGCTACTACCAAACCGGCATGCATCAGTCCCAGAAATGCCCTCGACCAGCATACCAACGCATCCTGCGCCATCCGCGCCATCAACATCCTGATGACTATAACAGGTAATCTGGACGTAAAGGGGGGAAACATCATCGCGTTACCTGTGTTGATGGGACAGAATGACGTAAGCCTTGGTGAGAAGTTACCGCCCGAAGCCCTAAAAAAGAAGATAGGTGTGGACAGATGCCTAATCTCCAAGATTTTACATATGTTTCCCACTGCAGCCACATCTGCTTTATGGGATGCTATAATCCATGGCAAACCTTATCCTGTTAAAGCGATGTATGTCATGGCTGCAAATCCTGCAGTAACTTGTGCAAACTCGAATGTGGTTGAGGAGGCATTGAGAAAGTTGGACTTCCTCGCAGTCGCCGATATATTCATGACGCCAACTGCCGAGCTTGCAGACATCGTCCTTCCGGCATGTACCTTCCTTGAAAAGACCCGCTATGCGACATACAGCACCCATGCTGACCATAGCTGGAATGCCCGCTCACGAATTGTACTCAGTCCAAAAGTTGTTGAACCGTTATACGAATCCTGGTCAGACTGGGAGATAATCTGTGAACTCGGTAAAAAGCTGGGTTACGCCGAATACTTCCTCTGGGAAACGAGAGAAGAAGCCATTGACTACGAGTTAGAGCCGCTTGGTGTTACTTGTGAGAAACTGAGGGCTCATCCGGAAGGAATAACCATTACGCTTCCTCCTCTAATGTACAAAAAATTCAGTGGATTTTTTGGCGGAATCTTGCAGAGCATACTCAAAATGATGAAATTTAAGGACTATCCTGAGATGTATCGCAAATATGAAGGGTTCATGGAAGGATTCTTCACGCCGTCCAAGAAAGTAGAGCTCTATTCAGGGAGATTGGAAGAGCTGGGTTATGACCCACTGCCAGTGTATAGGGAACCGGCTGAAAGCCCTGTTTCACGACCTGACATAGCCAAAGAATACCCGCTCATATTGACAACAGGGACGAAATTGGAGATGTACACTCACTCCATGATGCGTAACATTCCCGAGCTGTACGAGCAATTTCCAGAGAATCTATTGGAAATCAATCCCGAGACAGCAGCAAAACTTGGTATCATGGATGGTAACGTTGTAAGGGTTGGATCGCCAAGGGGTAGGGTCGAGTGCAAGGCTTATGTAACAGATCGCATTGATCCGCGAGTTGTTCAGCTCTATCATGGATTTGAGGAGTGTAATTGTAATGTCTTGACGGATAATAACGCTGTAGACCCAATTACGGGATCTACCGGGCTGAAATCGTCGTTGTGTAAGGTAGAAAAAATCTAAAATAATTTGTAAAAATGAAGCATAAGTTAAAGGAAAAATGATTGTATTAATGTCGCTCTTCGTTCATGACTCTGCAGTTGCTTCGCAACCTTGCCCTTTGGGTCATATATCAGCGGATAAAAGAAAAATCAAAGGTTCTCACAAATTTGACTATCGGCTTTTATTTGCGAGATGCCATACGCCATTGCAAAAATACGCAGGTTTTTTATAGTTATAACACAGACGTGATGACCAATGCTATCCATAAAAAAAGTGAGCAAGCACTTTGGCAGCATAACCGCAGTTAAGGACGTAAGCTTTAGAATAAAGAAGGAAGCGATAGTCGGTCTTGTGGGGCCGAACGGGGCGGGAAAATCAACGCTCCTGAATGTCGTCAGTGGCGTCTATTCCCCCAGCTCGGGTTCTATCGTATTCGACGGACGGGATATAACAAACCTGAGCCCCAATAAAGTATGTAAGCTGGGGATTGCTA
>Ga0209986_10003536_pt1 | contig 13650 bp, 12 predicted proteins | sample BlataG_FD_183168 | JGI IMG/M metagenome (GOLD analysis project Ga0209986, IMG submission 183168) | Deep subsurface microbial communities from Black Sea to uncover new lineages of life (NeLLi) - Black_00105 metaG (SPAdes) (version 2) | ecosystem: Environmental > Aquatic > Marine > Oceanic >...
CGCTTACCCGCGGTCTTAAAGACCCTACTTGGGAAGAGGTTATCACCCTATCGATCGCTTATTGAAAGCCGTTTAACGCTATAGACGAGCAAGAAGATCCAATTTCCGCGGGGTATTCAGATTGACAAACGAGGAGAGTTCGGGGTCGAATGTTCTTAGTTCGTTCTCGGGCACCTTGCGCAGACGCAGGTGCTCGTAGATTTTCATCACTTTAAGGTCCCCCCAATCGAGCGCCTTCCGGATCACTGGGATTGTTGTCTTGTGGTGGTTAGCGCAGAGTGTCTCGTTATTCTCATTTGATCTTGATACTAACAGATGCCACGAAAGAGCGGATGGGGAGGAGACTCCTGGCGAAGCTGAAGAAGGATGGTATAATTTACACCTAAAGGCAGGGAATTACACGTTCGGGAAGGCAGATCGGGAAGAATCGCTCATACGAACGGTTTGCACAGTGGCGCTCTTTGACAGCTATAAGCAGACGCAAGCTGATCTCTGGAAGGTACAACGCGCTGCTGTTGTGGCGGAGTGCCGCAGTGGGCGGGTCCGAGGGAAGGTAAAGGGCGATTTGCCTCAAACTTGAGTGTTGGAAATCATCACATGTAAAAAGAGTGGGGCGCGCTAAATGGCACACTGAGAGAAGAGCCTGTTACTCCGGGCGACAGTCAAGGAGCTTTCAGCAATGGGCAATCAAAGAGTTAGGGCAACAGACTCCGCTTCCGTCAAGATGAGAAACCTAGCGAGAATAAATGTACGCGGAGTTGTACAAGGGGTTGGTTTTAGACCCTTTGTTTACCGCCTGGCCCACCAATACAACCTGAAGGGGTGGGTGCGCAACACCTCAGGAAACGTTGAGATCGAGGCAGAAGGAGATGAGCAAGCGTTAGACAATTTTCTGGCCAACTTTGAAGCAAAGGCTCCCCCCAGGGCACAGATTGAAGAGATTGAGACAACGTTCCACCCCGCCAAGGGATACACCGATTTCGAGATCCGAAAGAGCCTAAGGCAGAAGGGCGAACGCCAGCTAGTATCCCCAGACATCGCTACCTGTGATAATTGCAAAAGGGAGGTCTTTTCCCCAACCGATCGCCGCTTCCGCTATCCGTTCACCAACTGTACCGATTGCGGTCCTCGATTTACCATTATCAAGGACATTCCGTACGACCGTTCAGGGACCACCATGCACAAGTTCATCATGTGCCGTGAGTGTCAACAAGAGTATGACCAAGTGCAAGACCGGAGATTCCATACCCAGCCGAACGCATGTTATGCGTGTGGCCCAAGCCTGGAGCTTGCCGATAAGAATGGCACGCCCATTCAATGCAACGATGTCATAGAAACCGCAAGTGAGCTTCTAAAAGCGGGAAACGTTATGGCTATCAAGGGTTTAGGAGGATTTCATCTCGCCTGTGACGCAACGAATGAGACGGTGGTAAAACAATTAAGGGAAAGAAAACCACGTCCCTCCAAACCTTTGGCAGTGATGATTAAGGATTTGACAGAAGTTGAGAAACACTGTTCTCTCATCACTGAAGAGCGGGAACTTCTTGAGTCTCCGCAATGCCCTATCGTCCTTTTGAGGTGGAAACAACATCTCTCCAATATCTCCTCAGTGGTAGCCCCGAATTCTAAAGTTCTAGGGGTCATGCTCCCTTATACCCCCTTACACCACATCCTCCTGAGAGATGTGGAACGCCCACTTGTGATGACAAGCGGTAATCTCAGCGGAGAACCTCTAGCCAAGGATAATGAGGAGGCCTTGAGCAAACTCGGCAAGATTGCCGATTACTTCTTGCTTCACAATCGGGATATCTATGTCAGTTGTGACGATAGTGTCTGCATGGTGGAAGAGGGAATCCCTCAGGTCATTCGGCGAGCTCGTGGCTATGCTCCATATCCTATTCTCCTTCCCTTTGAGGCAGGACAGGTTCTTGCATGCGGTGCTGAACTAAAGAACACATTTTGCCTTACTCACGGGGCACACGCTTTCCTGAGTCAGCACATCGGCGACATGGAGAATGAGGAAACCCTACGGCATTTTGAAAATACTATAGAGCTTTATGAACAGCTGTTTCGCATTGAACCCGCTCGTGTGGCCTATGATATGCACCCGGAGTACATTTCTACAAAGTACGCCCTCGAACTTGGTTCCAAGCGTGGGTTGAAGCTCATCGCTGTACAGCATCATCATGCCCACATTGTTAGCTGTCTTGTGGACAACGGGAATGAGGGTCCCGTCATTGGAGTTGCGTTCGATGGCACTGGATATGGCACCGACGGTAAGATCTGGGGAGGAGAGTTCTTGGTTGCTGATTGGCATGGCTTCGAAAGGGTGGGACACTTGGAATATTTGCCCTTGCCCGGAGGGGAAGCAGCGATCGAGAAACCTTATCGTATGGCTTTGAGCTACGTCTATACATTGCTCGGAGAAGGCTTTTGCCTGGAAGATTTGCCCTTAAGTGAGATTGATCCCATCGAGCGCGATGTGATCAGGAAGCAGATTAAGCAAGGAATAAATTCGCCGCTAACCTCATCAGCCGGGAGGCTCTTCGATGCGGTCTCAGCAATCACCGGAGTGCGAAAAGAGATAGACTATGATGCACAGGCGGCCATCGAGCTCGAGATGCGTGCGCAGGAGGAAACGAGGGAAAGTGAAGCCTATCCGTTCACGATCGATGAGCAGCAGACGATGCGGGTGGCTCGGTTGGCGGAGCTGATCGCGGCGATCACACACGATGTCAAGAACGGGGTATCCCCCGCGATCGTATCTCGCAGGTTTCACCATACAGTGGCGTGCTTGATCGCGACGATGTGCAAGCGGATCGCCGAGGACCGAGGAATCGCCCAGGTGGCTTTAAGCGGTGGGGTCTTCCAAAACCGGCTCTTGCTCCGGTCGACCATCGCCGCTTTGAAAGAGGAGGGGTTCACCGTGCTGACGCATCGGCTGGTACCGTGCAACGACGCTGGGATATCGTTGGGACAAGCGGTGATTGCCAATTTCCAGTAACATTGCAGAGGAGGAGGTCATGTGTCTTGCCATTCCAGCGCTCATCGAATCGATAAAAAACGAAGAAGCTGATGTTGACATGGGAGGCATCACGCGCCGGATCAGCCTGCGGCTCACCCCACAAGCCAAAGTGGGGGACTATGTCATCGTTCACACCGGCTATGCAATAAACATCCTGGATCAACATGAGGCCCGAGAGACTCTCAAGCTTTTCGAGCAGCTGGCGAAAGCGGCCGAGGAGGAACGTTGAAGTTCCTCTCTGAATTTAGAGACGCGGGGCTCGCCAAAGGGGTGGTCTCCCAGATTCACCGTCGATCAAAGACGCCGGCGCGGTTCATGGAGTTCTGCGGTGGACACACAGCGACAATTTTGCGTTACGGAATCCGTCAGGTCCTCCCGGCGACAATTGAGATGCTCTCTGGGCCAGGCTGCCCGGTCTGCGTCACGGCAAACGCAGATTTGGATAAGGCCATTGCGTTAGCACAGATGCCAGGTGTAATTGTCACGACCTTCGGCGACATGCTCAAGGTTCCGGGAAGCCACTCCAGCCTGCAAAAGATCAAAGCTGAGGGCGCGGACGTCCGCATGGTCTACTCCACCATGGACGCCATCCACATCGCGGAAGAGAACCCCAGTAAACGCGTGGTTTTCTTGGGGATCGGATTTGAGACCACGGCACCCACGGTTGCGGCGTCAATTCTCTATGCCGAGGAGAAGTATCTCAAAAACTACTACGTCCTTTCTACACACAAGCTCTGCCCTCCAGTGATCAAGGCACTCCTCGCTTCGGGGGAGGTCAATCTCGATGGCCTCATCTGCCCGGGTCACGTCTCGGCGGTGATCGGGTCAAGGGCTTGGGACTTCATCGCTCGCGATTACGCGATCCCTTGTGTGGTCTCCGGCTTTGAGCCGTTGGACGTCCTACAATGCGTCGACATGTTGGTGACCCAGGTCGAAGAGGGGAACTCCAAGGTAGAGATCGCCTACCGAAGAGGAGTACGTCCTGAGGGAAATCCCGAGGCTCTAAGGCTGATGCACGAGGTATTTGAGCCGTGCCCGGCCCAATGGCGGGGAATGGGCACGATTCCCGACAGCGGACTGAAGTTACGCAGCACCTATCAGCGCTTCGATGCCGAATGCGCATTCGACATTGATCCTGGCCCGACCCGCGAGCCTCAGGGGTGCATCTGCGGCGATATCCTGCGGGGGGTCAAGACGCCCCTTGATTGCCGTCTGTTCGGCAACAACTGTACCCCTGAGGATCCGGTCGGCCCGTGCATGGTCTCATCGGAAGGAAGCTGCGCGACATACTACCTCTATGGGAGGAACAGTGGCCGATAGGATCCTATTGGCGCATGGAAGCGGGGGAAAGCTCGCCCATGACCTGGTGCAAAAGATGTTCGTCGATGTGCTTGGTAATCCGATTCTCGCTAAGCTCGACGATGCCGCCGTCTTTACGGCAAGCGGGCGGTTGGCCTTCACCACCGATAGCTATGTGGTGACGCCGATCTTCTTTCCCGGTGGGGACATCGGAAAGCTCGCGGTCTGTGGCACCGTCAATGACCTAGCCATGTCCGGTGCTCGCCCACTATATCTCTCCCTTTCCTTCATCATTGAGGAGGGGTTTCCGCAAAAGGATCTGGAGAAGATTGTAAACTCTGTTAAGGAGGCCACCGATGAAGCAGGGGCGACGATCGTCACCGGCGATACTAAGGTGGTGGATCAAGGAAGCGCAGATGGGCTCTATATCAACACTTCCGGTGTCGGGTTAATACCGGAAGGGGTCGATGTCTCTGGGGGTAACGCAAGACCGGGAGACAAGGTATTGCTTTCAGGGCCAATCGGCGACCACGGCATCGCAGTGATGAGCAAACGCGAGGGATTCAGCTTCTCCACGAAACTTGAAAGCGACTGTGCCCCACTTAACGATATGGTCGCTGATATGCTGGCGGCAAGCTCGAATATCCATTGCTTGCGCGACCCAACACGTGGGGGCTTGGCAACTACCCTAAACGAGCTTGCGAAACAATCGGAGATTAAGATAATCATCGAAGAAGAGCGGCTCCCGGTGCGTGACGAGGTATTGGCGGCGTGCGAGATGCTCGGGTTCGATCCCCTCTATGTAGCCAATGAGGGAAAGCTCGTTGCCGTGGTAGCCGCGCCCGATGCTGAGCGTGTCCTCAACGCTATACGGAAAACACGCTACGGGAAAGAAGCGGTGATTCTCGGTGAGGTGGTGGAAGGAGATTCAGGTCGTGTTGTGATGAAGACCCATCTTGGGGCAACCCGAATCGTCGACATGCTGGTCGGGGATCTTCTGCCGAGGATTTGCTAGCGATGCATGAGTTGTCGATTACAAAGTCGATGCTTGATCTCGTTTTGGATCAGGCACAGAAGAACGGGGCCGAGAAGGTTCAGGGGATCAACCTAGTCATCGGGGAGATGTCCGGTGTTGTCGATGACTGCGTGCGGTTTTACTTCGACTTTCTAAGCAAGGGAACCATCGCTGAAGGGGCACACATTTCGGTTAAGATCGTGCCTGCTCAGGCGCGATGTCGGAAATGTGGCAAGCAGTTCAAGCTCAATGGCCTTGACTGGCTTTGCCCGAGTTGTGGAACTACCCAGATCAACATTGTGGAAGGCAAAGAGCTATATCTAGAAAGTATAGAGGTACCGTGATGAAAATAAAGATTCTTAAAGACATCTTGAGTGCGAATGACCAGCGGGCAAAGGAAAACCGAGAGCTGTTGGATCGAAACGACATATTGGCGATCAACTTTATGGCCTCACCCGGTGCGGGCAAGACCAGCCTCATCTTGGAAACGATCAACAGGCTGAAAAGGAACCTCAAGATCGGCGTTGTTGAGGGGGATGTGAGCTCAAGTCTGGACGCCGAGATAGTAGCCAAAGAAGGGGTCCCCGTCGTTCAAATCAACACCGGTGGGACGTGTCATCTCAATGCGACGATGGTTGCAAGCGCCTTCGACAATCTGCCCCTGGAGGAGATCGAACTGCTCCTCATTGAAAACGTGGGCAATTTGATCTGTCCCGCTGCGTTTGCGCTCGGCGAGGACCTAAACGTCCTGATTTCAAGCGTCCCCGAGGGCGATGATAAACCCCATAAATACCCCGTGATGTTCAGCAAAGCTCACCTCGTGGTGTTGAATAAGATCGATCTCTTACCCCACGTGCTCTTCGACCTTCCGGCCTTCACCGAAGCGGTCAAGGGGTTAAACAACGGGGTGGAAATCTTTGAGGTCTCCTGTAAGACCGGTCAAGGAATCGAGCGATGGACCTCTTGGCTTTCGAACCGGCTGAACAAGCGCCCCAGCACATCTTGATGTTCTTGGCAAAATTCAAAGCATGCGGAAGACGGTCTTGGAAACGTAGGAATCCTTAGTACTCTGCGGGAGCGCTCTGAACTCCTCCAGGGTGAACACAGGGCCATCCTTGCACACATATTTACTGCCGATGTTGCAGCCGGCCGCATTTGCCGATGCCGCACTTCATCCGCATCTCAAGCGATAGGATGGTGTCGCTCGGGGCAAACCCCAGTTTCTTGATCACCGGCAGGGTGAACTTGATCATGATCGGCGGCCCGGTGATGGCCACGAACTCATGCAGGATCCGGCTTTTCTCCATGTGTGTTGCCCTTACATACCTTGACCGGACAGCCTCCATCAATTCCTCGAGGCCTGCTCTTGTCATTACGGCCTCCTTGTCTTCGACAACACACTTTATGAGGCACCGATGACCCACTCGGTAACAATTACAATCAGTTCATATGACCCCCGAAGTGTGGCAGGATTGCACGGTGACCAAGTCCCCCAGGAGGTGTGTATGGACAAACAAGCGATCGAGCGGTTGACGGCCAAAATCCAACTTTTGGCTTCCCCGTGGTGGAAGACTAGCTCCGCTCATCCGTTTGGAAGGAACCCCCATATTGTCTGAGAATCCACTCCCCGGTAACATGTGGGTGTGGGACCGATCTAAGGTATAGGGAACGAGCTGCTCGCCTCTCAGGGAGGGAAGAGAGACTGATGACTGATAAGTCCAAAACCTACGCCAAAGGGAGGACCTGGAAGGATCGCCTCGGAGCAAGAATCCTGGGCCGGTCTTTCACGTGTGCTCCCTCACGCGTTATTGGAAACCCTCATCTTTGGATCATCGCGGGCCTGTTTGCCATTTTTACGGTGCTGTACTACGAGGAGCAGCTTCATTTAGTCAGATTGATGCCTTTTTGTTCGGGCTTCTGCACCACGGTCCACGACCTGCATCGCGCTCTATTCTTCATTCCCATCATTTACGCTGCGGTGGTGTTCCGAATGCGTGGTGGCCTGATCGTTTCATTCGCCTTCCTCTGCGTGATACTGCCACGGGCGCTGTTATTTTCGCCCTACCCGCACCCCCTGGTTCGGACCATCGTCTTCTTCGTCCCAGCAGTCCTCCTCAGTTTGCTGATTGCTGCACTGCTCGATCAGATTGAACGCGCAGAAAGGGCTCGCCAACAACTGGATGCGGCCAACCAACAGCTTTCCGCTTCTTCCAAGCGCCTCGAAGAGAACCAAGAGCAGTTGCTTCAGGCAGAGAAGCTGACCTCCCTGGGCCAGATGGCCGCCTCTATTGCCCATGAAGTGAACAACCCCCTGGCTGGGGTTCTTGTCTACACTCAGTTATTGGCAAAGAAGATGGCCAGTGATACCCTCTCCAAGGAAGTGGCCTTGGAATATCTGTCGAAAATGGCCTCGGAGATCGACCGCAGCTCAAGGATCATCCGCAATCTGTTAGGTTTTGCGCGGCCTTCAGCACCAAAGCTAAGCACGGTGGATGTCAACCAAGTCATCGAGAAAGCACTGTCCCTGGTGGCTCATCAGGCTGAGCTTGAGAGGATCCAGGTCACAAAGGAACTTGACCCTTCTCTGCCCAAGCTGTGGGCCGATTTCGATCAGCTTCGACAGGTGTTTGTCAATCTCATCCTAAACGCGATCCAAGCCATGGAGAACGGAGGGACATTGACGCTGAGGACGTTCCCGACCAATGAGCGTGGCGTAAGGCTTAAGATAGAGGATACCGGGAGCGGCATCTCCCCCGAGAACCTGAGGAAGCTCTTTACTCCGTTTTTTACAACAAAGAAGAAGGGTCAAGGCGTTGGCTTAGGGCTGGCAGTGGGCCATGAGATCATCGAGAAGCATGGAGGGCGGATTGAGGTTGAGAGCAAGGTAGGGAAGGGGACCACCTTCACCGTTTCCCTGCCAGGCCAAGGGGGAGAGGCCAGCCAGTCAACCTCACTCCAGCAATAGATCCGCCTCCGCGGCGGCCTCTTTCGTGAATCGAATCACGGTGCGCCCCGGCTCAGTTCCTTACTTGAACCGGACATCAAGAGATGTGTAGGGCACAACATGCATGGGTCATAGGCTCAGACGAGCGTCTCTAGTGTGTAGAGCACGAGATACATGGGTCATAGGCTCGGACGAGCATCTCTAGGATGTGCCTGATGTCATCCTGTGACTGGTCCAGCATACCGGGCACCAGCGCTTCCATATCCTTTTGGATGTTGTTGTGGTTCTGATTGGTGGGAATGACGCAGTTGGCCTCTGTCAGTATCCCGTTTTCATCGTAGGTATAGTCGTGAAACAGGATGCCCCGTGGGGCTTCTACTGCCCCGATCCCCCTCCCAGCGCAAACTTTGACCTCATTTGATTCCTCTTTAAGTCCCCTACTGAGCAGCTCATCAATAAGCCGGATGCTCTCCTCAACGGTATGGATGCACTCCACAAGCTGTGCCACGGTGATCATAAATGGTTTATGACAGGGAGCGCTAAGGCCTAACTCCTTAGCCGCTCCTTGCGCCCGCGGCAGGAGTTGGTTGTGGTTGAGGTTAAAACGAGCCAGGGCGCCCACCATATAGGCGTCTCGTTTGTACTTCGTGTACTTGGCCGTGGAATGAGGAACGCAGAACTCGTTAGTCACCTCAAGGTAGCTGTGCACTGGTGTCGTGCCGGCGTCCGTTGAGGCAATCTCCCCGCTGATGAACGCATACTCCTTGGGGTCTTTAAGGGCGATGTATTCTGTCTCGCGAACAAAGTCGGGGATAGTGAAGGTCTTGAACAGTTCCACAGTTGAATCGAGGTCGCCTAAAGCATCCTTGAGCTCGCTTCTGATCGCTTCGAGAGCAGCCAGTGCGGGAAGCTTGGCGAAGCCCCCCACCACGCAGGATATGGGGTGGGTCTTCCTGCCGGCGATTGCTTCAGCGAGATTATAAGCGAGCCGCTTGAGGTGCATCGCTCGCAGCACCACGTCCTTGTGCGTCTCCACCAGCGGAAACACGCTTCCAACTCCGAGGAAGTCCGGGGCAACGAGAAAGTACACGTGCAGGATGTGGCTCTCCAGAATCTCGGCATTGAGGAGCAACTTGCGCAGAAGCAATGTCTGTTCCGACGGCTGGATACCAAAGGCAGCTTCTGTAGCCTGTATCGACGCCGTAGAGTGGGAGATAGAACATATCCCACAGATCCGCGAGGCAATTTGGGGGACATCCTCGTAATACCTGCCCCGGAACATGGCTTCAAACAGCCGTGGCGACTCGGGGACCTCCCAGCGCAGTTCCTCAATCCTGCCGTTGGTGACATTGACGACGATGTTGCCGTGCCCCTCCACCCGTGTTACATGATGGACGTTGATGTTAACGGATGTCACTTGGTCACCTCCGCAACTGTGTTATAGATCTTGAACTTCTCAATCACCTGCTCTACGGTGAGACCATACTTCTCAAGGATGTCCTTCTCCGAGGCGATGTTGGGGTCATCGACCAGGCCACGGCAGCCCCAGCAGTACCGGCCGCTGCTGACACAGATGGCATTACAGCCGGCCCGTATTACCGGGCCAAGGCACGTCATACCCTTTTCAAAGACGCAGACATTGCCCGCCATCTTGCATTCCACACAAACGGGGTAGTTGGGTATCTCGGGTTTTTTGTCCAGAAGCAGCGCCTTGACCACCTTGAGAAGCTCGGCGGTGTTTATCGGGCAGCCTCTCACGTAGAAGTCCACGGAAATCACGGCGTCGATGGGGCGAGCAGGGATGGTGTCGTAGTATTTGGCATCCTCGGCGTAAACCATCCGCAGTGCCTCATCCATCGGGAGATGGTTTTTCAGACAGTTGATCCCTCCGATGCAGGCACAGGCACCCAGGGCAACAACCACCCTGGCGTGGTCGCGTATTTGCTGGAGTCGAGGTATTTCGGACTCCCTGCTAATGCTTCCTTCGACAAAGGCAATGTCGTAATCATCTTCCCGTTCCGTCTTGACCTCCCTGAAGTTGACGATATCGACCGCGTTTAGCAGGTCAACCAGTTCCTCGCCCGTAAGGTTGAGCGTGTCCAACTGGCAACCTTCGCAACAGGTAAAATCAAAGAATGCCACTTTAGGCTTCATCACACCGCCTCCCGTAGTTTTCGTATTTCTGCGAGGGTGAATACCGGCCCCTCCTGGCACACGTAGACGCCGTTGATCTGGCAGTGGCCACACTTGCCCACCCCGCACTTCATCCGTCGTTCCAGCGACAGGATGATGTGCTCATCGGGAAGGTCCTTCTTCTTAAGTTCACCGATGACAAACCGGTACATGATGGGAGGGCCCACCACCACTGCCATCGTCTTGCCAGGATCAATCTCGATCTTGGGGATCAGGGTCGTGATCACCCCCACATTCCCTTTCCAGGTTTCATCACCTCGGTCCACGGTCTCGTGAAATTCGATATCGGGACTGTGACTCCAGGTCGCAAGTTCATCGACGAACAAGCGCTCCGCGGGCGACCTAGCTCCGAAGAGCAGGATGACACGACCGAAGGCTCCCCTGCTGTCAAGGGTGTGTTGGATTAGCGAACGTAGCGGGAAGAGACCGATGCCTCCCGCGATGAGGAGGAGATCCTTGCCCTCAAGCGCTTCCAGCGGAAAACCGTTGCCAAAGGGACCACGGATGCCCACGGTAGATCCCTTTTTCAGCCCATGCAGAGCGGCGGTCACATTCCCTACGTTCCTTACTGCAAGCTGGAAGGTCCCGTCCTTAGTCGGCGACGAGGAGATGGAGATCGGGGCCTCTCCGATGCCCATGACCGAGATCTCGACAAACTGTCCTGGCCGATGCCCCAGCCCTTCGCTGTCGGTGAACCGAAACTCGAACAGCTTCTCTTTAGGAGTTAATTCCACGACCGTCACCAATTTGGCGGGGCGCGGCACATAGAGTTCGGTCTCCGGGATCACATCCCCGGCGATGCGCCTGACGTCTTTGATCTTGGCCGCCTCCGCTAGGGCATTGAACGCCTCCAAGGGACTGGCGATATCCGCTAGGCAGGCGGTGGCACAGCGTCCACAGCCAACACAACCCACCATCCCGTAGCGTTCAAGAACGTATTTCCCTTTGCGCAGGATTCGATGTCGGAACCGGCTGGCCTTGCCGTGGCGGAAGTTCTCACCCGTGGCCACCCTGGCAAAATCCTGAAGCACACAGCCATCCCAGTGGCGGAGGCGTTCGCCATCCCTCAGGTTTAACGATACGTCGTCCTCCACATCAAAGCAGAAGCAGGTGGGGCACACCATGACGCAGGAACCACAGCTGAGGCAGGACTCACTCCTCTCTTCCCAATAGGGGGTATCGTAACTGTCTTCCAGGAGCTTCGGTAATCGTTCCCTTGCGATATCGAGGGAAAGTTCGTACTTAGCCAATGCCGCGTCTCTTACCGCTTTCTGCTTGGCGATCTCATCGCCTGTCGGTTCTCTCACCTTTGCAGGCTTTTCTAGAAGGTCTGCGCCCCTCTCCGAGCCCACCGTCACCATGTAGTCTTTGCCAATGTCTGTCAGCAGCAGATCAAAGCCCGTTTCGGTGAGGTGCGTCCCCATGCTGGAGGCAAAGGACTTAGGAGAGGGCTCCAAGCAGTCGACCCCGATGATGAGGGTATTCCGCCGCCGAGCGATGTAATTCGGGTCGGGATGAGTGGTCATGAACGCCTCATCCAGCAGCTCGATTGCCTTGATGTCGTACGGGTGCACACCGAACAGGGCTCTGGGAGATGCATCGATCACCGGCTCAACTTTTTGCTCATCTCCCAGTTCGAGGCTAACCAGTGTTTCCTTTTCCGGTAGAAGGTATTTGGTAGGTGGCATGACCGTGACATCGTAGCCCAGACAGAGGTCTTCAAAGGAAGCTATTCTGTCATACACGTACTTGCCTTCCCTGGGGGTGACCCCAACAACGTCCATCGTCTTGACCAACTCGTCAAAGAGCGATTTCAGTTCCTCCTTGGTGATGACAAAGGACTTCTTGACTTCGACGACTTCGGCCACCAGTGGTTTGGGTCGCGTTTCCACCGCAGTTATGGTCGTCGGCTCTGGCGGAATCGAGCTGAGCGTCTCGTTGATCAGCTTCTCCAGATCATCCGGGGCGAATGGCTTGATCAGGTAGTCCACTGCACCGAGTTCCCTCGCCTCCTTTTCCGTCTCTGTCGAGGGATAGGCCGTGATAAGAATCGACTTGATCCATGGACGCTCCGCCTTTATCTCTTTCAGCACCTTGATCCCGGTTTTCCCTGGCAACCGCAAGTCCAAAACCATGACGCTGAAGTCCTGTTTTTCCACCATTTCCAGGGCTTGTTCGCCCGTTTCAGCGGTGGCGACCTGATACCCAGCCTCGTTCAGCCAATCCCGGATCGACTCCAGGACGATCGGCTCGTCGTCCACAACCAGTACGGAGTGCTTTTGCATCGCTGTGGCCTCCTTATCCGTGGGCTTCGCATTCAAGAAGGGTTTCCCGGATGAGTTTTTCCAGGTCATCCGGGTTGACAGGTTTGACGAGATAATCAACGGCCCCGAGTCGCGTTGCCTCGGAAGCCATCTCCTCCGAGGGATAGGCCGTGATGATGATCGACTTGATCTTGGCGTTCTGCGCCTTCAGTTCCTGCAGGACCCTTATTCCGGTCTTCCCCGGCAGTCGCACGTCCAAGACCACGACACCGAATTCTTGCTGCTTCACCATCTCTAAGGCCTGCTCGCCGGTCTCGGCCGTCGCTACTTCGTACCCTGCATCCACAAGCCAATCCCGGATCGACTCTCGAACGATCGGCTCATCATCGACGATTAGAATCGGTGTTTTGAGCATGGTCTACACCTGTCCTTTTTTCTGCTGCCAACCACTCAAAAATTGACCCAGGGCAACGGTCAGTTTTTACCCCACCCCGGCTGTCCGTAGTGTAACCAAGAAGCGTCTGCTTCTCCAACCTTCTCCAATACATGGGGCTTCGCGTAGTTATTCCTCCTCTCTCCGTCGGTTCGTAGCGGGAAGTCTGTTCTTGCATTCTTCCTGCTTCCACTGGTCTTGGTAACACTGCTGATGCTACCGCAGCTCGCCCCTTAGACCAATCTCCAAAGTTGCACTTACGAGTTGAATTCACGTACTCCTCCACCCTTACCGGGCGGAGTTATCCCTTGGCAATCACCGGTGGGTACCTTACGACCGTGAAGTCGCTAAGGGGATGTCTCCTTCGTTGTTAAAACTGACCTCTTGATGACCTCGATTGTTCACCTCTTCGATCATACCACACAGATGGCTTGGCTGCCAGCGCCAACACAGGCTGGCAACACGTTGTCCTCAACT
>Ga0209986_10003537_pt1 | contig 13650 bp, 14 predicted proteins | sample BlataG_FD_183168 | JGI IMG/M metagenome (GOLD analysis project Ga0209986, IMG submission 183168) | Deep subsurface microbial communities from Black Sea to uncover new lineages of life (NeLLi) - Black_00105 metaG (SPAdes) (version 2) | ecosystem: Environmental > Aquatic > Marine > Oceanic >...
CCTCGATGAAAAGGTCTTTCTCTTCTTCTCCTTCTTGTCTTCTGTCTTTAAAGAGTTCAATCATCTCCTCTGTAGCAGTCTTTTTCCATCTCTTTATCTGAGTAGGATGAACGCCATATCTGCTGGCCAGTTCAGCTATGGTCTTCTCTTCTTTTATTCCTCCCAGGGCTACCTTTGCCTTAAAACTGGGTGAATATTGTTTGCGTATTTTCCCTATATTTGGACCTCCTTTTTCTATTTTACAGTATCTCAGTTTATTGTCCAATTTTTGGGGTCCACTTCACTTCTTTGAAGGAAAGGGTATCCTTAAGCGGGCCACTGGTTAAAAGCGCCTCTTTCAGGTGAATCTCAATTCTCTCAACTCTTTCTACTTCTTCATTTTCGATTTTTTTTTTAACCAGAGCCTCAAAGCTATAATAAATTCCATAGGAAAGGCCAGAGAAAATTCCATAGTTAAAGAGGATATGAAGAAAATAAAAAAAATGCTAAAATTCTTCCTTGAAATAATAATCAAGGAGGGATTATTAGATGATAGGAGTAGCGATGTATATAACAATAAAAACATTATGGGAAAGGTGTAAAAATAAGAAATAAGAGTAAAATAGCCAGACTAACTGGTCATGACTGGAAGACAGTAGCAAAGATGATAAAAGCAATAGAAGAAGGCAAAGAATACCCGAGCAAGAAACCACATCCAAGAGTCTTGGATCCTTACAAGGAACAGATAATAAAATGGATGGAAGAGTCTACAAAGGAATTCAAAGGACGAAAAAATATATCATGATACACAAATCAAGAGCCTTGAAACACAATACAAGAAACTTCAGAGTAGAATTGACGCTATGTATATAGATAAACTGGATGGAAAAATCGGTGAGGACTATTTCTTAGAAAAGTCAGAAGAGTGGAGAAAAGAGCAGGAAAAACTAAGGGAAGCGATTGAAAGACATGGGAAAGCAAATGTCAACTACCTAACTCATAGGATAACTATTTTAGAACTCGCCAGGAAAGCCTATAGACTTTACTTAGAGCAGAAACTTACCGAAAAGAGAAAACTTCTCAAAATCTTACTATCGAACTGCACCTTCGATAGCGGAAAGCTTTACCCAACCTACAATAGACCGTTCGACTCACTGGTAAAAAGCAAGGAAAATGACGACTGGCTCCCCGGACTGGACGATGTTGATAACATACCCAGAGCTCTCCGATTAGGGGAGCCAAACAGGTAACTAAAGTAGGCGTGTTTTGACTTTTCCTATCATTAATAATAAAATCGGTTGGGGGTTCGCTGGACCCGCCAGATACAATATCCTGAGTCAATATGCTCGGCTAAATAGCTTTAGCTATTTAGCCATTATGGCAGTTGCCTTATCAACACGTTGAAGCCATTGGATTATATAACAGGGTTGTTCATTATGAAAAGTAAAATGCTGTCAATGCCTTCTAATAGGTATTTTTTTATTCCTTATGTAAAGAATATGAATTTTGGGTAGTTGTAGTGTTCATTAATAATGTTGGGATGATAAGTATTACTACTGGGTAGATGGAGGATTAAATGAACATACTGAAAAGGACCAACCGCTTTTATTACACAAGGCCAGATGGTTATCCTCAAATCAGGGTTTATCACAAAAAGGGGGCAGGAAAGAAAATGCCACGATATCTTTTGAAATGTGGTTGTTGCGATGAAAAGCTGGAGATATACTACGATGACGAAGGGCTTGAAATCAATGGTGTGAACGGTTCGACAGATGATTGGCGTGAGATTCTTCTTCCGCTATTGCGAATTGAGAAGAAAGGTGATAAACTTATCGCCAGATGAGATTGATCAGAACATAACTCATAGAGGAACCCATTATGAAATTCAAAGATTTGATAGACAAATACAAGTGGGATGATGTTTACTCTACCTTTATGCAGTTATATCTAGATCAAGAAAAGAATATTGAAGGATATAAACGAGTTTTTGAAGAGTTACGCACTTTGGAACCTGTAGAAACCAAAATGTGTATTGTTATCGAGGATGTATTTGATGAATACGACAAAGAATATTGTGCTCATGTTTCTGGTAAAGATGGTACTTTAAATAAAGAAAGCGATCCAGAACGTTTCAAAGACGATGAAGTTGGCAATCAAGAAGTATTATATGCCATTGAATTCACAGATTGGGCAGAATGGCTCGCTATGGAGATTGAGCAAGAATCTCTCTCGAAATATTCTGAATTAGATATTATCGGGCACTGTCTCTGGGAAATGACCTTCTATGGATTTACACAGGAGAAAATAAAAAAGCAATTGGCACAATTAGAAAAAGAGGCAGAAGAAGCAAAGGATAAAATCCTAACAACTCGTTGTAGCGGACAGCTCTTAGCCGCCGCTGAACACCAATCGTTATTATAAAGATGAACAAAGAAGCAAATAAAATTAAATCAGATTTGAAAGTCTTTATCACCACTCGGGAATCATCTTGTGGAGAATGTGGTGAGGATCTCGGTCGTAAGGCATGGATTACTCTGGAAAAAGATCGTGGAGCACTATGCTTATCATGTGCTGATCTTGACCATTTGGTTTTTTTACCATCTGGCGATGCAGCACTTACAAGACGTGCACGAAAATATTCTATGCTTTCTGCTGTTGTTTTGAAATGGAGTCGTGCACGAAAACGCTATGAACGACAAGGTTTATTAGTTGAGGATCAAGCTCTTGAACAAGCTGAACGTGAGTGTTTAGCAGATAGTGAGGTTAGAGCTCGACGAAAAGAACGAGAGGCAGAGCGTCGTGCAGAAATGGATAGGCAATAAGAATTTTCGGGAGTTTTCACAAAAGTTAGTGTCAATTGAAATTTAGTTCGTCACACCTAGAACAGTAATACTTTCTTCTTGAGAGACCCCTCTCTTTTCTACTTTTGTTATTATTGGTTCATTTGAAACAAGGACAGAGAGATTAAATCCCCCATCGTTATTATCTTAATAACTTCTGAGATAAACGATGTAATTCTGGATTAGCTAGGGCTACGACCTTTTTTTTCACTACCCTGGAGAAATATTCTTTCTCTGTCTTGGTTAGTTTTTCGCCTTTTAATTTCTTTAAAAACAGCTCTTTTTGCTTGGATGAAAAAACCTGCGAGAGTGAATACTCAAGATCAAACTGTTCTTTTATAGAAAGTAAATCATTCAGTCTTGATTGTCCCTGACTAAAATAACTATTGAAGGTGGATTTTAATCTTTGGCTTGACATAACGTACCCTACAATCTTGAAATCCCTATTCTTTTTAAGTTTTTTAACAAAATTATCAAATTTCTTCTTCTGATTGTTCTGTAGAGACCTATAAAATTTATTCGCCCAAGAAAATTTTAGATTCAAAACTTCATAAAAAGCTAGTGACATTATTATCAATGTATCCAAATAAGATTCATCAAACGAATTCTTTAAATATCGCTTTGCCATATCGTAATTGAACAATCCCTTTTCCATGCTATTAGCCAAGATAACAGGAAAACCCTCCCATAGACGAAGGTCTTTACTCTTAACTACGTCTACTAGGGTAGAATTTGCATCTTGAGACTCTTCTACCTCAAGTAATGGAAACCCTAACATACTCAATCTTTTGCTGAGATTATCATTGTTTATCATTGAAACCTTCTTCTTTTAGAATTCTTAAGAAATATCCCAAATTTTTGTTCACCTTATCTTCCGATACATCAAAGGAAGCTGTCTCTTGGAAACGTCTCTTTAACTGTTTAAGATTTATTTCTTTCTTTTTTCTTCTTATTAAAGAAAGACAATCATCTATATCTATTTGCGTCCCTCTGAACAATTTACTAATGATAATATCGCAATAGTTAAGCACTCCCAAGTAAATATGAGCAAATTCTTTTATTAGAGTGTGATTTTCCTTATCTAACGGTGACTCTAGTAATTCTGTAGTATGAATTCTTTTCCCTTTGAATAACTCAAAAATAAAACCATCTCCCCTTGCCCAACCTGCACCACTTACAGATTTATAACCCAGCTGTTTCAGGATATTTAGAAGATACTCATACTCAGTTGAATCGGGGACTATTAAATCCACATCTTTAGTGGAATCCTTGATTCCCAAAAGTGTCAACGCAGTTCCACCACAGGCAATCAAATGAACATCCCTTTTGAGAAAACTATCCCAAATAGTAATTCTGTCTAATAAATCCTGTTTATCTATTCTATATTTCATACAAGTCTTTGTACCTTTTCGTACAATTATCTGTATTATATTATACAATAAGATTTTGGATCTGTCAATAGGGTTTTTGAAAACTAGAGGATGGCAAGAGTTTTGAGAATTTATCTCTCACCCTAACCTTCCTTCTAAGGGAGGAAAAAGAGAGAATAGTGCGCTGGAACTCGCAAATTGGCTCCCTAAAATGGCTCCCCGGGCTGGACAATGTTGATAACGGTTGAGCGAGTCTACTTATTTTCTTGGGAACCTCAAGTCTGCATAGTCCTATATGTCCATACCCACACTAATAAATTGACTCCTTACTTGACTTTTATGTTCAATTTTTTATAATGTTCAATAAATATTGAACATAACTTAAGTTGAACAAAATGACTGTGCAAATTAATAGAAGCCTGTTTAGAGACAAGTCCACCCTTATTCTACGTGAGATGCTTCATGCTCCGGATAGGGAATGGAAAGTGCGAGACTTAGTAAAAAAATGTAGAATTAGTATAGGGCTTGCCTCACGCACTCTTTCATTTTTGGATAAACTTGGCTTCGTGGAAAGAGTGAATCAAGGAAGAATAGGATATACCCGCTTAATCAAGAAAAAAGAGCTTCTAGAACTGTGGGTTAAAAACTACGATTTTTCACTGAACGAGACACAGAGTTTCTACAGTCCAGATAAAAAGATACTGGGGAAGGTAAGAAATTTCTTGAGAGAGAAGGGTCTGGACGAGTTCTACGCACTGACACTACATACCGGCGCTAACTTGACAACATCCTATATGCTCACAGAAGATATCCACCTTTACTTAAATCATTACAATTTCTACAAGATTATCTCTGAGATGCAGGATAGGATTCTTCTGAAACAGTTAGTTGTAGGGGGAAATGTTCATTTTGTTTACCCATATTATAGGAATTCTGTTTTTCATAATGTTCGGAAAATCACCAAATACAGAGTGGTCTCTAACCTGCAACTTTATCTGGATCTCTATAATTTTGCCCCACGAGGAAGAGAACATAGTGAATATCTAAGAAATGTGCTTGAGAGGAAAGGCGAAACCATTTGAATAAATCTATTCAGGAGAGAGCTTTTTTCAAAGTGCTAGAAGACTTAAGGAACTACCTTCCCTATTTAGTGGTAGTAGGAGGCTGGGTGCCTTATCTCTATAGAAATTTCCTATGGAAAGGGGAGACCGGATAAACCTTATCTGACGGCAGATATTGACATTGGGATTAAGACGAAGATTAAGGACTTCCGGCAAGATTCAATCTACAAGAGATTGACCAAACTACAATACTCGGAACGCCATGTTAGTATTGGAAAAGCATATCCTGTTGTGCCCGAGGTTAAATTAAGCAACAGTGCCGTCCCCATTCCGGTAGAATTTATTTCTGGGAAAGATATGCCAGAAAATTATCTTAGAAAATTAATAGGGTCAGAAATCCTGGTAAACAAACTTGAATACTTCGAGATAATTCTCGAAGACACCGTAAAAATAAAAACAGGGGCAAAGGCATCTTCTATAGAGATTTTCATCCCTTCCTCTGAGAATTATATCTTTCACAAACTTCTGACATTTCCTCTTAGACCAGATCAAATAAAAATGAGAAAAGACCTTTACTACGTCTATTACATCTTGAGGTTTATTCCCAATTCTATCTCTTTATTACGTAGTATCTCCAAGTTCAGACATAGACCCGAATGTAAAACAGCCAGAGAAAACGTAGATAGATTTTTTTCAAACAGGCTTTCCGAAGGTGTTTTATTGGTTGCCGACGAATTTGGCCCTGATGCCAGAGTAAAGGACATCAGGGAACATATTTTGAACACATTCCAGAAAGTGAGGATTGTACTGAATTGAACAGGTGGTCTCGGTAATTCCTCCTTTCCTTGAGAGATGAGTGAGCAGTTCAACCTCTTTGGATCAGTTTTCTCTTTCTTAGTGTTCAGAATGGCTCCCCGGCGGGGGCAGAACAAAGTTAGAACTTTTTGGGAGAATACAGTGGATGAGATAGAGATTCCAATCTATGATATCCCTGTGCAAAGAACGTGAACCACCCCAAATCTCAGCGCTTATCAATCCGAGCATACTGTAATCCATCAACCACTTGACTTGATACCCTCAGGTGTTATCCTATCATTAGTTCAGGATACTCAACTACATCTTTGAATACGGCATTATTATGTTAAAAGGGTTATAGTTTCATATTAAATCTAAACAGATCACCCCATTTCAGTATGTAGAACACATTTCTATTCCTACTATCCTAGCAGAAACTCCGGACTGAGGGCCGACAATAGCACTCTCGTGTTATTTAGATAGTTCCTATTTCAGTGAGTATTGCGTGGAAGATTTATGTGGTGCATGGGATTTATCTGGTTTTTTTCGGCGTTCTCATACTGCTACATGCTATGAGAAGCAAGGAAGGTAAAAATAAGGAAAAGGAGAAAAGCATGAGTCAGAGGCAAATGATAAGAAGAGGATTTTTGATGGTTCTTATGGTAGCAGTTGGGATCACCACTTGCTTTGTCCCTTCGCCTGCCAAAGAGGAGGGATGGCACAGTGAAGAGATCTACACGGTCATGTCCGCGCAGAGCTTAAACAATCTCTACCAGGGCATCCTGCTTCCCCATAACCCTGGTCTAGCGGACAACAACTGGGGCAGCCCACATCAAGACAGTTATTGTTCAGAGTCCGTAAGTTTACACGGACCGATCTCGGGCAAGCTTAGGGTGATTAGACAATTCAATCCCTATGGTTTCACACCTTGCATGGTCTGCAACAGTAGCAACCAGATGATCGGCATCACCTTTTCAAAAATGGAACAGGTGTATCGGCTGATCGTCTTTGACAAGGATTGCCATATCCTCTCTGCCACTAAGACATCTGACTTAGTCTCCGGCTCGTTTGGCGGTGGGTATTTCTACCTCAACAACAACGAGAATACTGTCGTGGTCGGTAATAACAGGATTATGTGTTACCCAACCGCTAGCGTGGAAAGGAAAGCCTGGGTTTACGAACTGCCTCCTGTCTGGACCAGCCAGGACATCGTGGAGATGGTGACTGGGTCTCCCGACGGCAATACCCTGTACTCGTCCATGCCGGTTTGGGATGAGAAGAACCCGGACCTGTATTGGTGCCTGCTTGCAGGTAGTTATGACTTTACGCCGCCTGGCAAGCTGAACTCCCATGCCTACATTGCGGTGGTGAAGATCGTCCCTGACGCTGAGCAACCAAACGGCTGCACGACAACCCTACTGGACACTATGCCGTTGCCTGGTCAGTGGAACAACAACACGTTTGCGGTGGATGAGAAAGGGGCCTATTTCGTCACCAACGCTCTGAATACAGAAGGAGTCTGTAACGATGGGTACCTGCATGCGGTGACCTTCGACCCGCAATCTGGAGAGATCGTGTCGAGATGGAAGTATCGCTACGAAAACAGCGGCTATCTCAAAACCGGGCAGAAGAACATCGGTTGCGGTACAACGCCGACGCTTGTGGATGATCAGGATGGTAACAAGCTCGTGGCCATTACAGATAATGCCTATCCGCAGCTGAATGTGGTCGTGGTGAACCGCAAGGACGGCTCCTTAGTGGCTCAAATCCCGGTCTTCCCGAAAATGCGTGGGTGTGACGAGGCTTCCCTGATCGGTGTGAACAACCGGCTCGTGGTAGAAAACAACTTCGGTCATACTGTGGAACCCTTCAACTCCCAGTACGTGGCGAATGAGCCGGGCATGGCAATGATTGAAGTCGACCTCACAAATCCGAAAAGCCCGGCCGAGATTGTATGGGAAGACAACCGGACCTGCTTCTTCGCGATGAACATGCTCTGCCGAGAGAGCGGTGTCATCTTCGCCCACACCGCTGATTGGAACGATGACATCTCCGCAACTGAAGGTGGCATGTATTATGTCTCCGCAATCGATTCCTGGGATGGGCGGACCATCTGGCGAATCCCCCTGGGTCGTGGACGGCAGTACTGCCATGAATACGGCGGTATCTACTTCAACCGCCAAGGCAGCTTGTACATCGGGACCAATCAGTACCTGATTTCGATTCAAGACTACGTGGAGTAGTCCTGCGAGAAAAACGGCGAGGACTGGCATCTGCGGGAGAGTGTCGGCATCCTTAGGTAGTCGTCAGGTAGAAGAGGCAGACAGAGCGGGTTAGTCGGAATGCAAATAACCGTTCTGTACTTTATAGGATTTGCGTATACAACGGTTAAATCATGGAAGCCATCTTTCCACTACTTCCAACCATTCCACTCAGAACCTCACTTCGCGGTTGAAGTTGGACGAGAGCCAGACAACAAAACGAGCAGTTTTTTCACCAGAGTTGTCTCCTTTTCTTGGTGGAGATTTCCAAATCCTACTGTAATAAATAGGGGGAGGTAAGTCACTTTCGCCAAGACACTTAGTAATAAAGGATTTAAAACAAAATTACTAAAAAACTTTTGACAATACGCACCATATAAAAAGGAGAAAACAAAACGGAAGAAAAAGTTGCAAGCGAAACAAGAAAGATTGCCTCTATGCCAAGGCTTGGGGAGCCGGCTCCATCCTTTGAGGCTGTGACTACTCAAGGGACTGTGCATCTGGAAGACTTCAAAGGTAGTTGGCTAATCCTCTTTTCCCATCGGGCTGACTTCACTCCTGTCTGTACTACCGAGTTCATGGGTTTTGCTGAAATTCATCCGGAACTTACAAAACGAGGAGTGGAACTTTTAGGCCTTGGTGTAGATGACTTGCCCCCTAGAATCGGTCCAGTTATTACGTTAGAATAGGGAACGAGGAAGGGGGGTTGGATGGCCAGAAGAAGCTACTAGGAAGATCAGAGTAGTCGAACATACCCATTGCGCTGACGGCAAGAATACGGTGAGATGAGGATTGGAGAGCTCATAAGATCAAAGGGACTTGAGTTGGCCAGCTTATTCTTGAGTAGGATATGTGGAGCCGTGACTCAATCAGAAACCTGAAAATCCTCTTTATGACGACACCTAAGATGTTGGCTCCCCGGACTGGACGATGTTGATAACAGGAAAATACTTTGGATAGGCTTGATTCAGCTGTTTCTTTTTCAAGAAATAGGAAGATTTTTGTTAATGTATCAAGCATATGTACGCCGTATTCCGCTCTACGAAGCCAGTCAGCATGACTCCTTACGTAAGCCAAGACGAATAGAACTCAGAAATAAAAGATAGCGATTCATAATAAAAAAGGTGTATGTTGCAAAAAAATCTCTGGATCATCCAGATTCTTGGCTTTGATAACCCCTTCAGCATACCTAGACGCGCCTTTATGAAAACCTTGTTTGCTATTGATCAAATCCTTGAAAGATTTCTGACCTCTTATTTCATTCTTGTACCCATACACATAGAACATGGGGAGGCCATCTACTGCTTTTTCGCCGTTAAGAAACAAAATTAAGCCATTTATATATCCATCAATATATGCTACATCAAAATATTTCTTTCTGTGAATCTTTTCTTTTCTTATTTGCTCATATCTCTTTAATTGATTATAAATATTCACCGGATTTGAATATTCACCAGTGCATTTCTTGGCTAAATATCTTTGAAAGGCGTCAATCAAACCATCTTGATATGAATAAGTGTATATTAGAATAGGGTTGAGTTGTACGTTGAAATTCTTCATCACTTCACAATGAATCTCCAGCACATTTTGTAATGCCAGTCTCACTTTTTCACTTACAACATCGACAATTAAAACACCCTTCTCTATCAATATTCTCTTAAGACAGTGAATAAAAAAGGTGCCATCTGTAATTATTGGTGTCATTGAAGAATCTCTTGGTTCTGTTTGAAATCTCGTGTCTAATGTCACCACATAGGAGTGAGGAGTTATTTGGCCCAGTTCTTTCTTTAGGAGAGCATAGATTCTATTAAAATCTTCATCACCAAAAGAATAACCAATAAAAACCACTGTTTTCGTTGCGAGTAACAATTTCAGATAACTACCAATAATATTATCCCTTAATCTCCTCAAGCATTTCCTGTAATCCTCAGCAGTCACAATAATAGAACCAATATTGTTGATTGAACCATGTATTTTCAATACTTTTCTCTCTGGCAAATCCCAAAAAGCAAAATCTTCTTTAGTGACAATAGGTATCGCACCACATTCTTTTTCAAAAAAATCATCCCAACTCGTAGTAACAATATCTTTAATCAGGTAGATAGTTGACAGCTCTTCATGGAACTGTGTAGCAAAGTTATATAGGCATGGAAATGTCTTTACATAATCTATCCGATCCCTGATCTTATTCAATAATTTCCTTCTGCCATTCTTTTGCTGGCAATATTTACTCATCAACTGTGAGAAGCTCAATGAAATATTTCCTGGATTTGTTCCTAGCTCATATGCTATATCTTCATAGAGCGTATATGGAAAAACGTGTTTCCTTTCGGTGCTTACGCCAGCTCCTGCAAATATAACTAGCTTCCCTTCCATTGCAGCATTAACAATCTCCTCTGGCATTTCAAATGGCTTACTGTTTTTGCAAATATTACACTTCTTATGGTGTTCCATTTCATCCCTCTTTTATTCTTCGTTATAGTGACGTTTGTGGGTGCTTGAGGAACTACTTAAATATAGGGCTCGCCGGATACAAGCATTTGACCATACTTTATGAAAGTACACCATTCTGTCGCTATCTTAATCCACTGAACCAGGTTCCAGAAAGATTTGGAGAACTAAAAACCTTCTATATTAAATATTTGCTTCACCAATCTATCATTCTCTTTTTCGATCTTCCTTATGTCTGCTTCTTAGTCTTTAATTTTAAGTATGTGAAGCATTTTCGAAAGTCGAGCCCGTTGTTGAGTTAATCATAACACAAAGATAGTGAGCCTCAGTTTCATTGTCTGTGGCAAATAAAGATATTGTATCTGTTGGGGTTATGGTTTATACTCAAAACTTTTTTAAATGAAGAAGCTACTTCTTCCAACATCCTGCTATGGTATCCCATGATTTATCCATTCTAGTTTTATCTTTAATTGAGATTACTATCGGTTTTAAAAATGCAGTAATTCTGCCCATTATTTCGTTGAATTCTTGATTCAGATCAAGTCGTGATTTGCGTAGGAAGGCAATCCACTGCTTCCTTCTTCCTTCATCATTATGGAATTCTGTCCGAAAAACCAGTGGATTGTCAGGTATAGGGGTTTTTCTTCTCTGAAAAGTAGAATCAATTGCCTTTTTAAGCTTGGAACCTTGGAAATTATGATTGATAGAAAGGGTGTAGATATCATAAAAATCCTTCATCCGACTATTAGCCATAGCCAGTTTAACCATAGCTTCAAACTTCTCGGAGACAATGCTTTCTATTGAATAGACTTTAACTTTTGGTGATTTTTCCTCTAATAAAGTTGGAAACTCCATTAGTTTAGGTTTGGGAATGATTATATCTCCAAAGGCGATGTCCATTTGTAGTCTCTTCCTTGCCTGACCAAGAGTTGTATCAATCTTGAGCCGTATTCCCTCGTAATCTGTGTCTTCTTTTATCCGTTCCGATGTTATTGATAAGGAATTAAATTTAACTCCGTCATCACAATGTAAGTCGGCAATATTTCTAAGAATGTATTCAAGTTCAGCAGGGTCATTTTTCACCTGTTCCGCTAGAAAATCGATATCTTTAGTTGGACGCGATCTTGGCAGCTTCAAACAAATCAGGAGAAGCCCCCCTTTCAACACAAAATGGTCAGAAAATCTGGAAATTGCCAGACGGCAAAGAAATCTTTCCTGAAAATATCGCAGTAGAAGAGCATCAAAATCTATCTTCTCTGCTCTCGCAATATTCATAAGTTTTGCTCTTATTGAGGCGGGTTTATTCTTAATCTCTCTTTTCATCACCTGTTCCTAAATCATGGCATTAAGCCATGTCTCTAGCAGTGGTTTAATCCGACAAATTTCAGCATATTCAAGTAGTCTCTCCAGATTGCGATCCTTGCGTTTAAGATATTCAGATAGTCCTTCTTTAGCTATGTCAAGGCCCAATTTATTGCGATATCGGAAACAATCACATATAGTCTTTTCTGGACAATAGATACGAATTTTATGACCGTTAATCTTTATCTCATTGATACCTGCTTCAAATTGTTTTTTTGAAAAATGATAAAATTCCACAGGTGGATATTCGATTTTTGGTTCCCTTGAACCTCGACAAATAGCCATTGATATGGTTGAGGGATTAAAAGTAGTCAGTTCATAATAAGATAGAGCTGAAAGCAGACATATAACTCCTTTTGGAACAGTATAGGTAAGATCAATAAAGCCCTGGTTGGAAACAAGGGGGATTTCTGTTAGGCGATAAAAACCCCTTTTTATCCGGATTATCTGCCCTTCATCTCTCATTCTTCTTATATCACGGCGATGAATGCCTGCTGCTAGAATATCCCTTGTTCTAGCAAACCCATTCCGTGTACTAAATATTTTGTATATCTTCTCATCCTTTTTGTTCATAACGACCTCTTTGGACAAATCCGTATACACATTATAATAAATGTAAACGATTTTGTCCAGTGGAGAAATTAAATCTGTTAATCAAAAGTGGACTGTTTTTGGTGGTTATCAGGGAATGTGTAAAATAACTCCTTAGAGTGGCCTGCCCCCGGTAATAGTACCACTTGTTAAGTTAGAGTCAACGGAACGATGGCCTCGGGAGCAGGCGGCCGATAGTTCAAGGCATTATGCGGCCTTACTTGATTGTATTCCTTCCGCCATTCTTCAATCAATATACTTGCTTCAGTCAATGTGGTAAATACTTCCCGATTAACTAGCTCATCTCCTAGTGTTCCATTAGATGACTCTATGTATCCTCATCTCCCAGGGACTTCCTCGCTCAATGAAGAGCGTCTTTGCTAGACGGTTCGGCCATCTAATCCTTATGGTGCTAATGGGATTTTTAGTAATGTTCGGGATGCTAGCAATGTGGCGTCAATTAAAGAAAGTAGACGGATGGAAGGGATATGACATATATTCGCTCATAACGTTCATAGTCACTTTTGTTCTTGGGGTAGTGGCAGCAAGTTCTATTGGAAGTGAAATAATGGGCCTAACTGAAAGACTAGTAGTTTGCTCTATCGGGCAATATTTCTTTGTAATCGCTTTAAAGACCTATCGTACAAGTGAATAAACATTTGAAAGATTCTTGATTATAGGCAGGCGTTTTTCAACCAAAGACGTGCGAATGCTCTCCAAAACGATACTTCAGGCATTGGCTCCCCGGGCTGGACTCGAACCAAGATGATAGTACGTCAAAATGTAGACAAACAAATTGGTGGGTGTATTTCTTGGTTGAAGGTCCGTCGGAAAGAATAGAGCGAATTGTTATTGATTTTGCCAATTTTTTACGGGAATACCAGACCCTTAATAGCATTGTCCTTTCGGTCTCTAATGGTTTTCAATCCAGCCAGAACAT
>Ga0209986_10003538_pt1 | contig 13644 bp, 23 predicted proteins | sample BlataG_FD_183168 | JGI IMG/M metagenome (GOLD analysis project Ga0209986, IMG submission 183168) | Deep subsurface microbial communities from Black Sea to uncover new lineages of life (NeLLi) - Black_00105 metaG (SPAdes) (version 2) | ecosystem: Environmental > Aquatic > Marine > Oceanic >...
TCCTTTAATTCCCTCATCCCAGCCCACTACCTCTGTCCCAACTCAATATTTCATATGCCTTGGTGAGGGTAATGGGCTGGGTCAAGGAACTAACTATCAGGCTTAGCCTTGCGAATCCTCTTCACACAAGAGGCTGGCATAGCCCATGGAAGTGGACTAGGGTCTCCATCCATATGGACATTAACACTGTCTGGGCTATGGCGTGTAGACATGGTCACCTCCTTATTTAACCTTTACCACCACACCATCCTTGAGGGTGGCCTCAGCATACCAAGTATGTGGTGCTGGGTAATGCGGACCCTCAAGGTAAGCGACTCCAGTATAGCTTGGGTCAGCTTCTGGTGGGTCAAATATCCCACCTGGTTGATAGATGGTTACCTTCTCACCGTTGGCTACTGCTTCCCTCAAGGCTTTTTTGGTCTTAAAATTGATTGTGGTATACATTATTTACCTCCACACTTTTTATGGGCAGGAACATTGAATAACCGATACTTACTTGACCTTACAACCTTACCACAGACAGGACATTGTTTCATTTGGTAGTGCCTCCTTTCCTCAGCTCTATTGATAGCCATTTGGCTGACCATCCTCATCTTTCACTTGACCATCCAACCTTATGTCAACTCATCTACTATCATTATACATCCTGCTATTGCACTTGTCAACAGAACGGATGTGCTACTTAACATAATCTAGCTTTACATAACATCCTAGTAGCACGGATGTTCTACCCATTTCAATCAATTTCAGCAAATTGCTCCGAAAACACTTGACAAAGTATCAATCCTGTGTTATGATGTATATAGTGAAGTGGTAACAGCACCTTAACAACTCAAGCTAGGATGAGATGCCCTAGTGATGAGAAAATAAAGCAAAGGAGTGTAGTATGTCAATACAGGACTTACAAGCCCAAATGGCTGAAGCTATATCAAAAAACGATGTAGCGGCTATGGAGAACGTAGCCAGCCAAATCGTGGCAGGCAAGAAGGACAGAGCTAAAGCAGAAGCGGAACAGCTACAAAAAGAAGCTGAACAACTAGCGGGTAAGCGTGAGGACACAGCAGCAAAAATCTTTGAACTACTTAATGTAAATGAGGGAATCAAGAGTATGCTCAAAGAAGTCAAGGCAAGGGGTTTTAACTTCTACATCAAGACAAGCTACGCTGTGCCCGGGGAACCCGAAGTTCATCAGCAAGCAAGTTGTGGGCTCATCCTAGTGCAAGCTGTGAAAGCTAGAGCAGTCGGAACTAGCAGCACGGGCAAGAGTAAAGACGAGTTCGGATTGAGTCTGGGCGAGATATTCGAAAAGTTTGCTACTGCTGAAGACAGGATTAAACTAGCTGCTGCTACTACTGGTAGTTCCCAGTGGCAAGTCAAAGTAGCAGTCAAAAAGGCTGCTATTGCTGCGGGCAAGCTCGCCCCGGTCAAATAACCAACAGACAACAAAGGAGCGGATTAGTTGCCAGTCCGCTCTTTTTGTTTGCCTGATGATTAGAACATATGTTCTGCCAGCAGGAGGGCTACTAGCACAAATGTTCTCCTAGCCATCTGTCAATTATTTATACTTCTTCTGACAATCGGATTGAGGTACGGGTGGACTCTTTTTTAGATAGATTTTATTTTTTCCATGTAAGGTCTGAGAAATCAAATTTTTATGGTTTTTCCAAACACCCTTATCCTCCATGTGACCCATCTAATGGAGTTGTCGGCCTTATAACGGATTACCCAACCACGAAACCAGTGGAATCCCTCTAGCTTTCTTCCCCCAATGGAACTTCAATTTCCACACCCTCTGTAATGGTAACATTGGTTTAATCCTCCTTTTCTAAAATTAAACAGCTTCCAGTTCTGCCAGCTCCTTTATACTTGAATCCCATAGGCTATAATAAACCCTATACTCTACAGGGAAGTTCTTAGCATCCTGACACCACTTGCAGTAGAATAGTCCAGTGTGGAGGTGTCCATCAGTGTATTGGATTTCTATCCAATGGTGAGCGCCAGTTGGAGAGTCCGTGCATTTCCATACATCAGAGGCTAGATACTCATTATGTGTCATAACCTTTCCGCCCATTCCTCGCCATTCCAGATTTTGTTATACTTCTCCTTCATTACAAAGGCAAGCCAGAGTTGCTCCATTGAGGTGAATTGTTCAACATAATTCAAATCTACTGATGGTGATTTTATTCTAATGCTACTAAAAATATATAGGCGGGCTATAATAGCAATGGGGAAATGTTCTAATGCAGGAACAAAATCAAAATACATCTCCTGCAACTGGTCTTGGCGAGGGAGCCAAATTTTACGAATAACCATATCCTTTTCCTCACCTACAGCATAATGGAACCAAACATTATCTCCTTCCCAAACAAACACTTCTTTTGATTCCATTACGTGGAATGGGCAACACGTTGGTTGTATCTCCCACGCCTTTTCACACATCTTGATATAGGTTTCGCTAGTGTCCATTGTTACCTCCTATAATCTTTCTGCCCATGATTCAGGCACTCCTCCTAGCGTAGCTACTTCCAACATTATATCAACCATTTGTTGGGTTAGTCTAACCTCGGCTAGCAGGTTGTCTGGAAACTTACCACATTTTCTCTGCTGTTCAGCCTTGTGGAACTTCCTAACCAACAGATAGCGTTTTCTCCTATCCTCCTCACACAATCCTGGTTTCTTCTCCCTATACTGTGGGACGTATGGATTGCGGCTAAGATAATCCATACCTTGAGCTTCCCAACAATGAACTCCATCCTTATTAACTACATGGTAATAGGACTGGGTATTCCATCTCCTATTATCTGGATTGCCTTTATTCCAGAAAAATACCGAAACCACTGGTGTTCCATTATCTATGGACTGGTAACACCACTTACAGGTAGACTTCTTAACACACCAACGCATTGTTACGTTAGGAATAGTTCCCATTTATTGATTCCTTCAAGGATTTTTTAGTCATTTCTCACCTAACTCCTTTTTAAGTTCCTCCAGTAATTCAGGATTAACAAGCATAATTCCCGCCCAGAACTGACGGTGACCACATAATTGGCACTCCTCACAAATAACTATGTTACTATGCTTATACCTTCGGGCGATTTCCCTGAATTTGTGTAACCCAAGTCTGCATCTGAACTTCTTAGTCATTCTTTACCTACTTCATACCTTTAACATTTTCCTTCCCTCAATATGTCTCTGTTTAATCAATCCCCAATCCTGCCCTTTAACCAAATATAGAGGGAATATCACCCCACACCTACATTCAAACAGGTTTTTGTTATATGCAGGATAATGCACAGGACAATCAATCTCCACGGATAATCTAGCCCCTAGAGAATCTATTTCCTGACTGAATCCTGGCTGGTTGTATACTCCCCAATCTACCATGCTCACCTCTATTATCATTATATCATTTGGCTAGCTACTTGTCAAGTATAGTTTACATAACTAATAGTATTAGATATTTAGTGTATACCAGCTTTGAGTTAACTGAGCTTGACATAACGTGCTGACTGTTGTATAATACGAGTAGGAGTGTAATTATGACGACTGACATCACTCCCACTGAGGGAATAGCCCAATCTTTAATCAATTATTATGCGGATGGTGGCAAGAAAGCCCGTTACCTGAGTTATCTGGTGGCGGGTTTTTCCAAAATGGAATCCATAACACTGGCTAAGGTTCACCTTAAAACAGTCCACCGTTGGGAGGAGGAAGTTAGTTTTATTGAGTTGGAGAACAAAGCCCTAGGTGAGTTAAGGGAACAGTTATCCAACCAACTCATTGATATTGAATTTACCCGCAACTTCCGTTTGGTATTGGCTAAAGACTTCCAGGTTTTATTCAAGGATGCTCAGGATAAACCACTAACAGAGAAGGAGCAGCAATACCTTTTGGTAATTAGGAAGTTCTACACTCCAGAACAACTGGCTAGGATTCGTCAACTGGTCAGTGGTAAGGATGATTCTGGAGAAGCCTTTGACTTTACCAGGACTGTATTAACCATTAGGTTGGAGAGGGAGGAAAAAAATGCCAGGTGATGACTATGATATGTCCTCATTGCAAGAATCCGACCACTGGAGAACCACTACAGATGGTATTACTCTTTAGGAACATAACCACTGGAGAGGCACTATGGAAGTGTCGGCTTTGTGGGCATAAGATAAAGGAGGAACCAGATGGCAGAAAAGAGCCAGAGGCAGTTAATACAGGAAACTCATCAGTCCGTTAGTATGTTAACTACAGTATTGCTAGGCGTTCCAGGTACGGATGATACAGGGTTAGTTGGTGAGGTCAAACAGATTAAACTCAATATGAAGGAACAGTGGAAAAGTCATAGTAAATTATCCATGAGGGTTTGGATATTGTGGGGAGCTATCCTAGCCATAGCTGTTATTGCTAGTGGGATAGTTACCTTAGCTGGTGGATGGGGTTAATGGCTAAAGGTATTCGGGCAACTCGTAGACAGGCGGCTGCTGGTAGAAGAAATGTGGTCAAGGCTCAGGTAAGTAGAATCGGATTGAGAGGGCAACGGTATAAGCCTAGGAGGCCAATGTGAAACACTGCCCTAACTGCCATAGGGTAAATCCTGATGATGTAAAGGAATGTATTGAATGTGGAGGCAAGGAGTTCCAACATATCATTCCACTAGAGGAGGAATCTGCTTGTTATGATAGGTGGGAGAATTATAGGGAGGTGAAACGTGGCAAAGAAGAAATGGATAAAAAAGGCGATTACCAGGCCAGGAGCTCTTAGGAGAGCGGCTGGTAGGGCAGGAGCCTTGAAGAACGGTATTAGCAAAGCCTGGTTGAGGACTACAGCCAAAAGGCCAGGTAGAATTGGTAGGCAAGCCAGGTTGGCCATTACCCTAGGCAAGATGAGGAGAAGGAAATAATGGCTAGACCGTGTCCAGGGAGCAAAATTAGGAGTCATGGTGCTGGTAGAGGATTGGGCAGAGGAAAAGGCAGAGGTCCAATAGGTAGACCAATTAAGAGGAGATAATGGCAACACTGGTATCGGTTGTTAAAGAGAGAGGCTTACTTACCTTTACCTACGATGATGGTAGAGTTTTAAGTAAGACAATAACCTATGCTGATGCTATGGTATCAACGCCACCGCCTGGTTATGAGGAGGTTGGTAACTGCTACATAGACTCTCTTGGTAGGTTGGTTTTGAATTATAATAGTAGTAGTATAACCATAGACCCTACTGGAGGTGCTCCTGAATTTGGTGAGATAAGATTAACACCAAAGGCATCTTCTAGTGGTGCAGAGGGCACAGTATTTTATGATATGGATGACAACCATCTGTGGGTAGCAACAGTATGAGGAGGTTAATTTGGAATACACATTTTGGTTAAAGAAGGAAGCAACTATTTTCATGGGTGGGGACCCAAATAAGGGAGCGGCTCCTTCCCTAACCGTTGTGAAGGTGGCAAACCCACAAATTCTAATAGACCCTGAAAAGGGTATAATTACTATAGTAGAAACTAAGTAGGAGGTGACTAATGGCAGTGACATGGAAGAAAGTAGCTTATGAGGATGACGTTGTAACCAAAGCACTATTTGATGCCCATAGTGTCCTGTATGCTACATCGGATGATACGCCAGCTGCCCTGAGTGTTACGGAGCAAACTTTGGTTGGTCGGTTAACAGCAGGCAATATCTCAGCAGTAGCCATTGGTATAGCAGACGACAATGTGTTGCAGGTTGACGATGTGGGTCCACCTGCTGATAATGAGTATGCCAAGTTCACCGCAACAGGTATTGACGGTCAAGCCTATGCTGATGTTTTGGCTGACCTAAGTGCCCAGGCAGCGGCCGCCTTTGATTGGGGTGGACAAGACCTACTCAATCTTGGTGTTATATTCCTAACGGAGCAGGCAGCAGCCGAAGCTGATGTTGAGGCTAAAGGGCAGATTTGGGTAAAGACAGCAACTCCCAATGAGTTGTGGTTCACCGATGATGCTGGCACAGATTTCCAGTTAGGTCTTGGTGCTGCTCATCCAATACTTGATGGTTCAATCCATAGTGATTCTGTAGCTGATGATGTAACCAGAGGCTCAATCATCTATGGTAATGCTACACCAAAGTGGGATGAGCTAGACATTGGTGCAGTTGATACATTCCTTGGCTCGGATGGTACAGACCTGTCATACAGGACTGCCGCACAGGTAATGGCATCCCTTAGCGGTGAGGCTGCTGCAGCATTTGACCTTGGTGGGCAAGAACTGCAGGAATTTGTAGTTCATACCGTAGTCAATGCAGCAGGAAGACCTACAGCAGCGGTTGGTAAGTTGGTATGGCAGACTGATGAACTGGCTCTATATGCTTGCACAATAGCAGTTTAGGAGGGTTATGACTAAAAAGAAGGAACCAAAGATAGACCTGCAAAAGGAACTGGCTACTAGACTAGAGGTTGAAATCCGTAAATCCCGCATAGATGCTATGGGTGTTTTCCAGAACAAAATTGTTGCCCTAATAGATGAGGCTCAGTTACCAGCACAGGAGATATACTTTGTCCTCCACCTAATTGCTGATAATGTTAAGGGAAACTTTGTTCAACTGCTATCTATGGCGGAACAGGCTAGGGCCAGTAAGTCTACAAAGGATAGTAAATCTGCGAAGGAAAAATAAATGGCAGTAACATGGTTAAAGGTAGCCTTTGAAGATGAGGTGGTTACTAAGGCATTGTTCAATGCCCAGACAGTCCTAGCTGCCACCACAGACGATACTCCTGCTGCACTAACGGTGGGTGAGCAAACTGTAGTTGGCAGGATAACAGGTGGGAATGTTGTAGCCTTAACAGTAGCCCAGTTGCAAACCCTGCTGTTTTCTGCTGCCTTACCAGAGGATGTTAACCTTGAATGGGATAATGCCCTTAGTGCTGATGGTAAGTGGTCAGGCATAGTCACCAAACAATTCAACGGTGGTGCTACCATCCCATTCGGTGAGATTATGTATCTCAAGGCTGCTGATAGTGAATGGTATCAGGCAAAGGCTGATGCTACCGCTACCTCTGGTGCTGTTATGGTTGGGATATGTGTTTTAGCGACTACCGATGGTAATGCCTGCACAGCCCTTTTGATGGGTAAAATTAGGGCTGATGCCAAGTTCCCTTCATTTACTATATCGGCACCCGTGTTTATAAGTGCTGCTACGGCTGGGCTATTGACCTCTACTGCACCGACCAAGGCTACAAACCATGTTGTCAGGATTGTAGGTCATGCTGGCACAGGTGATGAACTTTATGTCCACCCTGATAGTACCTATATAGAGTATGCGTAAGGAAAAGTGATGCCTTATATCAAAATCGGAAGCTGTAACCACTGTGGAAAATGTTGCCTATCAATGAAACTTGGTGGCTTAATGCTTGAAAACCCCTGCATAGAGCTTGGCGAGGACAGGTGCAAGTTCTATGTGGATGAACTCCAAGATGGTAAATACGGTCATTGTCTGATTTATGGAAGGGGTAAGAAGCCTATAAAGCAGGTCAAGGACAGGTTTGGCAATAAGGCAACCGAAACCCAAATCAGATGGTTCAACGAGAACTGTATAGACTATCCCAGAGTTGAAGATATGGTAGCTGGACATATGCCGCCAGAAGGCTGTAGTTTCACTGTTGAGGTGGTGGCCGATGGCTGAGGTTACTTATTATTGGACTGCCCGTAATATGGACTGGGATACACACCCAGAATACATGGTTGATGGTATCTTAGCCAATTATACTTCCACCAGCAGTGATGGGGATATTGAGAGGATTACAACCAATACTTGCCTAGGAACTGACCTAGGGACTATTTCCAAAGTTGAAATTCGATGCTATGGCTATGGCGATGGTGATGACAGAATAGATATAAAGCCCATTTTTGGCGGTACAAGCCCAGGTGACTCTCATCAAACCACTCCTGCTAGCAGCCCTGGTTGGGGTACTTATGTTGATATTACCAATGATAACAATGCTCCATCACCTTGGACTTGGAGCGATGTGCAAGCTCTCTACGCCTATATAACAAAGGAGAATGTTAGCAAGGGCAACATCATGTACTGTGCCAAGGTGGAGATTAGGGTTACTTATGAACCGACAGCAGGCTGGACTAATATCGCCAAGGTTAATGCAGTTGGACAGGCTGATATAGCCAAAGTAAGTGGAGTGGCCGTGGCTGATATAGCCAAGATTTCAGGAGTAGCGGTTTAAGGAGGATTAAAATGGGTTGGAGTATAGATTTAGTTAGGAATAAGCTGGATGATATTTTTGCCAACATGGAGAGAAAGTACCAAGTTACTCATCCAGGTGGCTCTACTTCTACCATTATGATTCAACATGAAGGGGATATACCACCGCCAGGAGTGGTTAAGTCCATAGTGGCATTGTTTCCTGAATTTGTTTATGTTGATTTTGTGCCTAATTCCACCTTTCCAATAGGCTCATCAATAGTGGAGAAGCATTAGGAGTGATATGGTAATAAGTCAGTCAGAGCAGACACTTAGGGAGCTAATCAAAAATGATAGAGCCTTTATTGAGGCGTTGATGGTTGTGGAAAACAAGCAGCGTAGGACTGTCCCATTTGTTTATAATGACATCCAGTCCGATGTTGATTCCACAGAAACGGGCATGGATATCTGGATAAAGCCTGCTCAGGTTGGCTTCTCTACTGAACGGATAGCTAAGAGATTAAAGGATACTCTGACTTGTCCAGGAACCAACACCGTCCTTGTGGCCTATGAGGATTTTATAACAGAGAGGCTGTTGGGCAAGGTAACATTTTTCTACAACCATTTAGCTGGATTGAATATTCCTGGCTTCCCTGAAATCTTCCACAACTCTACCTATGAAAAGACATTCAGGTTCTATGTTAATAATAGGGTGGTGAGTACCAGTTCTATTTATATAGCCTCAGCCCGCAGCTATGTAGCAGGTAGGGCCGAGACCATTCACCATCTACTATTTGATGAGGCTGCATTTTACTCTCCAAATGCCATGGAGAATATTATGTCTCCAGCCCTAGACCGTGTACCTACTGATGGCACAGTGGATATTTACTCCACTCCTAATGGACAGGAAAATGACTTCTATGAAATGTACCAACTGGCTAGAGAAGGAAAGTCGGTGTTTACCGCCCACTTCTATACTTGGTTTATGCACAAGGAATACAGTATAGAACTGGGTGATTCTAGGATTAAACAGTTCATTCCTGAAACCGACAAACCAGAATTCAAGTTAAGTCAGGATGAGGAACGTCTAGTAGCCAGCCATAACTTAACCTTTGACCAGATTCGTTGGAGGCGATGGAAAATAAGACAGAAACAAAGCCTCAGACGTTCAGGAGAATTGGTGTTACTGTTTAACCAAGAATTTCCAGAGGACGATGTTAGTTGTTTCTTAGCCACTGGTGATATGTATTTTGATGACTTCCTAGTTAATGAGGTGGCTAAGAGCTGTTACCCAGCACCGTATCATAGAGAGGGATTGGATATATGGTATCAACCAGAGAAGGGCAGGAAGTATATGGTTTGCATTGACCCTGGCCAGGCTAAAATAACCAAATCAGCTATTGGAGTCCTAACATTTGACCAAGACAGTGAAGGTAATTACAAACCTAAATGGTGTGCTAGGGATGCAGGTCTGTATAGCCCAGAGGTAACGGTGAAGAAGGCTGTAGCAGCCTCCGACTATTATAATAGGGCTGAGATAGCTTGGGAGGCTAACAGTCATGGGCTAGCTATTACCGAGTTATTGAAAAAGAGGAGACCAATCTATTTTAGGAAGGATATAGTTAGTGGTCAACCATCAATGGAGCCAGGCTGGCTAACCACCAGTAAGAATAAGGACTATATGCTCCAAACAGTCCACAAGTGTTTGATTGATTTCACCTGCCATGATATTGAGATAGCCCAACAGATGAGGAATCATAGGTTAGTTGGTGATAAAATAGTGGTTGTAGGAGCCAATGATATTCTAATGAGTTTGGCTGTAGGACTTTGTTGTATGAATCCTAAACCAATGAAACGTGGATTTATGGGCAAATCAGGATGGAGGTGGTAAATGGATTATGCTAAACTGTTCAAAGCCTTTGTCATTCCATACCTTACTGTTTACTTTGGTAGTATTATAGGACTTCTCTGGTTGATGGATAGGGATTTACCTGAGCTTCTCTTGGTTCTCTTCTTTGGTGGTTTAGGAGAACTTGGTTTTGAATATGGTGTTAAGAAAGTAAGGAAGAAATGATGCGGAAGATTCAGAAATTACTAATAAGATTGCTTTGTGGTAAGACTATAGTTGTAGCAAACCTTGATGGATTGCCGTGGGAATTATTTACAGGCTTGAATTCAATTTGCCAACATATTCTTCGGAAAGAGGTTTTGTTTATCAATACTTATGCGAAGCCTTATACAGAACTAGCAGGAAAAGTAAAGAAATGAGGAACTTTATAGGCAAAATCTATTACTGGTGGTGGCATGACTTTATATGCCGCCAGGAACCATATACTCCTCAAACTAAGAGGCACGTTAGGAAGTGGTGGTTGTTATGGGTAATCGGTGCTGGCTTAGGAGGTAGTGGTTTAGTCTGGTTTCTACTACACTTGGGTGGTTTCTGTTAAGGAGGCAATTAAATGAATGAGAAGGAACTTATTGCTAAATGCACCAAGTTGAAAGGTAACTGGTCAACCAGAGAACGTAAGATTAAGGACTGGTATAACATCCTCCGATTAAAGGATGAGTTGAAACAGGAGGGTATGGAGTCAGTTACCTCCAACGACCCTAGAACTGGTTACAACCTAGGCAAACATTTGATGACTTCCAGTTTGGTGGCTGATAAAATAATTCAGGAGGACTTAAATCCTCAAGAAGTTGAGGCTACCAGTTATCTGGAAGGTTATGTAGCCAAACGTTGGACTGAGGAAGAAAAACGCTATCGTAGGATGGGACGCCAAAGTTTCAAGGGTGAGTTAATCGGCTTGATGCTTGCTACTGGTTGGTATAATGTATTCAGCATAGTGGAGAAGGATAGAATTTGGTCTGAGGTTTGGAATCCCTTAGAAGTTTTCCCAGAATTTGGCTCTGCTGAAGTAGGCTTAATAGAAGCTGCCCATATCTATACCATGAAACCAGCTATAGCCAATAGGAAGGTTAAAATAATGGGTTGGACAGTTAGGCGTCCTTTTACCCACAATATTACCTTATACGATTATTGGGGTTTTGATGATGATGGTGATGTGGTTAATGGTATAATTCTGGGTGGAGAGTTTGTAAAACCATTGGTGAAGGACCCAATCCTCAGTAAACTTGGTGTGCTACCTCTATTTATTTCTCCAGTTGGTGGACTTCCTGACAGAGGAGCAATAGACTCTAAGTGGCAGGAACATTTTGGTGAAAGTTTAGTGGCCACTAATGAGGAATTAACCAAAAACTATAACAAGATGATAACCTTTTCCCAACAGTTAATGAGGGATACAGCTAATCCTCGCTGGTTTGAGCGTTCATCTGGTGAAACTCCTATTTTGCGGGAGGAGGACTTATTCAAACGAGGAGCCATATTTAGAGGAGCACCAGGAGAGGATGTTGGTCCTTTAGCCGTTCCTCCAATACCAGTGGAGCTTAGGACAATGCTCTTTGATTACCAAAATATGTTACAACGTGGTATGTTTCCATGGGCAATTTTTGGAAACATCCAAATGCAGATGAGTTATCTGGCTATGGCTAATATAGCCTCAGCAGCCTTGCAGGTGTTAACTCCTTACATGGATGCTTATAGAGGACTACGTTCTGACATAAACGATTATTGGATTAAACTCCTAACTACAACCGACTACAGACCACATAAGTTTGTAGTTCCTGAGAATATGCCTGAAGAGGTTGAGTTTGATGTTCAGGCTGATATAGAAATTCCAGGCTACCTAATCCAAAGAGCCACTGTGGCTAGGATGTTAGACCCAACCTTTAGACTATCCACTGACACGGTTATGGATAAAATGTTTCCTGAGGTTAGAGACCCATTACGAGAACAGGCTAAGGTGAGGAAGGATGATGCTATGATGTTGCCTGAGGCGGTAATGGCTGATTCAATACTAGCCTTTAAGGAACAGGCCAGGATTTTAAGAGAAAAAGGAGATGCAGGTAGTATTGAGGCTGCCAAACTATATGAGAAGGTAGCAGTTGCTATGGAAGCAAGACTATCTCCTCAGCAACAGGCTGTTGAACAGGCTAGGACTGCCAGAGCAAGACCTCCTGCTGAGGAGGCAATAGCAAGGGAGGTGTTCCCAACCAGAGAAGCAACAGCAGCAATTGAAGGAATGGGAGAAGTATAATGACTAATGGAGAACCATTTGCACCACCAAAACCACCAATTGAATGGGAAAGGCGTCTGGAATATTGGAGAGAGCAATTAACAGAGTATTCCAAACAAGCTGAAACCCCTATAGAACCTAGAGGGATTGCTGGGCTGCCACCCTATGAGCCTAAGAGTTGGTGGGATAGGCTTATAGTATTTCTTAGTGGAGGTGTTAAATTCCGTAGTATTTGGGAACCTATTCCTAAGGTGGTAGACCCAAAAACAGGAGAGCCTTTGGTAGAAACTACATGGATGGAAACGCCTTGGGTAACTCAGGAGTTTATGAAGCGGCAGGCGGAAGTTAACCTTAATGATTCCGTCAGGGCACAATTCTTTATAGATTTTTACTCCCAGCTACCATTCTTAACAACTACAGGAAAGGTAAACTCCTACGAAGATTATCTGGATGTTACTGGTGAGTCAGGTGCCTTACTGACTCCTCAAGATGTAGTTGAGGCTAGAGCAGCTATTGAATCCATAACACGTGAGGCTGAGGAAGTTCCCGATTGGTTAGAGGTAGCCCCTGAAAAGGAAGTTGCTGTTAGAGAGTTCCTAGTAGAAGGGTTAAAACCAGAACTTATACCTCTTGCGTCATTAAATAGGCTAACTATTGATGAAATAATCAAAGCCCTCGCACCTCCTGTTATGGTGGCTGAATTACCAGAAGGTATGACAGCTGAGGAGATGTTACAGATGGCCTCTGTAATGGATTTACCTCCAGAATCCCTTGAGGCTGTTTTTGACATTGACCTAGCTGTGCAGGTAATCAGGGATGCCACTTTGGAAAAGGAACAAATGATAGCCGATGTTAAGGCAGGTATTCGTGAGTGGGAGCCTCCTGATATGTCTTTTTGGGAAAAGGCTTTCTTTATGGTACAGAGTCCCTTACAACAGTTTGCCGACCTTATAAGACCTTATTTAGAACACGTTAGTTATCCATTGGCAGGTATAGCAACCCTTATGGTACAAAAGGCGATAGCTGGCACTCAGGATGTGGAAAGGTTTTATGCTAAGGCTAGAGCAGAAGGTGTGAGCCCATGGCAGGCGGCAGGTAAAAGTTTCACAGAGTGGGATTTGGCATGGTATTGGAAATTACCTATAGAGATATTTACTGACCCAATAACATATACTCCAGGATTATTATTATCAATACCAGGAAAAATTGCTGTTAAAGTAGGAATGAAAACTTTGGGTAGAGGACTACTTACTGTTAATCAAGGTATGTGGCACACTTTAGATATTCCATTTGATGCAGCCAAACATTTCCTAAGTAGATTCCCAAAGACTACTAACCAGATTATCCGCCATGAGTTGGAT
>Ga0209986_10003539_pt1 | contig 13644 bp, 20 predicted proteins | sample BlataG_FD_183168 | JGI IMG/M metagenome (GOLD analysis project Ga0209986, IMG submission 183168) | Deep subsurface microbial communities from Black Sea to uncover new lineages of life (NeLLi) - Black_00105 metaG (SPAdes) (version 2) | ecosystem: Environmental > Aquatic > Marine > Oceanic >...
AGGATGGCATGGTTGTATTGAATGTTTTGGTCATAATGGGGTAGTCCCCTCATAGGAGAAATTTCATTAAACTCTATGAGATCGAGTTTGGAACTGGAAATAAGCCTCCATAGAGCCTCATTCAGCTCATTTTGAGGCCTCGTCAGGTAGAGTTGCTCTTTCCAGTTCTGATGGCAAAAGTATTGAAACACCTCTAGACTTGTAATAGGCCTGCTCAAATGTGAAGTTGTGTATATTGTTGCCAACGCCACTGAATCCTACTAATACTACCCGTGACTGATTACTACTCCTAAGGTACAAACTTGCTATTGTCTTTTCTGCATAAATAAATGTCACAAAGCCTGTGCTTGGCCTCTGGTGGGGAGGGTATTCAATGCTAGCGTAGTCCAAGAGAGGCTTGATGTACATCTCACTAACGCTTATGTTGACTTTTCTTTGTATATTCAATGCATCACCACCCATGAACACAAGCTTTCCAACATTTCCTTCTTCTGCAACTTTTAAAGCCCAAGATGCAAAGAGTTTCGCAAAGTCATCTTGGCAAGGGATTGTATCATTAATGCACGAGTCATACAAGCTGGGCCAGTTGCAACCAGGGAAAAAAACCCATCTGTTGGCAATGGGAATGTTTAAAACACTAGGTAGCAAACCTTCTGGATTTAGCGGCCATGGATCATTAAAGAAAAAACCCAGGTCGGTATCTGAGTGAGTGAGTAGCTCTGAAATATCTGTATCCTTGAGAAGTTTATTATTTGCAAAGAGGTAGATCTTTGCACCAACGGTACTTGACTTGAAACTCTGAGGAGTCAAGTATATTGAGCTGCTGGCCATGCACTGCGGCCGCTCTAATGAAATGAAAGCCATCATGGCTATTATCAACAAAACTAGCGGCAATGTCTTCCAGTAACACAGTGAGTAATTATATGTTCTATTTTCTTTCATTTTGTCTCTTCCGGGGGAGGATGATTTAATCTCGAAAAATAAACTAAACCTTTTTAATACTTTTTCCTGAAGGATCCTGTGAGGCTCCCGTTCACTATGAAAATGAAATCCTGCATCCAGCCTGCATCCACCCTGCATTCACCCTGCAGGAGGGGTTTAGAGCAGCCTGCATCCAGTCCGCATCCACCCTGCATCCAGCCTGCAGAAGGCCAACCTGCAGAGGTTTGTGCAGGCATCAGGAGTGAGAGATGCAGGCCCAATGCAGACCCAATGCAGGGTCAATGCAGAGTCTGCATTCAACCTGCAGAGCTGCTACTAAATAGAAAGAAATAGGGTTTACAATCAATTATAGCCAGCATGTGTGATGTGGTATGTACTTAATTAGCCTCACTGGTGTGGAATATTCACTTTTTGCTCTTCTTGCTCTTCCTCTTTGGTGACGGTGGACGTGGTGAGTTGGCATCGCTCTTCTCGTCACCCAACTCTTCTTCTCTCTCCCCCTTCTCTGTCTTGACCTTTTCATCCCCCTCCTCTTTTTTCACCTTAACCTTCACATCCTGCTTTCTCTTAATTGGCAGGACATCTTTAGTGAGATCAATGACACAGTTATTGCCTTTCTTCATCTCCTCCTCCAACTCTCCCGCCTTTGTGATATGCGGACCAAACCATTCCCGCTGAACACCATCTGCCTTTACACCATACGTTTGTCTGTGTACTCATGTGTCCCCCTGTAAGAAGTGAATTGGAGTATCAGTGAGCTGTGAGGATGGACAGTAGGGCTGGAGCCTCCCTAAACTTACTCGCTATGGCGGCCCATGGGCCAAGTTTTCCGGCATGTGTCAAGGATGTTCTTGGCCTTCCCTCCTTCTAGGATCAACTGTTTTAATTCTTCTTCTGTATAACGATCTGTTATATCATCGCCATCCTCATCCTTTTCTTTGGTAATGGAGAGCTCAAGGCATGTCATTTGTGGCAGTTTGAGTTGTTGGGCAAATTTAGTTTTACTCACACCTTGCAGTGTTAGGTCATCGAATATGACGCTGATGAGATCGTCATCATTCGGGATCTTGCAGGCAAACTGGAGCCTTTGGACGGAGTCTTTCATTGATGTCTGTTATTTGTGATCATGGCTTCACCAAGAGGTTGCAACGTGGCAGAGCCAATTGATATAATGTCTGTTCATTGCAAGTTATTGATATTTGCAGTAAAATTTTAGCAAATGTATTGATTTGACGTGATTCTGTTGGGCAAGGCCTTCTTCACAGACAGCTGCTGATACTGCATAGAGAAAGATTAAAGCTCTGAAAAGACTTACCCAGGACCGTGCCCCAAACAAGGCACATCACATACACCTCCTACACCAGCGATTAAGCGCAGTTTTTAGATAGACCCAACCCATCACCGCCATGTCTCAAAGCCTACAGCCACAGTTGCAGCCTGCAAAGAGCCTGCAAAGAGCCTTCAAAGAGCCATCAACACCCCCTGAGCCTGCACTCACCCTGCATACAGTCTGCATCTAGTCTGCAGACAGAATTGCAGGATTTCATTTTCATAGTGGTTCTCCTGCACTATGAACCAGGCATTCCCCACCTCTGCTGATCTCCGTACCTCAACCAGCTCACAGCCTCCAAGAGGGCTCCATGGCTGTGGCTGCAACTGTGCGCCCTCAGATGACCACAAACACCAATTTGCATACTGCATAGTTGCCCAGAAAGTGTTCCAGCTCATCTCCTCCATCTCCAACACGCCGGTCAATACCTTCTTGAGTCACCTCTGGACACTCCACCCACCGACAGGAATGCATGGGGGAATCTGGCAAACCACGGCACTCGCAGCACTCCATGCCATGCACTCTGGTCATCAGCACATGTACAAACTACGCCTCCAGCACCATCACCCCAGCCCCGGGCTGGCACTCCAAGGCTCTGTCCACTCGATCAAGACATTCTGGGAGTCTCTTACCCATTTCGCACTCCGCAATGGCCCAGCCCAATGGTCTGATACTCCCCCCAACGGACCCATCTTTGGTAGAATAGCCTCTCCAGCCTGGCCCCAATGGAAGGTACTAACCCCACCTCCTCTTGCACAGTAACCTTGATGTCTCTAGAGCGACACAGTCTCCACTCCTCTCTCTTCTCGGCCAGCAGCAATGAACGGCTAGACGTTGCTCGACTTTTACCCCCCTACATCACTTTCTGCCCTCCGCTACCGGCTCTCTATACTCTATCCACCATCGTTGGACTCAAACCAGTCCCCACTGCAGAACATTTTCAATTCATCTTTCCTTGATGTTGTTTGCATACCAGCGACCACTCGTGCTAGCTCCTCACTAATACCCACACTTCTCCATCCCTCGACAACTCAGTCTCCCTGGGTTGCGTTTCCAGCATTACGATATTCGCTTAAAGCTTCTGTGTCTACGACACCCACGTCTCCACCGACCAGAGCTGCCCTCAGCCGAGATGTCTCTCTGAATAACTCTCTCCCAAGCTCTCCTTACCGGGTCTTTGTTTTCTACATCCATTCCTACCACACATTTCAACATTCTCTCCACCTTTATGCCATATTTTCCATCTTTTCCATAGCAAAGGTTTTGTTGACGTCCCCCAGGTTGATGCCCCCGACACGATATCGACGCCTGTTAGGCACATATATCGGTTTCATGTCTTCAGCTCCTCCACTCTCTATTCTCAACATCACTATTGCTCACTTTCTTACCAGTGTCTCCCATACATCCACTTCCTACTTGAGCACATATTAGCTCTGGGCTTCATCCAGGGTCAGTCCCTCTCTGGGGCAAAACGTGTAAGAAACATAAATAATATGAGAATGAAAAGGTTGTAGGAGCTCCTACAACCTCCTACAACCCTCCTACAACCCTCCTACAACTGTTGGGGGCTCTTTCAGCTCCTACAACGTTGTGAACTCCCCTACAACCTCTCTCACCAAAGGCATTGATCGCTTGGTAACATAGAAACTACAATGAAAGGCGGATGTAATGGGTCAAGGTAAGAAGGTTTGGTGTCAATACCACGTGGATAATGTGAAATAAATGTAAAGACAGTTAATTTAGTGTCGATGGGGCTAATAAAATGGTGTTTTGAAAGCCCTCTTTTTAGAACTAATTCAAGTGCAACTCCCCGTAAACATTCATTTTTACAATATAGTGTTAGATTCCATACTCCAATAAACGTGAACTTATGTAATAATAAGTTGAAAGAGCCGCATCTCCTTGGAAGATGCCCATCGGATATATATTCTGGACATATTTTTGTGTAGATGTGACTCAGCTGCACGAAATTATCTACTGCTATTACTAATAGTGTAAGTTTACATCTCTGTGTTAGAGAGTAAGACAAAACTTTTACTCCAAACATCTTTCACATCCTCCCCACCAACTGCCTCACCGCCCCTCCCCCTTTGCTACTCTGCAAGTCTATGACTAGGAGGAGCCATCTAGTAGCAATATTGCATTACATACTAGAATGGTGGTAGTCCACAAAAAATACTCTATTATAACAATCTAGACTAGGATCACGGTCTTTCTTAGGTTCTGTGTCATGGAACATCACAGTCTTGGCCTTTATGTATTCCAGCAGCACTGCCTCAGTCTCTTTAATTGTCTTATCCTGCAACCTCTTTGCTATCTGCACCATTTGATCTTCATTCAAGACATGCCCCTTACCTTCCATATGTTTTTTAGTTATCTCCAAGTTATACAACTTGGTGCCATAGACTGCCCCCCAGCCATTATGATGCACTTCTGGTTTAGCATAGAACTCAGCAAGAGCAAATCTCAAAGTCTTTTCTGCCTCATCCTGCTCCTCAACATGCTCTTGAAGAATTCCTTCCTCCTCCTCCTCCTCCTCCTCTTCATCCATAACAAGTGGTTCCAACTCAACATCCTCCATTATCTCATTGGCATCAAAGTCATCATCAGTATCACTCTCAGAAGCCCACTCATCAAACTCCTCCCCAGCCTGATGCTCCTCATCATCAATACCTGCTTCACCTGTCACTACTGCCTCATCTACCTCCTCTTCTACCTCCTCATCTAACTCCTCCTGGACATGAGCATCAGCATCAATAATATCATCTCCTGCTGCCAACTGCTGCTGCTCCTCCTGCTCTTCCACCTCCTCCTCCTCCACTGCTGGTTTTCTCTGCACTACTCTCACATACCTGTTTATTTTAGCCACATATGTATCAACTTTATTTTGATCTATCACATAGTCCACCAGTACATGTGTGTCCAGTCTAGTTATGTTTCTGTTGAAATCACTGGATGAAATTTTAGCATGCAGATGTATGAGAGCTTGCTGATGCACATACATGTCAATTTGATCATGATCCTCTTCATGGGTAAATTGCTCTAAACTCCACCCACTTGGTAAGCCACTATTAGCCAGTTGTCTTAACCCTTTAAACACACTGTCATACATGTCTTCCTTCCCCTCCACCACCATGCCATTGCAATCGGAAGATCAGAGCAAGAGCAAGGCCAGGAAGAGGAACAGAGGGGATAAGAAGGCGGGAGCAGTACCGGTATAGCACAGCATGCACAGCAGGGCTCTGTTAGGGATAGTGTAGGTGTAGAAGGTACATAGGAGTAGTACATCTGAAATAAATGGAGAGTATATATATATATATATATAAGCTAGAATTACAATTATAAGGCAATATATGTAACTATCAAATCTCTCCTGCTACAACACTCCTACAACACTCCTACAAGTTGTAGATAAGAGACTGGGGCTACAACCTCCTACAACCTTCCTACAACACTGCTCCTACAACACTGCTCCTACAACCCATTACAACACTGCTACAACCTCCTACAACCTTTTCATTCTCATAGTGAGCCAGCTGGTTCTCGACAAACTAAGTAGGGCATTTCATTTCAACTCAGGGGGACTACACGCAACAATCCCTCTCTGTTAGGCTCCTTTGGGTTAGCAAAGGTTTGGGTTATGGTTCCTTTAGTTCAATAACATTCCAAAACGACAGTCCTTGCCACTCAAATGTGGGTGTATGCCATCATCATCACGGATGTGTTTCCTCAGACTCCTCATGTTGAATCTGTGTTTGTGTTTGATAGGATTGTGGGTACATGAAAGGGGTGGTGAAGTGCCAGCAGATGTCATTTCTTTTTGGTTTTAAACGTGGTTGAATTGTGATTGGGGTTGTAGTAAAGAGATAATGAGACGTGGAATAGCTTGAATGATGAGTATGAGGGCTCTTTTTTCCTCAAATAGCTCGATAATAATTGGCACATTGACTAGAGATGTGTCCATGCTATCGAAACCCACTTCTGAAGCTCTATCCACCCAAAGAGCGCCTTGACAGGAAGTTCATACAATAATCCTAATGTTCATACATTAACCCTAATGCATTCATCAGTCGCCGCTTGATCTCTATATGGTATCAAACCTACCACCGACCATGATCTCTCTCTTCTCCACCGACAGGTCTGTTCTCCTTCTCAGGCTCTACACTGTTGCCTCGTCGTCATTTTGCCTGAAAATCTGGGCTGGATCGACCCCCTCCTAAAATGGTACGTGTATCAAGTTATGCATATACATACACCCTCGAATATCAAGTCAGATTCATCCTCTCTCATCTCATCTTCCTCGCCTCTCTCTCAATTCAACCATAGATTCTTGTGGAGTACGATTCAGCCCAAGTAGATAGATTCATAGAATTCGCTGATGCATTAGAAGATGCTCTACCAGGAGTTATGGTAGATGGCATCAAGATAACTGATATCAATAGTACCTTTAAAGTCAAGTTGGAAGACGGTGAGCTGTTGCTCTCAGTATCTCCTGATGATGATCTGCCTGATACCAGAGATGTGTAGGATGCACTGACATCAGCAGGATTCAGCCTTATCTGAAATAATAATATGAATACCATAAGAAAGAGAAAGAGAGGGAAAAAGAGAGTTGTAGTGCATGATGCAGATCAATGGTAAAGGTCCACTTTTTATGGGGTGGTACATGTTGATCTCTGAGAAATATATGTATGTTTAGTAGGTTTTATTTCTGGAGCCAAGAAAGGAGGGAGAATATCGCAGCTGGAGGAAGTCCTCTGACATACTAGATTGGCATAGGTTTGGATATTAGTAGTACATGCATGTGTTGGCTATTATATGCTTTCTTACATGTCAACTATTGATACATCACATCTTTCTTGACCACTTCTTGTATGGCCACAACCAGGCATCATAGTCAATGATAGTTACGTTTTCAGGGCTCTGCCTTTCTCTGAACATGTTGAAAAAATGAGCAATCTTGGCACATTCAGGCTCCACCATCCTGCAGTCACTAACAGCGATACAGCCAAGCTCATCATACTCTCTACAGACCCTACCCTTGTGGACAAAAAACCCAAGTAGGTGATTTGGGTCCACTATGCTCTTTTCCGGCACTTGTATCATCTTGTCCCATTTTGTTAGGGATGGAATTAAGTTCCCTTCAGCCAGGGATATGTTATGCGCAGGGTAGACCATGTAGCGACTGAGTGAAGAACAGCCATACTCGAGGTAGAGGCAGGAGTGGGAGTTGATGTCTGTAGGTCTCTCGAAGGTCAGCAACTCATCGATGTCTGGAAAGTACAGATAGCTGCCGCTGCCCTTGTGGGAAAGGATGGCATGGTTGTATTGAATGTTTTGGTCATAATGGGGTAGTCCCCTCATAGGAGAAATTTCATTAAACTCTATGAGATCGAGTTTGGAACTGGAAATAAGCCTCCATAGAGCCTCATTCAGCTTATACTTTCTGCATATCCGCTGTCTGCAGTGCAGGCTTATGTCAGTGATGCCAAGAAGGCGATGGTATTGTATGTAATTCTGAAGTAGGTTTGCAGCCACAGCAATGTTGTCCTCCAACAGGCCAAATTCAACTGGAAGTATCTGCTTCACACTTCCACCATGGGAGGGTTTCCAGGGGAGAGCACTATGTAGAGCATCATCCAATGGAATAAACCTTGATGTTACATTGAAAACAAGGGAAGCACCTTCTTGTAGAGGTAATGTTGTGCTGAACCAGGGGTATCCCATGTATGCAACTATCGGGGGCTGTCGTAGCCAGGTGACATTCACAGAGTTATCCAGACCTATACCAATAGCATACATCATTGTATCATATGAAGCGACACCGCCAATATTTTTTGGATTATTATAATCTAGGAATATAAACCCTGTCAGCAAAGTGCCACCATCCTTGGTTAAAATCCTTAGGAACACGTGAAGCACACCATCAAGCGTTGGTAGTTGGTAGTGAAATGGGCGCTGCATAGCAGTTCCCTGCGTATGAAGGCAGAAATTTGTCACTGCCGGCCTGGGTTGGAAATAATGCATATAATAATACATGAGCTGTGAAGCTACAATAGCTATTGCACTCAGCCAAATAGCATACAGCAGAGTACTCGAGCCTCGAGGGCCTACAAATCTATACACAGGTTTCATTAACTCTATTAGTAGTTGTAAATTGTTAGATTTCTCACTTCCCGGTTTTATTTTACTGAATAATAACAATTCAAACTGTTTTTAACTCCACATTACACAGCACAGGCCTTCGATAATACTGATAATTCTGGTTACCTACTGCATAGAAAAATCCTGTCAGGAGTCTCGCAGGATTTTTCTGGTGACAAAGGATCCTGCGAGGCTCCCATTCTTGTCCAGTGATGAGTGCAGTGAATCATATTTCATTTCAATACTCCAGCCTAATTCCCACTATAAAAAGTATTCAGTTGTAACAAATATTCCAGGTCTCTGCAGATGTGTCATTGTTTCAGGTTTTTATGGAGAGTGAGAGGCAATTAGATAGGGGTGCTGGTGGTGGTAATGTGCAGTGGTGCTGGCAGAGAGTGGTGGGCCCACGTGCACGTGCATTTCTCGTTACCTCCTCTACGTGTGGCCATTTTATGTGCTCAAAAGTGACGTTTTCATTTGTTGTGTGGGTACTGAAAATATCCCAATCCGTGTGCAGGTGCAGTAGTTGCACGTGGCGGAAGCTTGGGGCCATCACCATGCATAATGATAGAACAAGTGTTGGTGAGGTGCTGCAATGCAGTGTTTGTTGGTTTGGATAGAGTGTCGAGATACGGGAGATGACATTGTGGTAGGTGGTGGAGTGAGGGGTGAGCCGTGGGGATGTGTGATCTGCAGATGGCTGGGGATGTGACACACGTTGAAATATGCGTGTCTGGTTTGGGGTGTAGGCTATACATGGGGTGCTATAGATGGTTATGGTAGGATCATTTGGAGTGAGAACATTTGATTTCTCATTTTGGTCGTTGTCGCCACCGTCACTGTTTTGGCCCCCCCTCCATTTGTCTCACTGCTAGCAAGCCAGGCAGTGATTTAAAATAGCAGTGTGCCTACAATGTAAGATAGTTGGGAGTTTATTACATGAGTCAAAACAGAGATTGAAACTGATGGCTGAGGTGACATCCAGCAGCCAAAGCCTTCACTTAAAAAAGACCAGTTCTCCCTTCCCCCACTGTATTTTTAAACACACTTAATTACTTTCCTGCGTTCGAAAAATCGGATTTTAACGGCAATCTTTTCCACGTGCATCCAATAGCACAATAAAAAATACCCAGGCAAGGAGGTGGGCCCCACGCGCCATGAATCCATGTGCGATTATGATCCCACGGGATGCGGGAGGAACCGTCGCAGCTGCGTATTCAGCGCCCCCATCTGGCTGCAGCTTCGACTATCAACCCATGGACGCACTCCAAGGGTGCAGCAGCCATGAAACCGTCGCCGACTGTCTGGGGGCAACTGCCACGCTCGCCCAGCGTCACCTCCCTTTTTCCCTGCCCGTGGGCAGCAGGTCCCATCTGTGCCCACACTGTGGCGCTAAACTGTGGCCAGGAGAGAAAACAAGGTACAACGTATGCTGCTCCAAAGGAGCTGCAAACAGCCTGAAAGAATTGTTCCCCTCCTCCGTCCCCGAACCGCTCAACACTTGGCTGACTCAACCCCGCTCCTCCCACCAAGCCCAACTCTTTATAAAAAATGCATGAGCTTCCACCCCAAACAGATCAGGGAAATGTTTGCCACCATCCTGGTGTTCAATGAGGTTGGAGATCCTGTAGCACTGTGGGATGAATTCAAGGAGAAGATGGCTGAAGACTTCCTCCACCAAGCTCGAAGACTCAATTCTGAACGAGCTTTTGACGAGGGTATTTTCAAAGAGGCGCTGAGAGTTATCCAGCGTTACCTCCAAGCTGACCACAAAGATCTTGCTGCCTTCGGCCTGCCCACTCCAGCTCCACGTCCAACTGAACACTTCGTTCAGGAAGAGATAGCCCGCCATCCTTTTGCTGCCCAAGCAGTCAACAGGGATAGAGACGCGCCACTGCTCAACCCGGCTCAGCATCTGGCATTTGTTACAGTAGTGGCTGCAACAGAAATGCCTGTGCCGCCATCGGGAGCAGTGTTCTTCTTCTAAAGTGGCGCTGCCTGTGGCGTCTTCAGGTATTGCAGCATTGCTTTTGGAAGGCGGACCCACTGGCCACGCCCGTTTCAAGATCCCAATTAACATCACCCCTACATCAACCTGCTACATCAACAAGAACAGTGAACTGGCTGATCTCATCAGAGCATGTGCTATAATTATATGGAATGAAGCTCCTATGATGCAAAAGCAGGTGTATGAGGCACTGAACAGAACTCTCATTGATATCACTGGCAAGGATATTCCTATGGGAGGCATTGTGGTTGTCTTTGGGGGTGATTTCCGCCAGGTTCTCCCTGTTATTCCTAGAGGAACGAAGAGCGACGTAATTGCTGCTACCCTCAACCAGTCAAGAATCATCTGGCCCCATGTCAAAGGAGGCTGACTGCCAACATGCGTGTGGAGCGTTTATTGCTAGATAGGGACCAAGTAGCCGCACATGGGCTGCAGTTGTTTGCTGATTTCCTGAAGAGGATTGGTGATGGAGCAGAGCTAGTGAACCTGGACCTTGGCCTGGACTACATAAAGATTCCATCACGGTACCGTTGTAGTGGCATTGATTTTGCTGCCTTGATTGAAGATGTGTATGGAGGCTTGCAGCAGTGCCTCACTGCCCCAGAAAGAAACAGATTCATAACGCAGCGAGCTATTTTGACACCCTTGAAGCTACTTGATGTGAAACACGTCGTTCAAGACGTACAAAACAAGCAAATACTCGATTGAATGGCTATGTGGATTGCGATTCTCAAGACTCTGGAGGATCCTCTGGAGCAGAAGCATTCCCTGTCCAGGCAGCTCTAAAACAACGTTCTCAGTCATATTCAGCAAAAACTAACGCTGCAAGAAGCAATGATCCATCTTCCTCCCATGCTGTTGCTGATAACCATGATCCCACCAACCTCCCGCCACCACAAACGGCTCCAGTCGTTACCTCTTTGTTGAACAATGACAACAACCTTGAAGATGACAGCAACCCCCCTCCTTTAGCTCATAGACCTCTATCTAACTCAAGACAGCAACAAGAATCCAATGCTAATGCTGTAGATGACGTCGACTCACCTGAGAATAATATCAGAGGGAGAGCACGTCGCAGGACCTCTGATGCTGACTATGTCCCTCCACCTCCTCCTCCTCCTCGAGCTATAGCCAAGGCATGCAGAAGACTCAGAAATCCTAAAACTGCTGCTCCATCCTCCTCCCATGCTGTTGCTGAGAACCATGACCCCAACATCCTCCCGCCACCACAAACGGCTCCAGTCGTTACCTCTTTGTTGAACAATGACAACAACCTTGAAGATGAGAGCAACCCCCCTCCTTTAGCTCATAGATCTCTATCTAACTCAAGACAGCAGCAAGAACCCGCTGGTGGAAGGCCACGCAGGGGCGTGAAGAGGGTAGCCAATTTGGATTACATTGCGTGTGACAACTCGCCTGAGAATGCTAATAGAGGGAGAACACGTCGCAGGACCTCTGATGCTGAATATATCCCTCCTCTTCCTCCTCCTCCTCATAGGTTGTGATTCCTCAGTCTATGTAACCCTTACTTTTACATTCCTGTCATTTACATATACAGATAGCACTCACGTGTTACACCATGAGTGAAGACAGACTTTTTGAGATAAACACCAGCACTCTCCAGATTCTGTCCCTGTGACTTGTTGATAGTCATGGCATATGCAGCCCTAATGGGAAACTGGCATCGACAGAGAGTGAAAGGATACTTGTCCATGTCTGAGGGAGTAAGGAGAAGGCGGGGGATGAGTACCGTGTTGCCTTCCTTCGGCCCTGTGGTTACCAAGGCCTCAATGCAGTTTCGTGTCATAGATTTAACTATCATTCGAGTACCATTGGCCAATCCACCTGCCATATTTCTCATTAGAATGACAGGAGATCCCAGTCTGAGATGAAGGGCATGGGGTGGCACACCGCCAAACTCCAGCGAATTGAGAAATTCGGTCGGGTATAAAGCTGGGTTGGAGCAGTCCCTGACTGAGTCTGCACTGTAAAATGTATCTTCTGGTGACGGCACTCCTTGTTCATCAGGAAGTTTATATTTCTCAGTGGCCATATCGTTAAGCGCATCAACTTCCTTTGTAGGTGCCAGAATGGCACATCGAGTAATGCGCTCGTGGCGCTCCTCTGGTGTCATCCCATCTAAATCGCCGTACACCTCTTGAATCAGATCTTCTTCAGTATAACCTTGGCAGCAGCACGCCATAGGTATTTCTATCTTACCGTCTGCTTCCCTTCCGGGCTCCGTCCCGTCTCCCACTCGCTTCAGAAAATCAGCATACTCCGGTTGAGATTGATTGACAGACCCATCAATCTCTCAGTACTACTCAAGCTATAAGAACTACTGCATTGTGCAATACTCTGTAGTCGTGTCTTACACAGCAAGTGCACAGACGTCTTTTTTAATTTTGGCCAGTGGCCAGCTTCATTCCAACAAGGTTACCCTTGGTCACCCAAATATTATGAAATTTATGTTGAGGCAGACATTGCATGGATGGCTGAATTACGAACTAAATACCCACATGTCAATGTGTGGTGGGTCACTACAGACCCTGTCGCATATATCTGTCCGCCAGGCTCCTCCTCAAGATCTGAAGACTGGCGGTATGAGCCAGTACTGGAAGAATACAATAAACGCGCAAATCAAATTGCTAGACGTTATCAAATCCCTGTTATTGATACATGGACCACTGGGAGTGTGTTGAATCTTCTTTCATACGATGGTTCCCATTACAAAGGTATTATTGAGTGGACTTATGCCAATATGGTTTTGACTGCAATATGTCACAAAAACTGATGGTTTACTGATGATGACTGCCTGAGCCTGCTGCCATGGAAGTATACGCTACTGTAACACGTGGATACACGTTATGATGTGTAAATAGTGGATTAAGAGCAAAATGTTACATAGACTGAGGAATCACAACCAAATCACCCATCGTATCCCCGTCTCCCAAGGTCAACGCCAGGGAAGGCCCGAGGGATGGCCTCCTACAGTATCAGTTGTCACATTCCTCCCCCCTTGGGGGATTGAGCCCTCTCAATCCTTCCAAGCCAATCACCTTAATCTACTCCTATTATGTAGTCAAAAAGGGGAACTCCGCTAACTCTACAGTTCTCTATGAGTGTCAGGGCCATCTCCGCTCACTCACCAAAACCCAAAAACATACAGAACTCATTCACCGAGATTCTCTCTCAGGAAGCTTACCAGATGGTTTCATCT
>Ga0209986_10003540_pt1 | contig 13636 bp, 11 predicted proteins | sample BlataG_FD_183168 | JGI IMG/M metagenome (GOLD analysis project Ga0209986, IMG submission 183168) | Deep subsurface microbial communities from Black Sea to uncover new lineages of life (NeLLi) - Black_00105 metaG (SPAdes) (version 2) | ecosystem: Environmental > Aquatic > Marine > Oceanic >...
CAGTGACAGCCCCCTTGTATCTTTGGTCATAATTTCCCGGAGACCATGGTTCTCCTCTCCATTTATCGATAAATTCGGTGGGCTCATCAATGATTATGTGGGCGGGAGTGAATCCACTCTCGAGGGCTGCGGTATAAAGAATGGGTTTTATTGACGAGCCTGACTGTCTCAAGGCCTGGGTTGCGTTGTTCCATTTGCTCTTTTCAAAAGACTTACCCCCTACCATGGCTTTTATCTGACCGGTGTGGGGTTCGATTGCCAGAAAAGCTCCCTCGATGAGAGGCTCCTGGTCAAGAGAGACAAGAAGTTCTTTGTTTTCTTCGTCTATTTCCTTGATTTTAACAAGGATTAAATTTCCTTCCTTGATAAGATCATCCAGATTCTTCGTCTCTGTCCAGCCAATGTCTTTATTATTCATCTTTCCCAAATAATCTTTTATTTTAACCGAAGCCTCTGTCCCAGTGACCGATAAAACGACAGCCTCTATGACATCTCCTTCACCCAGGGAAGGTTTTAGCCAACTATCAGGCGGCCACCCTTCAATCGAGATATTTTCCAAATCTTCAAGGCCTTCTACGCCTTCCTCCAGTAAATTCCGTTTATCATCTCTCCACCCCTGTCTTTTATCCAGAACCGGCAGCCAATTCAGAAGTGCTTCCTCAGCAAATCTTTGATAAGTTGGATTTAAGGTTGTATAGACTTTTAATCCCTTTCTGTAAAGAGCATCAGCCCCATAATTCTTTTCTAAATACTTCCTGACTTCTTCCTTGAAATAAGCGGCAAAACTAATATCTCCCCGACGCAACGGCATAACATTGAGCGGCTGCGCCTTGGCTTCCTCACCCTCTTCTTCTGTGAGATATCTCTCTTCTACCATCCGTCTGATCACATGGTCTCGGCGGCGGTGGGTGATGTCTCGATTCCTGTAAGGAGAATAAAGGGAAGGTCCCCTCAGAATGCCAACGATCATGGCAGCTTCTTCCACGGCTAAACCTGATACATTTTTTCCAAAGTACAGTTGTGAGGCGGCTTCAACTCCATAAGCTCCATGGCCAAGATTAAACTGATTACAGTACATTGTTAATATTTCATGCTTTGAATATTTTTTTTCAATCTGGCGAGCGAGGAGAACCTCTTTAAATTTACGCCGAAAAGTTTGCCTCCGATGGAGGAAGAGATCTCTCGCCAGTTGCTGGCTGATGGTGCTTCCCCCGTGAAGCTTTCTCGATTTTCTTCCTAATTTAGTCTTTATATCTTCCCTTAGAGCCCTTAACGCTCCACGAAGATCAAATCCTCTGTGGTTGTAAAATCTGGGATCTTCTGTAGCAATAATGGCATTTTTTATTACCTCTGGAATATCTTCATAGGGAATTTCAATCCTTTTTTCTATGGCATATTCTCCGATAACTTCTCCTTCATCAGAGTAGATATAGGTAATGATGTTGGGCTCAAACTCTTCGAGCATGGAGATAGATGGAAGATTTTGTCTGATAGCCATGTAAGCGCCCAGCCATATCCCTATAGAACAGGCAAAGAACAGAATACAAAGTAAGAAGGCTACTTTGAAGAGTTTTCCCACAGAAGGCCTTTTTGCCTTTTTTACCCTTATGATGAACCCTTTAAACGCCATAGAATAAAATATAACAGATGGTATAAACAGGGTCAAATGATATAAAAGGTGGGCTTGATGAATCAAGCCCCTACAAGAAAAACCAAATGAAGAAAATGGAGCCTAGAAAAATGGGGCCTGGCCCCATTTTCCGCCATTTTCCGCCCCTTTCTGATCTGAGGGACCTGTCTCCTTTTTTCTTAAAGAAATCAAATCCCCCTAAAAAATAGAAAAATGAAGAAAATGGGGCCTGACCCCATTTTTCTCTACAAGATAATCGGGAGGGATATCTCTTCTATCTCTTTGCTGATCTCTTCTTTAGATTTTAGAGCATCTATATGTACAAACTTTTCGCCTTTAAAACTCCTGAATATTTCTCTTACTTTAACCAAATAATCTTCACGCTCGAAAAGTTTGTCTTTCTTTTTCCGGTTCTCTATCCGCTCTAAACCCTTTTTTGGATCAATATCAAAGATAAAAACCAAATCAGGCTCAACGACAAACTCTTCATTCATTCTTCTTATCAGTTTTTCATCAATTCCCTTTGCTCCCTGATAAGCAATAGTCGAATAATAATATCTATCCAGAATAACGATTCTTTTCTTCTTCAATGCAGGCTTTAAGTTTTTTTCCACATTTTCTCTTCTGTCCTTTTGGAACAAATCCAGCTCTTCCTCCGGAGATAGAGAATCAGGATGAAGGGCTTTTTTCTTGATCTTTCGTCCCCATTTACCTTTCGATGGTTCCCGGAAATAAACTGCATCAAAATCTTCCTCCTGAAGCCTCTCTAAGAGAATTTCTGCTTGCGTTGATTTTCCAGAACCGTCTATCCCTTCAAAAACAATCAGGATTCCTTTTTGCAAGACCATCTTCCTCGACTTAGGTGATAATAGCTCCAATGAATTTTTAATGCAACTTTTCTGTAAACCATGAGTTTTCAGTAAGTAGGATGATTGAATTTTTCATATTAGTATGTTATTTTAATATAAATGCAATATATATTTTTACAATGTCATTGCGAGCCCTGCGTCGCTTCGCTCCTCGCGATGACACTGGAATAATTGCGTTTGTGTTAGTATTTTAAAGTAGAGGAGGAAAGGAAATGAAAAAGACAGCTTTGATAGCTCTTATATGCTTTTTCTTGGGTATCTTTTTGGCAAGCTTTGTCTTCGTTTATTTGCCTGAGAAGAACGCACCGGAAAGCTTCTTAGAAGAGACTCCAAGTTCTTCCCCATCCTTTCTTCATGCATCTTCTTCTCTACAGATGAAGCCTGATTTAGATTTTGTCAGCATCGCCGATAAAATCGGTCCTTCAGTGGTGAGAATTGCAGCCGAGAAAGTGGAAAAGAGAAGGGTATCCAGGTTCCGGGAGGATTGGCCAGAGGATTTCTGGGATAGGTTTTTTGGCATCCCCCGTGAAAGGGAAGGAGAGCTCCGCTCTGAAGCAAGGGGCACAGGCTTTTTTATCAGTGCAGACGGATACATAGTGACCAATAATCACATGGTAGAAAATGCTGAGAAAGTAACCGTCACTACTTTTAATGAAAAAGAATATACGGCAAAAATTGTGGGGACCGATCCTAATACAGATTTGGCTCTGCTAAAGGTCGATGATAAAAACTTACCGTTTGCCGAGCTCGGAGATTCTGAAAAACTGCGCGTGGGAGAATGGGTTTTGGCCATCGGAAATCCCTGGGGATTTGAGCATACTGTCACAGCAGGCATTGTCAGCTCTAAAGGAAGACAGCTGGGGATTCCGGGTGTTCCCTACCAGGACTATATCCAGACAGATGCTGCCATCAACCGGGGAAACAGCGGCGGCCCTCTGGTGAGCATGAAAGGAGAGGTTGTCGGTATTACAAGCAACATTATCTCTCCCTCAGGAGGAAGCATCGGCATAGGGTTTGCCATTCCTTCTAACCTGGCCAGAAAAATCGTTAAGCAGCTCAAGGAAAAAGGAAGAGTAGTCAGAGGATACCTTGGAGTAAGGAGTGGCCCTGTCACTGAAGATGACAGAGAAGCCTTTAATCTAAAAACCAAAAGAGGCGCTATCATAGGTGAAGTCGAGCATGGCACACCTGCTGCCAAGGCCGGATTAATAAAATATGACGTAATCATTGAAGTCAACGGCAAGCCAGTTAAAGACCACCACGACCTAATGTTTAAGATCGCTGAAATCGAACCAGGGGAAAAAATCGAAATAAAAGTCATCCGGGATGGAAAAGAGAAGATTATAACTGTGACTCTTGGCGAACGGCCATCTGACGAAGAACAAGAAGTCTCTGCCGCCTCTGGAAAAGATTTAGGAATAAATATTACTACTATAACTCCCCGCCTTGCCAGACGCTATGGATTCAGAACCGAGGAAGGAGTTTTAATCACCAATGTCCGCCAATTTAGCGAAGCATATCGAAAAGGCCTTAGAGCCGGAGATATCATCCTTGAAGCTAACAGAGAGAAGGTAAAAACTGATAGGGATTTTAGAAATATTGTGAATAAACTGGATTCTGGTGACACACTCGTTCTGCTTATCAGAAGAGAACAAGATGGAGAACAAGATGAATTCATCAGGACGTTAAGGATTCCTGAATGAAGTTTTTCAAGGTTCATTCTTTAGGCAACGATTTCCTGGTTATCGATAAAGTGGAGACCAAGGGTCTCTCTAACATAAGCAGTCTTGCCGGAACAATCTGTGATCGCCACACAGGTGTAGGAGCCGATGGCTTGCTCCTTATCTCAGTCAAAAATAAAGCAAAAGGTCATGTCAATTTCCGCATATTCAATGCTGACGGAACAGAGGCAGAACTCTCTGGTAACGGATTAAGATGTGCGGCCGCCTCCCTTTATCACCAGAAGAAAATAGATTCTCCTCAAATCCTTTTTCAGACCACTGTTGGTCAAAGAGAATGCGCGCTTATTGAGGGGAAAACGAATGTTTTCATACTCAAGATCGAAATGGGAATCCCCCGCTTGAGCTCTAAAGATATTCCTTTTGATGACGGTTCCCCCCATGAAAAGATCATAGATTACCCCCTTTCTATTAATAAAATAATCTATCCCATCACAGCTCTTTCCCTAGGCAATCCGCATTGCGCAATCTTTTTGGATCGTTTTCCTGATCGCATCGAATGGCATCAGGTCGGACGAGAAATCGAATCGCATCCCTTCTTCCCCAACAGAACAAATATAGAGTTTATAAGGAAGCTAAGCAGAAAAGAAATTGAAGTTATCTTCTGGGAAAGGGGCGTTGGAGAAACCCTCTCCTCAGGAAGTGGCGCCTGCGCGGCGGCCGTGGCTTCTATATTGAAGAACTTGACCGATAAAAGAGTTAAGGTTAGAACCAGTATGGGGCACTTGACTGTAGAATGGGAAAAAGAGAAAGTTTATCAAACCGGCCCGGCTGAGATCGTTTTCAAAGGCAACTTTTTGGCTTAGCTTTATGTGATCAGGTTTTGGATTTTTGAGTGGCGTTTTTTACCAGAGCATGCTTAAAAACTTCGTTTATTTCCTCGACAAAAATAAACTGCATCTCTTTTTTAACCTTTCTTGGTATATCGACCAAATCCTTTTTATTCGCTGCGGGCAAAATCATTGTCTTCACTCCTGCCCGCTGCGCAGCCAAAATCTTTTCTTTAACACCTCCTACTGGAAGCACATTGCCCCTTAGAGTAATCTCTCCTGTCATGGCGACATCCCACTTAACCTTCTGATCAGTGCAGACCGAAATGAGGGAGGTGACAATAGTAACTCCAGCCGAAGGACCATCTTTGGGTATTCCCCCCTCAGGGATGTGAATATGAAAATCGCTTTGAGTAAAAACATGACTTTTAATGCCCAACTCATCAGCATGAGCCTTGGCATAGCTCAAGCCTGCTTGACCCGACTCTTTCATCACATCACCTAACGATCCTGTAAGCGACAAGCCCCCTTTTCCCTTCATTTTAGTAGTCTCTACAAAGAGAATCTCTCCTCCCGTGGCAGTCCAGGCCAAGCCCGTAGCCACTCCAATTTGATCCTTTTTCAGAAGCTGGTCTTTAAATACTTTTGAAGGACCAAGGTAGCTCTCAAGACCCGTAGAAGCGATTTTGGTCAGCTTCTTCTTTCCTTCAGCGACTTTTCGGGCGACCTTGCGGCAAACTGAGGCAATCTCCCTCTCAAGGTTTCTTACTCCTGCTTCTCTTGTATAGAGAGAAATAATTTTTTTAATGGCTCCTGGAGTAAAAGAAATCAAACTTTCGTTGAGCGCATTTTCCTCTATCTGCTTTGGCACTAGGTGGCGAAAAGCAATCTGCAATTTTTCTTCCTCTGTATAGCCTGGAAGACGGAGAACCTCCATCCTGTCGCGGAACGCAGGCTGGATTGGATCAAGAAGATTGGCTGTGGTGATGAACATCACCTTGGAAAGGTCAAAAGGAACGCCCAGATAGTGGTCTCGAAAGGAATTATTTTGCTCGGGGTCCAGGACCTCAAGAAGAGCGGAGGAAGGATCTCCCCTGAAATCAGCGCCGATTTTGTCAACTTCATCCATCATAAACACAGGATTATTCGAGCCAACTCGTCTCAATCCCTGAATGATCTTTCCGGGTAAAGCACCGACATATGTCCTTCTGTGCCCTCTAATTTCTGCTTCGTCCCTGACTCCGCCGAGAGAAATGCGGATAAATTCTCTTCCCAAAGCCCTGGCTATGGACCGGCCGAGAGAAGTCTTTCCCACCCCGGGAGGACCGACAAAACAAAGAATAGGACCTTTTGCCTTTTTGGAAAGTTTCCTCACACCCAAATATTCAAGGATCCTCTCTTTAAGCTTGTCGAGACCATAATGGTCTTCATCTAAAATTACCTTTGCTGATTTGAGCTCTAAATTATCAACCGTGCTTTTGTTCCAGGGAAGAGCAAACATCCAATCCAGATAATTGCGGACAACAGCCGTTTCGGCTGACTCAGGATGCATCTGCGAGAGACGTTTGATTTGCTTTTCCAGTTCTTCCTTGACTTCCTGCGAGACTTTTAACTTTTTCAATATGTCCTGATAGCTTTTGATCTCGTCCTGAATCTCACTCCCCTCTCCCAGCTCTTTCTGGATTGCCTTCATCTGCTGCCTCAGGAAATATTGCTTCTGGAGCTTGTCCATCTCCCCTTTAGCCTCGCTGCTGATTTTAGACTGGACATCCAGAAGCTCAAGCTCTCTGGTTAAGAGCTCATAAACTTTCATAAGCCTTGTGGCAGGGTCAGCTATCTCTAAAATGCGCTGAGCTTCATTAACCTTTAGCTCCAAGTTGGCCGCAGTCAGGTCAGCTAACCTGCCTGGCTCCTCTATATTAGAGGCAAGGATCATAACCTCAGGAGGAATATCTTTTCCTAAGGAAGAAGCCTTCTCCAGTCCGCTACGAGCATTCCGGATCAATGCTTCGATTTCAATAGATTTCGCCGCTTCCTCTGGCTCATTAATCACTTCTACCCCTGCCGAATAATAAGGCTTATCATCATCAAAGCCCGTTATTTTTGCTCGGACAAGACCCTGAGCTAAAATTCTCACTCTTGCATCCGGGAGCTTCAGCATCCTCATGATCAAAGCCACAGTGCCCACTTCATAGATATCTTCCCTTTTCGGCTCTTCAGTTTCCATGTGCTTTTGAGTCAGGAGAAGAATCATCCGGTGTGAGGCAAGCGCATGATCAATTGCCTTCTTTGATTTATCCCTTCCAACAAATAAGGGAATAACCATATAGGGAAAAACTACGATATCCCTCAGCATTAGAATTGGTAACTTCTTTGGGATCTGAATTTTCTTATCTTTAACGTCCGAAATATCTTCAATATGATCTTTGTTGTTCCTATTCTTTTCAGCCATAATTTTCCTCCGGGCTTATTCCTTCGTCTTCTGGATTTTCATAAAAAATACCTATATTTACCAAGAAAAAACCTCCCTCTCTGTATTATCTGTATCTTCCTCTGCAATTACTATTCTCGAGGAAGCTTTCGTGCTTGCCCTCTCTCCTGCAATCTACCTTTCTTTTAAAATAGATTCTAATTCTTCTTTGAACTCTAAAACATCCTTGAATTCCCGGTGAACTGAAGCAAACCGGACATAGGCAACTTTATCCAGCGCCTTGAGCCTCTTCATCACAAACTGTCCGATCTTCGACGCTTTCATTTCCTTTTCTGGTCCTCCCTGCAGTTTGCTTTCGATTTCTTCGACGATTTCTTCCAGCTTTTGTAAAGGAACAGGTCTTTTCTCGCACGCTTTCAGTAAACCCTTCAGGAGCTTTTGGCTCTCAAAGGGCTGTCTTTTTCCATCTTTTTTTATAACCATATAGGGAATTTCTTCGATTCTCTCATATGTGGTAAATCTTTTCTTACAGGAAAGACACTCTCTTCGCCGGCGTATCGACAAGCCATTTTTGCTTTCCCGGGAATCAATGACCTTACTCTCTGGATGATTACAAAAGGGACACTTCATTATTCAGCATCTTCTCCCAATTTTTTTAACTGAAACAGCGATATACCCTCTTTCCATAATATAGCATACCCTATCAAGCAAGTCATCACAAGCTGGATAGCATGAATAACGATCGTCATACCCACAGCCTGGCTCTTGGCAATATCGAGGAACGAAGTCATCCCGACCATGCTGAAATAATGGAATCCTCCCGCCATGCCAGGCGTAGGAATAGATGCTCCTACCATTGTCAAAAACACGTAAGGAATAAGGAAAAAGTAAGGAACTGAAACACCATAAGCGCAAAAGAAAATCCAATAATAAAAAATAATACCCAGCCAGACGACAAAGGATAAAAATATGTACACAAGTGAATTTCCGATAGAGTGAAAAAATTTTAATCCCTGAGTAAACTCCTCGAAAACTTCAAGGACTTTATGGGAGATTTTATAAGGAAAAGGTTTCAGGAAAAAAGTAATTATTGAGAGAGCCTTTTCTCTGAAAAAATAAAGAGAAAGAACCACAACAAGAGCAAAAAGAGCAACAGCAACCCCTATTATCCCCCACAGCTGAAGATGTGAATAGGCCTCCTCTCTCGCCCGAAAATAGGAAGGGTAAAGAGGTTTAGATAGAATAAAAAGCCCCAGCAAAAAACACATTACTATTATATCAAAAGTTCTCTCCACTACGATTGTACCCATAACATATCCTTTACTCATTTTTTCCTTTTTGGCTAGGTATAAAGGCCTGATCAGTTCTCCCAATCTTCCTGGAAAAATAAAAGATACCGTAAAACCGACGGCATATGAAGAAAACCGATTTGAAAATTTGACATTTTTTTTCTCGTGCTTAAGGAGGTAATTCCATCTGATAGCACGGGTCACAAAATGGATTGGAGTGATGAGTATAAGGATAATAAAAACTTTAAGATCGACAGTTGTTAAGTAGCCTACAACTTCTTTCCATTCAACTTTTCGGAAGAAAAAATATAGTAGGACAAAAGAAAGCAGGAATAAGAAAGACAAACGAATGACGTTTTTTCTCATTATGAATCGTCCATATTATCATCGGATATTTACCAAGTCAACGCAATATGGGGTCAGACTTGCAAAACTTGAGTTATTTTGCAAAGCAATGGCATCAGACTTTTCAGGCTTTCAAACTTTTTAAAACTTTTATTATTCGAGCGTATTATGATTAAGGTGAGGCCAGACCTTTAAAACTCTTGTTATCTGCAAGGTGGAGTCAAACCTTTAAAATGAATAAACATAATCTCTCGAGAAGAATCACCTGCTTTTCATTCTTGACTTCACCTGTTTTCTGGCTTATAAGGGGAATAGAAAATTAATTAGTCAGGCCGGAGAGTTAATTGTCAGTAAAAACAGGTAAATCCAGTGATTTCCAGGCCCAAAAAAGCCTCAAGATAGAATTTGCCCAAATTGAGGCCGTCGATGACGTCATGTGTGAGATATTAAGGCAAAAATCCTCTCTTGAGCGCCTCAAGATTGCTTTTGGGCTGTGGCGTTCCGCCCGGAAGCAGCTATTCAGCTATATACGGTCTCTACATCCTGACTGGGATGAAAAGCGAATAAGCAAGGAAGTAGCTAAAAGGATATCTCATGGAGCAACATGAGCTATTGTTGTACGCTGTCAAGTGCTTTGAGAAATTAAAAATTCCTTACTTGATCACCGGAGCTGTTGCTTCCATCGCCTATGGCGAGCCAAGATTCACCAACGATATAGATATAGTAGCAGATATCAAGCTGGGCCAAGTTGAGGCGTTTAAATCTTGTTTTCCTGAAGGTGAATTTTATCTAGAAGCTGACTCCATTAAAAATGCCATCGATCGCCGGCATCAATTCAACATCATCCATCCCTCTTCTGGTCTCAAAGTTGATGTCATTATCAGCAAAGGGGATAGTTTTGATCAAAGTCGGTTTAGGCGGGTAAAGAAACTAAATGTATCTGAAAAAGACTCGGCAAATTTTGCCGCTCCTGAGGATGTTATCATAAAAAAGCTAGAATACTTTAAAAAAGGCGGTTCAGATAGACACGTCCGTGATATCATAAGCATGCTCAAGATTTCTGCTGACATAATTGATCGCAACTACATTTTATCATGGGCTGAAAAATTTGGTGTCATGGAGATATGGGAAAACATTCAAAAAAAGTTATAAATACAATCCTATAATAACCTGACAAACTTCAGATCTTTTGTCTTTCTAAATAGCTGCGCATCAGCAGTGATGAAATCACAGTTAAGTCTTTCAGCTAAAATCATATAGCTTGCATCATAAACGCTTATTTTATACTTACGTGAAACACTGATTGAAGAGAGAAATTCCTCTACGCCTAAAGTGAATGTTTCAATTTCAAGATTAAATATCTCAGCTAAAGCAGAGGATGCATTTTTTACAGGTATAGCCACTTTAGTGGCTAAAACGTTAGCCAATTCATAGTATAAAAGCTCAGGAGCAGCGATTTTTTCTTCTCCTGTAATGTGATTCTCCCTCAGTTGGAGTGCCTGAGGAGTATCCTGTTCTTCAAAAATTAATTTCAAAATTATAGACGCATCTAAGACAATCATCTCTCTTCTCTCACTTGCCGAATTATTTCTGCAGAGTTAAGGCCTTTTAATTGCTTAATATGCTTCTTCCGCCATTGATCGATCCTGGATGCAGCCAAGCGAAGCCTTCTCTCCCGCTCCTTTTCCTCCTTTAGCTCTTTGTAATCCTCAAAAGGAATTATCACTGCTAAAGGCCTATTTGCTCGGGAAATAATTATATGTCTTTTTTTATTGTGCACGTCATCTAATGTGCTTCCAAATTTTTTTCGGAAAGTTAATGCATTTATTGTCTTCACCGTTACCTCCTAGTGATTTAACTATAATATAGGATATAATATAGTATATGTCAATTACCGTTAGTAAAATTGACAATTCTGTTCATCTCTAACAATTTGGCAGTAGTCGAGCGAATTTCCGATCAGATTGCGGTGATGTATCAAGGAAAGATTATTGAAGGAGCAAGTGCTGATTTCTTGATCTCCCCTCCGCACCATCCCTACACTAAGTCCCTGCTTGCTTCAGTTCTGGAAGTAGAACCAGGATAGCGAACGATAACGCACGGCTATTCTATCCTAATTTTCCCGAAATTCAAGATTGTAATTTCTTAATTGGATATCATTAATTTGAATTACGCCTAATGAATTAAAATATAAGGTGAAACATATTTACAAGTAAAATTGCTTGTAAAAGAATAATACAAGTATCTTGGCTTGTAAATGCAAATTTAAAATAATAAAAACATGAATGAAATCGCACGACAACTGCTTGTATGTCTGGTTGCAGCTCATTTCATTGGCGATTTTATTTTGCAGGGTGGAAAAGAGGCTGTTAGTAAGTTAAGTATATTCGTTCTGCTGAGACACTCATTTATTGTGGCTGCTCTCAGTTATGCAATTTGTGGTTCTTGGACGATATGGGAGATTCCAATCCCCGTATTGAATAGTGAGAAAAAAGCAAGCTTAAATCCGATACCCAAATCCCAACAGAATGTGCCCCGCTACGTTGGGAACATCAGCATGACCGTCCACGATTGGAACACGAACAAAGGATACTGTTAGCTTCGCTTCTATCGAAGCAAAAAGCCCTTTCCAGAGGATGATTTGTTTTCCAATAGCACCCTGGATGGTCCCTCCAGAAATGTAGAATCCCTCGCCAAAGATTCCTTTCGACTCATCAAAAGGTTTGTTCCTGACTGTGCTCTCTGGATGAGTTACCACCAATCCAATACCAAATCGCCAGATAAACTTTCTCATGCTCCAGGCTCTATTCACGGTAATGATGTTAAAGCCATCAGAAATCGAAAATCTTTGTACCCCGGCAGGAGGATCGTCAAGGTAAATCTTGTGGTGCACCAGCTCAAGTTCCCAAGCGCGGTCATCAGACCAGCGACCGACGCGTAATGTATAGTACGGAAATCCTTCGAAGGCATGCTCTTTGTAGTGTGCTGTGAACTTGATATTAGGACTGCCCTCTTGAACTATTGTTAGCGAAGTCGGCAAATTCCAAGCAGTTCCTAAAAAACCTTCCAAAGTCCAGTCAGCGCCTGAAGCCGGAATTATAAGAAAGCCTGCCAGTAACAAGATTATACAGCAAATCTTCATTGAAACACCTCTTAATCAAGACCTAACTTTAGGCTTGGTAAATATTCTTAATTATTTTCTCGATATGATTATTCGCTGGCCTGGTTTTATATGAAGTTTCTTAATAAGAGAACTATTTGCCATGTCTTCACTTTTCTACCGTATTTATTTAACAGACTGACGCTCCTGAATTCGATCAAACATTATTATATATAATGTTCTATTAAAATTATCAAAATAATTTGGAAAAAGCAAAAATTCTTCCATCCTTACGATAATTCCAGGGATACGCACTTCTCTTTTCCCCCCCGTGATAATGCAGGGAAAAAATTTTTAGCTAAAATCAGGCATATTCTTTACAAATTACCTATTGACTACCAAAAAATACCCCTAAAAGGTGATTGAAAATCACCATTGGAATCACCTCTTAAGGCTATTTACTTGTTCTTCTATCTCGATTACTTTATTATCAACAGATAAGAGATATATAGGATGAGGTTGTTAATGAAAAAAGAGCTGTTAAGATTCCTCCTTTTTCCGCTCGTCCTGATCTTCCTAGTCAACTTCTCTTTTGCTACCAAAATTCATCTGAAAAATGGTTATACGATAACTGGCGAAATAATCTCCTTCGATGACACTTCCGTAACCATAAGAATGCCGGTCCTGGGTGTTATGAAGATAGCAAGATATAAAATCACTAAAATTGAACCGCCACTGGAAGTATCTCCAGAAGGAAAAGAACTCAAGAATGAGATAATCGAGCCCGGGACCCCAGAGCCAACAACACAAGAGCCTGCGAGAGAAGCTGTTATTCCTCAACAATCAAAGGCAAAGAGCGCCGTTCAAAAGCCCATCATTGCAGATTTTCTGGGAACTCGCCGGGAGAAAAAGCGGATAAGCCTTTATCTTAGCGGAGGATTGACCGATATCGACGGCGGGGACCTAAACAGTGTAATCAGAGACTACAAACAATTGATCGCAGATTTTAATGATTTTTACCTCACTAGTTACACCATTGACTGGAACGAATTTGAGAGAATAACAAACTGGAAAGGAGAATTATTAGTTAATATAACTTCCTCTCTTAGTTTTGGTCTTGGTGTTGAGTACATGAACTCCAAGATTCAGAGAGGATTGATAGAACTAAATAATCCGGATAGCGGGACAGTTGATGGAGGCTTGTATTATTATAATTACACATTAACAGACAATTACCAGTTTGCACCCCAACAGGAATTAACAATCATTCCCATTACCTTTAATTTCTACTATTTCATTCCCATCGGCAATATAGCAGAGATATTTGTCACAGCGGGAGTTAGTTATAACGTCGGTAGACTCAAATATAACGAGACTTACCAATCTGAGTATGATTACCAAGCAGATTATTATGGTAGTGACGATACTTTTTGGTACACCTATATTGATGACTACACAGAAGA
>Ga0209986_10003541_pt1 | contig 13635 bp, 22 predicted proteins | sample BlataG_FD_183168 | JGI IMG/M metagenome (GOLD analysis project Ga0209986, IMG submission 183168) | Deep subsurface microbial communities from Black Sea to uncover new lineages of life (NeLLi) - Black_00105 metaG (SPAdes) (version 2) | ecosystem: Environmental > Aquatic > Marine > Oceanic >...
ATTTTGATTAAAGAACTAATTTTTAAATATTTAGTATGCCAATAGTTAATACTCTTGATATCAAAGATAAAATCTCAGTTAATGTAGGGTTATTTGGACATATCGATTGCGGTAAAACAGCAATCGCCGAAGTTTTGAGCGAATTTGTATCGACTGCTGGAATAGATGCACATCCTCAAAGTAAAGAGAGAGGTATTACCATTGATATGGGTTTTACTTCATTAATTTTAGAAAAATTTTTAGTAACATTAGTTGACTTACCAGGTCATGCAGATTTAATAAGGATTGTTGTAGCATCAATTGATATTATTGATTGTGCTATTATCGTAATTGATGCAGTACATGGGCCACAAATACAAACTGGAGAACATTTAATAATATTGGAATCACTTGGTATTAACCACATAATTGTAGCACTTAATAAAATCGACCTTATTTCAAAGGAACATTTAAATCTAATGATAGAAAAAGTTACATCCTTTTTTAAGAGTACCTCATTCGGCTCAGATGTTCCAATTTTTGCAGTTTCTGCAAAGAATAAAAAGGGTTTTGAAAAGTTAAAAAAAGGTTTATTGGATTTATTAAACAAAATAAAAGTGAAAAGAGATAAATCAAATGATTTAATAATTCCAATAGATCATCATTTTCCAATTAAAGGAATTGGAAGTGTAATTACTGGTACAATTCTTCAAGGAACAATTAGAGTAAATCAAAATCTTAATATTATTCCAATAAACAAATCTGGGCGAGTTAAATCACTTCAAATATTCAAACAAGATGTTGATAAAGCTGAAGCCGGTGATAGGGTTGGTATCGCAATTAAAGGGCTTGATTATAAGGCAGTTTTTAGAGGTTGTTATGTTGTAAGTAATAAAGAAAATTTTATTTCGGGAAATCTGTTTAAATCTAAAATTTATATAAATAAGTATTATAAGGCAAGTCTTAAATTTGGCATACAAACACATATTACTTTAGGAATGAATACAATTCCTGCTTATATCTTTCCATTTAAAGAAATTAACAACAAATTCATTGCATTTAATCCAGATGAAAATGATGTTAATTTTGACGCAATAATATCTACAATTGAACCAGTTTTAACTAAAAATTTAGTATTCTTTAAAAATAAGCAAAGCAAAAATTATGAAAAATTCCTTATCAGCCGTTTAGACCTACCAGCAACTACACTCAGAATAGTAGGAATAGGAGAAATAATAGAAATACATGAACATCCTCCAACACTTCATAAATTTAAAATCAAATATGGCATAGTTAAAAATTCTAACCATCCTCAAGGAATTATTGTAAATAATTTAGCAAAAAGCCTTACTGGTGCTAAAAAAAATATAGGTAAAAAATTAGAACGACCTTTTGATAAAGTGATTGGCACTTTTGGGACAAAAGGTGGTGTTGTCGTTAGCTTGATAGAAAAAAAAAATAAAATTTCTAATGGAGATCAAGTAATATTAAAAGAACTGCGTAGTTTTAATATAAAACAAGGGCAGACGTCAAATCTTTAAGAGAGTTAATCAAAAATTAATCAAAATTATTAAATATGAAATTTATTATAATATTATACTAGACTGATATAAAAAAAATAAATAATATTGGCATGTCTGTTGAAGAAGAGTTAGAAATTGCAAAAGAACTTCAAGTTGAATTAATGCGACAACTAGAAAATTTGGAAACTAAAACTGATCTTGAGGGGACTGCAATTGTTTCTAAAACAGGAATTAGGATAGCTAGCTCAGATACGGCCTCTACTGTTGCAGATCTTTTCAGTGCAAGTCCAGCAACATTAGTATCCTTAGGAATAAACATATCTAAAGGTTTAGACCAGGGAGAATTAAGAGATATTGTTATTCGTGGGGTCGAAGGGTTCACAATTATTACAACAAGTTCTCAGGAAAGTAACTTCATGTTAATAACTCATTCCAAAAAGGAGGCGTCTCTTGGATATTACTTTAATAAGATTAATAAATCTTACAGAGAAATTGAAAAATTATTAAAGGATGTAAAGCTTAAATCTGCTTTTTATTAAATTTATTTACATCTCCAATTAAAACTCTGAAATTTTAAATAATTTTGAGCTAATTTGAATTATTGCTGGAAGCACAAATATGTATAATAATGTATTTGAAACAATATGAATAACTGAAAATGGGATGCCTGCAATAAAAATTGGAATCCAAACTTCAAAACTTAACTCAACAAAGGGAAGATACCCCCCAATAGTAGCAATTATGTCATAAATGAATGTCCATGAAAAGCCGACCGCTCCAAATAAAATTAAAACTCTTAATACGAAAAGATCTTCAGTAGGCTTAAAATACTCTTTATTTTTCAAATATTTAAATGAAAAAAACCCTAAAAGGCTCAAAATTGAGTAGAGTGATATTTGAGTAGCAAATAATAAAAGATGAGAGGGACCCATAGGATTCAAAAAACAAAAAATGGTGACACTAATAACACTTATGAATAACCCATTTTTTTTACCAAAAGAAAAACCACAAAAAAACAACATTAAACTAAAAAGTTCAAAATTTGGGATAGCAATCAAGAGATATCCAACGAGAACGGTTAATGCAGAAAATACACTGATAATTGCTACATTAAACGAATCTCGGTCTAATAGATTAAATTTAGTATCTGATTTTAATGATTCTTTTTCCATTTTCAAATTAATATAGGATAAGTTACCTATAAAATTTGTCTTTAATAAAATATTAAAATGCCAAATCAAGTTTAAAACTATGGAGAAACTTGATAATATTTATAATTTCGATTTTAAAAAATCAAATAGAGGATAAAATTGGATATATTTTTTGAAATTCATAAGGATTTACCGAGAGAGGGACCAGGTAATAATGAATCAACAAAAAAAGCATTTGAATTTTTAAAACAATTACCTCCCAATCCCTACATTTTGGATATAGGGTGTGGTCCGGGTAAGCAAACTATACAGCTAGCTAAAATGGCAGATTGTAAAATCATTGCTTTAGATACTCATCAGCCATTTTTGGACGAATTAAATTATCGTGCAAAAAGTGAAAGTGTTCAAGATAAAATTGAAACTGTTAATAGATCAATGTTTTCACTGGACTTCAAAGATGATTTCTTTGATATAATCTGGTCTGAAGGAGCAATTTACATATTTGGTTTTGGAAAGGGTCTTAAAGAATGGCGCCGATTTTTAAAGAAAGAGGGATATTTTGTTATATCTGAACTTTCTTGGCTAAAACAGAATCCGCCCGAAGAAATAAAAGGTTTCTGGAAGAAAAATTATCCAAATATTAAATTGATTGAAGAAAATATACAGATTATAAAAAATTTGGGATATGATTTTTTGCATAATTTCACAATTCCAGAATCAGGTTGGTGGGATGATTATTATATACCTCTCGAAAATCGTATCTCTCTTTTACGAAAAAAGTATAAAGGCAATATTGCAGCTAATAAGGTTTTAGATCAGGAACTGGAAGAAATATTTTTGTATAAGAAATATTCTGAGTATTACGGGTATGTTTTTTATATTATACAAAACAAATGAATAGATATAAGTCTTTAAGCTAAATATTTTGTAAATTACATATTGGTTGTATAATTCCAATTTATTATTGAATCATTGTCTAAAGCATATTTATAACAGCCAATAGGACTTATCTCTCCATTAACCCAAAAATGCCAAGCATGAGTTGAATTCTGTGAAATTCCATTAATTGAGGTAATTAAATAATCGTCATAGAGAGCGTAATATTCATATTCTAAATCATAATACATATCTAGTGCGTGAAAAACGGAAGTGTTGTAATTATAAAGCGAATATCCAACCCATATATCAACGGTTTCATCTCCATAATCTATATATAATGTTATATTACTCACAGACTCCTTATATATGATTGGCTGTCCATTGTCACCGTTACCATTATTATTTGGTGGAATAAAGACACCTAACTGGAATAAAATTAAAAATATTAAGGAGATTGATGCGATGAGACCAATTAATATAAATTTCAGAGTTTTTCCCAAAAAGATCACTTATTAAAAAAAAAATGCAAAAATTAATGTTTAAATATTTTATTTTGTATTAAAGATATTCTTTTTTTTCACCAATACTATGGCTATCACAGCTATAATACTCAATAAACCAAAAATCTCAATAGGATATCCCGGAATATTACCTTCTTTAAGCTGAATTTCTAAACTATATAGATTGAAAAAGAAAATTTCAGTTTTCGCATAAATTAGTACTCCAGTATCTTTATTATATATAAGTGTTGTATTTTGATTCCCAGAAGCAGGAGCTTGTTTAAATACCATCTTAATTTGTGCTGGGTTAGATTCATCGAAAGTTACTGTACCCGGTACCCATCCTGTGGGATCAACTGAATTAGTAGCCAACAATTTTTCATGCGTCCAATTAATTGATGTAATAAAACCCGGGTTATAATCATTATAACCTAAAACGAGCATACTACCAATTTCAGTTGTCGATTTATTCACGAAAGTAATATTTTTCTTCAAAACACCACCCTCTAAACATTTTGAAGTAATATTACAAAATGGAACCGGATTTAAATTCGATGCCCAAAAAACTGCTGATTGATCTGCGAAACCTAATAATGTTATTGAAATTTCACCATTTTGGTTCGTGTCTAAGTATTTTTCTTCAGTCCACCAATTTACTGGTCCATTAAATTCAATCACTTGATAATTATATGTAATACCAGCTGTTAATGATGAGGAGTAATGATCAGGAGGTGTTGTTGTAAATGCCGATATTCCGTTGGTTGCTTGAAATATAAAGCCAATTCCGAGTAAAATTGAAAAAATTATGCCAATTTTTTTTATTTGCTTCATTTTTTCATTAAACCTTTTTTTATTGAAAAAATTTTATGAATTATGTCTCTAGGAAAGTATGGCTATTAAAAAAACTTTCGCTAAACTGTTTTTTATGTAGAATATCGTAATAAAATTTCATAATGTTTTTTATAAAAAATTCTAAAAATCTTTAAAAATATCAAAAAAATTTGTTTAAATTTGACACAAGTAGTTTTTCAATAATTTAGAAGAAAATGAGAATAATAAATATTTAAAACTTTTTTTTTCATTTTATTAATAAAACAACCTTTCCGCCAGCGGCTTCAATCTTTTTGACTGCTCTTTCACTTGCTTTATTAACAGATATATTAACTTTCTTACTTATTTCTCCTTTACCAATCAATTTTTGAACGTTCATTTTTGACAAATCAATTGAATATATTTCTCCAGATTTCTCAGCAATATTATTCTCAATAAATTTATCCAATTTGAATTCTAAATCTTTAACATTAATGGCATTTACTTTTTCAATACGGTTAATCTTTTGAGGTCGTTTAAAGCCTTTTTTACCCATGCGCCAATCAGGATCTGGAAATCCTAACTTTTTTTGTTTGTAGTATAAAGATTTTTTACTTTTTTTCCATTGTGTGGTTTTTCCAGCACCAGCGCGTTGTCCTTTTTTTCTATGCTGACCGACTCTACCATATCCAACTGTTCGTGTTCCGCGCTTTTTTCTTATTTGCTTTTTAAATTTTCTTGTCATTTAATTCACCATATGGGAATTATAGCATTTTAAATAGAAGTTTATTAATATAATCACCAACATAGCCAAGAGAACCACCAGCTTTATAACTACGTTTAATTGTTCCCCGATATCCACCTCGGGGAGGATGCATTCTAAATATTGGTTTTATTTTATAAATATCTTTATACTGAATTTCCCCTTTTAATAAACCGTCTGCTAGAGCATTTAAAGTTTTATATTTAGTTTTAAATTTGATGTGAGATACAGTTAAAGGTTCATTTCCTTCGATATAGGCTCTATTTCGTAATAATTTTAAGAGCATTTTTTTATTGATCTCACCATAACATACATAATCCTTAACTTTTTGGAGCATTCCAGTATAACTTTTATTTGGAAACACTAATATAGAATGATTTACCTTATGGAGTCTAAACATTTTAAGAGTATCTAAAAGCTTTTTTCGCATCCCAGGGGCTCCGCGGATTCTTACAATGAATAACAATTTGGGGGTTTCTTGTTCCACAATTGAATTTTTGATTTCGGACATGGTCATTTTTTCCATCTACAATTTATTATTTTTATTTCAATATCATTTTATGTGCATTTTTTAATGCATCAATTGTTGCTTTCACTAAATTCTCTGACGTGCGTGTATCTCCTCGAGTTTTAGACCAGATATCTTCAATACCGACTAATTTTAATACACTTTTCACATGATCAGCACATGCTAAACCGATACCGGCAGGAGCAGGAATTAAAGTTATACGAATACTTCCACATTTTCCTGATACTTTAAAAGGAATTGAATGAAACCCACCACAATCACATTCCCATGAACCACACCCTTTCATTACGGGAACAATATTCAATTTTGCCTTAATTATTGCTTTTCTTATTGCAGGACCCACTTCAGGGCTTTTTGCAGAAGAAAATCCGATATATCCTTCACATCCGACGATAACTACTGCTTTAAATCTAGACCTCTGACCTGACCTTGTCATTTGTTGTACCATTTTTATGGTAATTACATCCTCTTCAAGATTTGGCAAAAGCATCTCAAAAATTTCCTTTTCTCGAACAACAAAATTTTCATTAAAAATTTTATCAATTGTAATTTCACCTTTTTGAACTATTTCACCTAACTCAGTTTGAGGTACCCATTCTCTTTCCACTTTTCTTGGTTGTCGTTTATCTCTCCTTGTATTTGACATTATTTTAAAATACCCATAATCTTTTTTTAATTTTTATACTGTTCTTTTAATTTCGTTTAAGGTTTTATCTATGATACTGGTTATTTTTAGTGGATCAATCATTTTTAGATAACTTGAAAATTTTAATTTATATTGCTCATCATCAACTGCCAGTAGTTTGGCATAATTTTGAATATGAGTACCATTTATTCTTTCTTCAAAACCTTGAGGAAAGAAAAATTCTTTATGGGGAATTTCTATTCCTGCATCTAAAATACCCTTAAAGGCAGCCAGTTGTCTATGAAAATGACTCATTAACCCTAAATCTAAAATTGAATCATTAATCTTTTTCTTTTTAGCCCTTATACCAGCAATATACCCAGTTAGATAAGCGGCAGGTAAATTCCCTGTATTTAATTGCCACCCATAACCTTTTACAAGTTCTTTTGAAAATGCAGAGGTTAATACAAAATCTCCTCCAAGTTTGGATTGTATAAACTGAACAATAATATTTTTGTTCGAAGCTCGTATTATCAATCTATTTTTTCTAGACATTAATAATTTCTTTCTACTATGATAATTAGTTTTTCCTTCTCTTCTACGTCGAGGAGGTAATTTATAAGTAGGTCCTTTAGCCATTTATCTACCCCTCCTTGTTAAATTTTGTTCTTTAATGTGCCTCTCTAGATGTGCCACATTATGAAACATATTACCCTTTGCTTTTCGGTATAGTTTTCGATAAGTTAATGTTGTTATAATTTTTCTATCTCTTAAAATTTTTAATTTTCTTCTAATTGGACGGATTTTTTTAATCCATCGTTGTTTTTTTGGTGTTCGTGCTCCTTTTTTACCTTTTCGAGATCCATAACCTCGTGCTCTTCCTTTCTTTTTCCTTTCATGAAGTTTTTTCTTTCGAAAGTTACTTATTCCAATTTTATATTTTTTCTTTATTATTCCTTCTTTAATTAGACTCCTTACATCGTCACGCGTAATTGCCATTTTGATATCTTCAATGAAATATTGATCAAGATAAACTCGGTTCTCACCGCATTTTAATATTTCAGATGCCATTCTTCTTTGTGCGCTTAGATTCATAATATAATCACCTTTTCCTATTTCTTCTGACCTCTTTTTTTCGTTTTTGAAGCTAATTCTTTTAATTCAGCTAGTTCCTCATCTTCTTCTTCCTCCTCTAACTCTTCTTCTTCTTCAAGGATTACACCCCTATCAGCGATTTCCTCTAATGCTTCAAGTTCTTTTTGAGCTGCACCTAGATTAAGTATTCTAAATCCTTTTTCTTCAATGAGTTCAAGAAGTTTTATTCTTTTCTTCGCACCAAGCCTACTGCTAATTCTTAATGCATGAATTTTTGGATTTAGTCCTTCGAGGTCTTTTGGAGTTATAATATAAGCTTCGGTAAACCCAGAAGGATGAAGATATCTTACTGCTTTCGGTGTCCTATAGCCAATATTGGGAGATTTTACACCAGCTTTCCACTTTCTGCGAGTTTTTGAATCAATACCTCGTGATTTGCGCCAAGAATCTTTAACTCTGACATATCGCCAAGATTCAATTCTCCTAAAAGACGGTCGAACTTTCTGTAAATGTGTTCTATAACTCATCAATCTTTTTTTATCTTTATGCATTTTCATAGACACCTTTTTTTATTTTATTTGCCAGAGTATATGCTCTCCTAACCATTTTTGATATACAAAAATTCCATCTTGAAAGACTCGTTTATCTTTCTTTCTTAACCGACAAGCTCTTTGGATATTAGCTGCCATTTGTCCGACAACTTGGTTATCTATCCCTGTGATTATTACATCATCACCCTCAACTGATATATCTACGCCATCTATAATATTTTGAACCCTATCGGCTCGCTCTCCATTAAAATTTTTTATGTGAATTTTTTTACCTCGAATTTCGACAGTAATCGGAAAATGTGAATAACATATTTTAGATTTATAAGTATAACCTTCTTGAACTCCTAAAATTAAATTTTTTATTAAATTTTTTACAGTTTTTGCTAGAGCAACTGTATTTCCTCTAGGGAAATTTGATGTAAATTTTAATTTAGATTTTCCTTCTAAGTCAATTTTGATTTTTCGTGCGTGAGAAAAATCTTTTACAATTGGTCCCCCTTTAGGTCCCTTTATCGTAATAATATTCGGATCTTTTAAAGATATCTCCACTTTTTCAGGAATGTCCAATGATTCTTCCAAAAAGGCAATTTTCACCATCTTTTTTATTCACTTTCTTTTAATTATCAATAAATATATGCTAATAAAATTCCTCCTAAATTCTTTGATTTTGCTTCATTATGAGTTAGAACCCCCTCATTGGTAGAGATTATAATCAGTCCAAAATTTTTTGCTGGCAAGAATCTTTTTTCAAAATCTTCATATTGAGAAACCTTAATATTCAAACGCGGAATTATTGCTTTACACTCATTTATTTTTCCAAGAAGATTAACTTTAAATTTATTTTGACGACCATCTTCATAGCGTTCAAATTCACCTATGTATGCGTGGGCTTGGAAGATCCTCAGGATTTTTTGAAGTAAATGTGGAGCTGGAGTTATAATTAAACTTTTCTTCCTTGCCATCTCGGCATTTTTAATTTGAATGCATGCGTCTCCTAATGTATTTGGCATTATTAATTACCTTTTTTTTTTCCTTATTTAATTCTATAATTTTTGTTAATACCTTTTCCTCATTAGCTGAATCGTTTGAACCCAATATCCTTAGCAATTTCTCGAAAGCAACGACGACAGATAAATAATCCATAACGTCTTATGATTGCTCTATGTGTGCCACACCTACGACAAACCCGTTGTCCTTTTCCATATTTTTTGTTGCTAGGCAATTTGATTCACTTTTAACTTTTTAATTCATATTATTAATATTCTATTTCCAATCTTCTAACAATTCGAGCTTTGAAAAATTTTTTGAGAAAATATTGTGTTTCCTCTCTCTTAACATAATGATCTTTTTTAATTTTAGTCCGTTTTTTACGTCTAGTTCTAACACGCATTCCTTTCCTCACTATACGCCCTGACATATTCAATCCCCATATTCCTATTGTGCTATCATATTCTACACCAGGAATTGAAATATGCTCGTCAATACCAAAAGAAAAGTTTCCGTAGTCATCAAAACTCCTGCGTAAAATTCTGTTATTATATACAATTAATAATCTTTTCAATAATCTTATTGCGGCTTCACCTCTCACGGTTACCATCACCCCAATTGGACCTCCTTGTCGTATTCCCCACTCTTTTACAGATTTTTTTGCAAGCCTTCTCACTGGCTTTTGTTTAGTAAGATCTTCCAAAACCTGACTAGCTCGTTCAAGCTCTTCTCCACCCGTACCAACACCGATATTTAACACAATCTTCTCTAAATAGGGGGATCTCATTGGATTCTTCCAATTTGTTTCAAAATTTTGTTCCGATTCTTTCAATTTTGCAGCTTTTGCTTTTTTCGAATCCGCAGACACTTCACTTTTCACATCCTTTTATATTTAATTTTTAGGTAATTTTATTTCAGATTCCTTATCTCCCAGCAATAGAACGTAATCATATAGGGTTTCGACCGGAGTACCATCTTTTTGGATAATTTCAACGGTACTCGCATTAGGACCAAATCGTTTGATTATTTTATTTATTATTCCAACTTTAGCAATATTTTTACCTGCCACAATAATTGCTAATGAATTTTCTTTAAACTTGATATGAGATAAAATTTCTTGAGTTGGGATTGATAATTTTAAAATGTCCATTCTTTTATATACATCTTCCACTGGTTTTGTAGGATCTTTTACCTCAATTTTTATATTTCTGCCATCATGAAGATTAAGTTGAACATGTCCCCCTTTTAAGGTTGTTTTTCTATTAATCCTACATAATTTAATTTCAGATTCTTTTTTTGGAATTTTAAATAATTTTAATTCATGATGTGAATCAGGTATAATTCGATAATATTCTTTTTTCTTTTCGATGGATAGAACATCCATGATCCCTAATGGAAATCCTAAATCCCTTATGATTCGACCATCAACTTTAAAATAACCTTGACCAATTAATTTTTTTGCATCCCTATAATATGGAACAATTTTTAATAAATCTCTCACAATATGAAGTAAAGGGAGGCAAAATCTTCTAGGATGTGGGCCTGGAGACGGATTTACAAAAAATTCTCCATGTTTTCTTTTAATTTGTAAATGTCCTGGCGTTGCTAGCCTTTTTGTATGTTTTTTACTACCATGTGAAGTTATTTTTTTTTCACTCCTTATTTTTTAATTGGTGCTTTTAATTTTTCCTCAACAAATTCATACCCTAACTTCCGTTCAATTATTTGTCTTCTTAAAGGATCCATTTTTTTCCCCTCTCCCTTTAACTTAGTGATGACTACTTTAGAAATGTGAATTGGCACATAATAAGAAGTGCCATCAGGTTTTTCCAGCTTACATTCTTTAATAATAAGTTTCAAATTTTTCTTAATTTCCATAATTTCACCTTCAATATCCACAAAATCTCCCTTAACTACGCGAACCGAATCACCCGTTCTTATAGGAAGCCGTTTTATTCCATATTCTTCTTGCAAAAAATCAGCAAATCTACAGGAAAGCAATTTAGACCTTTGATGGAGTTTATAGTGTGCTAATGCTTTTCTCTGTTTTTTTGGCTGTTTGCTTTTAATTTTCATGATTTTTATCACTTTTTTTTTCAAACAATTAAAGATGCTATAGATGCTAAACGCGGATATAATTCAGCGACTTCACGTGCGATTGGACCACGAATTTCCGTGCCTTTTGGGTCTCCTTCTCTAGAAATTAATACTGCTGCATTATCTTCAAAACATAACCTTGTTCCATCAACCCTTCTATAAATTTTTCTTTGTCGAACAATAACCGCCTTCATGATTTGTCCTCTTAGTTCAGGTTTTCCCTTCTTAACGGTGCACGATACTACATTGCCAATTGCAGCTGCTGGAATACGATTGAGTCGAGTATGTAATCCATCCACATTAATTATCTCGATAATTTTTGCTCCGGAATTATCAGCTATTTTTACTCTTGAACCATTAAGCAAACCCCTTGAAATCTTATGTCTTGTAGCTATTTTTCTTCCGATTTTTCTTCGAGTACCCATTAACTTTCCACCTTCCTTTCGAGTTTTTGAACAACACAAAATGCCTTAGTTTTCGAAATCGGCCGAGTCTCTCCAATTTTTACAAGATCACCAACATTAATTTCATTTTCTAAACATGGCGGTAAATGAGCAGCAATTCTAGAATTTCTGCGTTCATAACGCTGATATTTTCTAATAAATTGTACAAAATCTCTTCTAATTATAACAGAATTCTTCATATTCTTTTTTGCTACGACTCCTTGTAGAATTCTACCTCTGATTCTTAAAGTCCCATGAAAAGGACAATTAATGTCATCACATATTTCCTTTGGGGCATCTACACCCGGTATTCCAATATTTCTAGCGCTCATTTTTTAAGCCATCTTCTTTTTTTTATATCTTTTATTCGATTTTCGGGGCGTCCTACGATTTTATGCCCTTCTACTTCAAGAATAATTGGTTCTTCACCATCATTCTGTGGAAGCATGAACCGAAACTTATGATTTTTTTTTATATACATTTTTTTTTTATTATTATTGTTTAATGTAATTAGCATATTCTTTGTCTCATCAATTACTGTTCCAATACTTTTCCATTCCTTCCCTCGCTTTTCTTCATCATTCCTTAATGCTAATACATTTTCTAATCCAATTAAATCGTGATATATTAAATATTTAGGGTTTAATCTCATTTTTCTTTTCATTTATAATTGTTAAAATTCGTGCGATTGCACGCCTAAGTTGTTTGGGTTTGGCAGGATTATCTCTTACTCCCCCACCTGTATGAATTGATCTTAACGTCAATAGTTCATGTCTGAGATCAATTAATTTTTTCCTTCTCTCTGCATCTGACCAAGTTCTTATTTCTTCGGTTTTTATTTGTTTAGGCATATTATTTCACTATAAATTAATTTGTCTTTTGAAAATGTTTTATTCTTAATCTTTATCCTCTTTTTCTTCTTCCTTAGAAACTTCAACAGTTTCTTCTTTGGTTTCAATTTCAGTTTTTTCATCAGGTGTAGTAAGTGAGATTTCTTTAGTTTCCTCCTCATCTATCTGATCAATTAATTCTAATTCTTCTGCAGTTGGCTCCCTTTCTATTTCTTCAACTTCAAGTTCTCCCACTTTAACAACTTTTAATTTTCTTATTTCTAATTCTTTATTATCCTTCTCAATAAGCTCATGATTTAGAAAAAAGCCGTCGCCTGTTCTGTATTCAGCCGGCATTATTTTAACTGTTATTCCCAACACACCCGACTTTTGAATACATTGAGTCAGTCCCTTATCGACAGATTCCAAAGCTGGTTGACCACACTTAGACATGGTACCGGCTCGAAATATTTGAGTTCGAGATCTTTGAGATGTAACTTTCCCAGAAACTTTAATTTCTACTCCCTTCGCACCAGCTGCCATGATTTTTCTCAGGATATAATATGATGCACGTCTATATTGACGCCCTCTATCAAGACTAAATGCCAGTCTCTCAGCCATTATCTGTGCATTCAATTCTGGATTTGGAATTTCCTCCACCTCGATTTGCGGAAGATTTAAGTCAAATCTTTGTTGCAGCTCATCTGTCAACTCTCTTATTCGCTTGCCGCTTTTTCCAATAACAAGGCCTGGTCTGCTTGTTTTTAATGTAATGCGAACACCTAATGGTGTTTTTTGAATATCAACTCCACTAAATCCAGATCTATTTAATTCTTTACGAAGATATTCATTAATTTGCATCTGCTTTATTCC
>Ga0209986_10003543_pt1 | contig 13634 bp, 12 predicted proteins | sample BlataG_FD_183168 | JGI IMG/M metagenome (GOLD analysis project Ga0209986, IMG submission 183168) | Deep subsurface microbial communities from Black Sea to uncover new lineages of life (NeLLi) - Black_00105 metaG (SPAdes) (version 2) | ecosystem: Environmental > Aquatic > Marine > Oceanic >...
CGGGATCCCACTTGTCCATGTACTCATCAAGTGGCAGGAGAAAGTCTACATAGTCCCCCATCCATCCAGGGTTAAACATAAGCAAATCATAGGCACCGGTCCCGGTTGAAAGCTCTAGCATCTGCTTATCGTAAAGCTCTCCAACGGTTATCCCTACCACTTCCAGGTTAATCCCGAATAGATCCTTAATTCTCTCTGCACGATCCCGCCAGGGAATCTCGAAGTGGCCGGAATGTAGAACTACAGTGACTGTTGCTCCATCATATTTTTCCCTGGGGGCTACTTCACCAGCAAAACTAACCCCCGCACACATCACGATAATTACCGCTGTAAGACAGCCGGCAGCAATCCATTTTTTCATTTTTTTTTCCTCTCTTTTTAGGGGTGGCTGTCACAGACAATCTTTCTTGAGATTCATTTTTCTGGCAAAATTCCTCACCCAAAAAAGTATTTGACACCCCCAGGAGAGATCCTCCTTTTAGATATATGTCCGAATGAGTCTTGGCCTATCTCCTCTCACCTCCTCCTGGCCTTGTTTTTAGCTCATCTGCCTCTTTCAAGAGAAATATCCAGACTAAGGAAATTATTGAACTAAACTATAGTTGTAAGTATTCAGTGAACCCCGTCATTTTTGGTAGTCGCCGGTAGCCGCAGGCTTCAGCCTGCGCAAAATCCTAGCCTGCGTTTATACGCACCCTAAAGAGTGCGGCTACCCTGAAAATTCAATGTGACACGACGTTTACTGAGCATTTACTGTGCTATTATACGGCCTTATTTATACTTTGTCAATCCCTCGATTTCTCGGGCTTCGAGGCACCCCTTGACTTTATGGGAGAAAAAATTAATATTCTTAAGGGAAGGATTTCTAAAAAAGGAGCCGGGGAGACAGAAATAAGTGAAATCTTATCAGCTTTACGGTGAATTCGCTAAGGGTTTATGGAAACAGAATCCTGTCTTTGTTCAGCTTCTGGGGATGTGTCCAACCTTAGCAGTAACTAACTCCGCTATAAATGGATTTTCTATGGGGGTTGCGGTGATTTTTGTCTTGGTGTGCTCAGGTCTGATCATCTCCTCATTCAGAAAATTCATTCCTCGCGAAGTGAGGATTGCTACCTTTACCATAATTATTGCCAGTTTCGTCACTATAATTGACTACTTTTTCAAGGCCAACCACCCCTCCATAAGCAAGGCCTTAGGTCCCTACCTTCCCTTGATTGTGGTAAATTGTATAATCTTAGGAAGGCAAGAGGCCTTTACCTCCAAGAATCCCCCTCTCTCATCTTTAGTTGATGCTCTTGGCATGGGAGCAGGTTTTACCGGCGCTTTGGTTATTCTGGGATCCATAAGGGAACTGTTGGGTTCAGGTTCCATATTTGGCTTGCAGGTTCTTGGTGGTTCTTTTCGGCCCTGGGTAATTATGATTCTTCCCCCCGGTGCCTTTCTCACCCTGGGAATACTAATAGGTTTGATAAATTTACTCACCAAAAGAAGAAGTTAAAAAAAATGATTACCAACAAGAAAGCAACTCATGATTACCATATATTAGAAAGATGGGAGGCAGGAGTTGTGCTTAAAGGATCGGAAGTTAAATCCATCCGGGAGGGGAAAGTAAACTTCATTGATTCTTTTGTCCGAGTAATCTCGGGAGAGCTATTTTTACATAACCTTCATATAGCTCCCTATGCTCGCACCAGCCAGCCAAATCTGGATCCCAAAAGACCCCGAAAACTCCTTCTGCACCACGGCGAAATAAGAAAGCTAATAGGAACTTTATCTCAGAAGGGCTTGACATTAATTCCATTAAGTATATACTTTAAAAAAGGAAAAGTTAAAGTAGGGATAGGTTTGGCAAAAGGAAAACGATTGTACGACAAAAGACAAAAACTTCGAGAAATCTCGATAGACCGGGAAATAAAACGCACATTAAAGGAACGAAAAAGATACTATCCTCATTAAAAATGAAGAAAGGGGGCGAAACGGTTTCGACAGGGATAGGAAAATCGGAATGGCATAGCAAGGGTCGCCGGACACCTTGTAAATCCATCCGGCAACTAAACTTAAACGCCAATCCAACGTTAGCTTTTAGCTACAACTAGTAGCTACGTCTCCTTGCTTTTGCTCTACGGAGTAAAAGAGGCGTGAGAAAGTAGAGCTAGTTTTGTTTCCAGGCAGATGGGAAACAAAGCGAATACTCGAGAGCTGCTAGTCTTTCCTTCATCTCGTCTACAGGAGGGAGGAAAGATGAATTCAAAATGTAGACTAAATATGTAGATGTTCCGATGGTTTTGTCTCTGGACGAGGGTTCGATTCCCTCCGCCTCCACCAGATACCTTCCTCATAATCAAAAAGTGGGTACCGTTTTTCCAAATTCTGCTTACTACTCTCTTTTCCGTTTGGGAAAAAATGCGCCTTAGAATGCGTAAAATAAAGATAGCATATGGTTTTTAAGATGGCAGGCCAAAGTTTAGTCCACAACAACTTATCTAGTTTGCTGTTCAAAATCTAAACCCCGACCTTATCGGCTATTTCCCACAGGTTTTTAATCGAGGATTCATAAGATGCTAAATATTATTGTTTGCGGTGCTCTGGGAAGAATGGGTAAGGAGATTACCTTTAAAGTCCATCGGGCAAAGGGGATGAAATTAATTGGAGCAATAGAGGCTCGTCATCATGCTTCTTTAGGCAAAGAAATCGAAAAGGGAATCAAAGTTATTCCTGACCTAGAAGAAGCAATAAGACCAGATACTGTAATAATTGACTTTACTACCCCCCAGGCAACACTTGAACATCTTGAAGTCGCTAAAAGCAAAAGGGTTCCCATGGTCATAGGCACTACCGGGTTCAAAGGAGAACAATATGGGAAAATAAAAGAAGCTTCCCGCAGTATCCCTGTGGTTCTTTCCCCAAATATGAGTGTGGGTATTAACCTCTTTTACAAAATAGTAGAAGAGACAGCCAGCGTTCTGGGAGAAGATTTTGATGCAGAAATTATAGAAATTCACCACCGAAATAAGGCCGATGCACCCAGCGGCACAGCAAGAAAAATTGCTCAAATCATAGCTAGAATGAAAGACGCAGATCTGGCTAAGGTAGGGGTGTATGGAAGAAAGGGAGTAAAAGAAATAAGAAGGCCGGATGAGATTGGTATCCATGCTGTAAGAGGAGGAAGTGTAGTCGGGGACCACATGGTTCTCTTTTCCGGACCTGGAGAACGACTGGAAATCATTCACCGAGCCGAATCTAGAGGTATCTTTGCCCGGGGAGCTATTCTAGCAGCAAAGTTTATCATAGACAAAGAAAAGGGGCTCTATGACCTTCAGGATGTATTAGGATTAAAAAAGGAAGATTATGAAAATAGATAAAGCGAAAAGGCTAACTAAACTTCCACCCTATTTATTTGCCAAGTTAAACAAAATGAAATCTAGCCTAAGGAAAGAAAGAAAGGATCTTATCGACCTGGGAGTAGGAGATCCTGACCTTCCTACTCCTTCTCCTATTATCAAGAGATTATCCCAGGCGGCTGAGAATCCTCGAAATCATCGTTATCCTTCTTACCAAGGTCTTCTTTCCTTTCGCCGGGCGGTCTCTCAATGGTACCAGAGGAGGTTTGGGGTTAGACTTGATCCAGAAAAAGAAGTCCTTACCCTTATCGGCTCTAAAGAAGGGATAGCTCATATATCTTTAGCCTTGATTAATCCCGGAGATATTGCTTTGGTGCCTGATCCAGCTTATCCGGTCTACGGGGCAGGTGTTATATTTGCTGGAGGAAAATCCCACCTCCTGCCTCTCCGGGAGGAAAATCACTTCTTACCCTGTCTAGAAAAAATAGACAAGAAAGTAGCCCAGAGAGCAAAGATTTTATTCATCAACTATCCTAACAATCCCACGGGAGCGGTAACAACAAAGGATTTCTTTCAGAGTATAGTAGATTTTGCTATAGAGTTTAATATAGTTGTCTGCCATGATCTTGCTTATTCAGAAATCTCTTTTGACGGATACTCACCCCCCAGCATTATGGAAATAAAAAGGGCTAAGGAAGTAGCCATAGAGTTTCATTCTTTATCAAAAACTTTTAACATGACGGGCTGGCGCATCGGGTTTGCCGTGGGAAACAGAGCCATAATTGAGACTCTGAATGAGGTAAAAACCAATATAGATTCAGGCGTTTTTCAGGCTGTCCAGGAAGCAGGAATAGAGGCTTTGAGGATGAACGAACACGCCGTGAAAAAGACACAAGAGATTTACCAGAGAAGAAGAAATATCTTGACTGAAGGGCTGGCCAGAATAAATTGGCAGATTCAACTACCCAAAGCTACCTTTTATCTCTGGCTAAAGATCCCCTCAAGATTTTCTTCCTTAGAATTTGCTGAGCTCCTCATGGAGAGGTGTGGAGTGATAGTCACTCCCGGTATTGGCTTTGGCTCCTGCGGAGAGGGTTATATTAGAATAGCCTTGACAGTAAGTGAAGAGAAACTAGAGGAGGCAGCAAAAAGAATTAGAGCTGATAATTTGATAAGCAGGGAGTTTCTAAATGCCAAGATTAAGTGTAAATGTTGACCATGTAGCTACTTTGCGTGAGGCTAGAAAAGTTAAGGAACCAGATCCAGCAGCTGCCGCACTTTTAGCAGAGCTAGGCGGAGCAGAAGGAATAACCATTCATCTAAGACGAGATAGAAGGCATATCCAGCCGCGTGACTTGGATCTTTTGCGGATGATGATACACACTAAATTGAATCTCGAGATGGGAACTAGCGAGGAGATAGTGAAAATTGCCTTAAAAACAAAGCCCGATCTGGCTACTTTGGTTCCAGAAAAAGAGACCGAGATAACTACCGAGGGGGGGCTCGATCTTTCCCAAGAAGACCCCAGGTTAAAAGAAGTGATCTCCCTCCTTCACCAAATGGAAATCCCGGTTTCTCTCTTCATAAATCCAACTCCAAACAGTGTAAGAAAAGCACACAAATTGGGAGCAAATGTAGTGGAGCTCCATACCGGACCTTATGCCGAAGCAACTAGTTTCCTCGATTCAGCCACCGAACTGGAGAGAATTGCCGGGGCCGCTGCCCTGGCCAAAAAGCTCGATCTGGAAGTGCATGCCGGACATGGTTTAAACTACCAGAACGCAAGAAAAATTTGCCTTATAGAAGAGATAGAGGAAGTTAGTATAGGCCACTCTATCGTTGCCCGGGCGTGTCTGGTCGGAATGAAGGAAGCGGTAAGGGAGATGGTAAGATTAGTTGGCCGGTAAGGGCCCTTATGATTAGAGCAATAGGAATAGACATTATTAAAATAGAGAGATTAAAAAAAGCTTTGCAGAGATGGGGAACTCGACTCGAGCGAAAGGTTTTTACCCCTGAAGAGATTAATGCTAGCCAAGGGAGAACAAGACTCACTTATCTAGCAGGAAGATTTGCTGCCAAAGAAGCTGTATTCAAATCTCTGGGAACTGGTGGATATTGGCAAGATATTGAGGTTTTAGCAGAGAAAAACAACAAGCCCTACATTGTGCTCCAGAAGAAGATGAAAATAATTGCTGACCAAAAAGGAGTAAAAAAGATCTTGATTAGTCTATCGCATGATAATGATTATGCTATAGCTCAAGCTATAGCAATTGGAGAGGAAAAGGATCAATGATGAAGGTGGTTACCTCACAAGAAATGAAAAGGTTAGACGAACTTACCATAAAGACGATAGGAATACCTGGTATAGTGCTTATGGAAAATGCTGGTATCAAGGTAGTAGAAGTGATAGAAAAAGAATGCTCGCCACTTCCTGAAAAGTCAGTCTATATCCTCTGTGGACCGGGTAGCAACGGAGGAGACGGAATGGTAGTAGCCAGGCACCTTTTTAACCGGAGAGTGAGAGTAAAAGTGTTCCTTTTGGCCAAGAAAAACAGAGTCAAAGGAGATGCGGCTACAAATCTATCCATAGCTGAGAAATTGGGGATAGAGATAAAGGAAATTAACTCTGCTCAGGATCTAAAGCTCTTACGCCAGGAACTCCCCCATGCTGATATAATTGTAGACGCCCTTCTGGGAACCGGTTCCACTCTTCCCCTTAGAGGATTAATGAGAGAAGCCGTTGGCTTAATCAACCAGTGCTCAAGCTATACTATGGCCATAGATCTTCCTACCGGCTTACACGCTGACACGGGTGAGGTACCGGGAGAGGCTATTAAGGCAAATGTTACGGTGACCTTTGCCTATCCCAAAAGGGGGCTATATCTTTATCCAGGCATAAACTATACGGGAAAAATAGAAGTCGCGGATATAGGAATTCCTTCGTTTCTAGGCGAGGAAAGGATCAAATGTAATCTCCTTACCTCCTCTGATATCCAAAAAGATTTATTTTACAGAAAACCCTCTTCTCACAAGGGAAATTTTGGGCACCTTTTGATAATTGCTGGATCGCCTGGCATGACAGGAGCAGCTACCTTAACAGCTCTTTCTGCTCTGAGGATAGGGGCAGGGCTGGTAACATTAGGAATTCCAGAAAGTTTAAATCCAATCTTAGAAATCAAACTGACTGAAGCGATGACTCTACCTCTTCCCGAGACCTCACAAAAGACTTTATCTTCCGGGGCATTCGGAAAAATTGAAGAATTTAGTGGTAGATGTAGGGCAATAGCTTTAGGTCCGGGTATCTCGGTAGAGGAGGAGACTAAAAAACTGGTGAAAATGATTATGAGAGGGTTAAACATTCCTCTGGTTCTTGATGCAGATGGGATAAACAACCTTGTGGGTGAAATTTCTCTACTCCAAAAATATAGAGCCCCTTTAATCATTACCCCTCATCCAGGGGAAACGAGCAGACTTTTAGAAATTGAGGTAGAAGAGGTTCAAAAGGATAGAATTGAATCTACTGTGGCTCTGGCTAGAGAAACGGGAGCCATCGCTGTACTAAAAGGGGCTGGAACAATAATAGCTGACAAAGAAGGTAACAGCTGGATCAACTCCACTGGCAATCCAGGAATGGCTAGTGGAGGAACCGGAGATGTTCTCACCGGTACCATTGCTGGTCTATTAGTACAGGGGTTCTCACCTTTGTTAGCAGCCCAGACTGGGGTATATCTTCATGGACTCGCCGGAGACCTTGCTGCTCAAAAAAGGGGAGAAACAAGCCTCATAGCTGGGGATGTCTTAGAGAATCTCCCTGACGCCATAAGGAGGGTGAAAAGTGAATATTGCTGAGCTACAAAAGAAAAATATTGCTGAGCTGCATCAGATGGCAGAAGAGAGGAAGATTGAGAATTATCGCTATCTGAAAAAACAGGATCTCATATTTAAGATAATACAGAATGAGATTGATCGCGAAAAAGTAGCTTACGGATGCGGGGTCTTAGATATTCTTGCTGAGGGATACGGATTCTTGAGATCAAACTATGTCTCTGGGCCGGATGATATATATGTTTCCCCCTCACAAATTAAAAGATTTGACCTACGTGAAGGAGACACGATAAGTGGCCAGATTAGACCACCCAAGGAGGGTGAAAATTACTTTGCCTTGTTAAAGGTAGAGTCGGTAAACGGAAAGGATCCTGAAGAGGCAAGAAAAAGAACTATCTTTGAAAACCTAACTCCTCTTTATCCTCAAGAACGCATCACCCTGGAAGATGCTTCTGGTGACATTTCTCCTCGTTTGATCGACCTTATTGCACCCTTAGGGAAGGGACAGAGAGGTCTCATTGTTGCACCTCCCAAGACGGGAAAAACTATGTTACTGCAAAAAATCGCTAACAGCATTACCACCAATTATCCAGAGATACAACTTATAGTCCTTTTGATTGATGAACGACCGGAAGAGGTCACCGATATGCAACGATCCGTGGTTGGGGAAGTCGCCTTTTCCACCTTTGACGAGCCTCCAAAACGCCATATCCGAGTAGCAGAATTAGTTATCCAAAAGGTTAAAAGATTAGTAGAGCAAAAATACGATGTAGTAATTCTCTTGGACAGCGTTACCAGATTAGCTCGAGCCTATAACTTGGTTGTCCCCACTTCTGGTAAAATTCTTTCAGGGGGAATAGATGCTAATACTTTACACTATCCCAAAAGATTCTTCGGGGCGGCTCGGAACATAGAAGAAGGCGGAAGTTTAACTATTTTAGCTACTGCTCTGGTAGAAACAGGAAGTAAAATGGACGAGGTTATTTTTGAGGAATTTAAGGGGACAGGCAACATGGAACTACGGCTAACCAGAGAATTAGCTGAGCGAAGAATCTTCCCTTGCATTGATATTAACCGCTCGGGTACGAGAAAGGAAGAACTATTGCTGAGTGAAAGGGAACTTAAGATGATATGGAGCCTCCGAGATTATCTTAATCGACAGAACCTTAAAGAGCCCATTGAGGCGGTAATAGAAGTAATGAAAAAAACCGAGAACAATAAACGATTTCTGGAGGTCATTTCTCATCTAGAGAAAAACTCCAAAGGCTAGGAGAATAACATGAAAAAAGAAATACACCCCCCTTACCAGGAGACAATTATTAGATGTGCCTGTGGTGCAGAATATAAGACAAGGTCTACCAAGCAGAACTTACGTGTAGAAATATGCTCCCGTTGCCATCCTTTCTTTACTGGTAAACAGAAATTTCTTGACAGCGGAGGAAGAATAAAAAAGTTCCAACAAAAGTATCAACAACCACCCTCCAAACAAACCTGAAGGCCGGGGAAATACCTTATCTTTTCTGTCTGCTACACCTCCTTATTTATTCCGGAGGTATTACCAATCGCTGACCTGGATAGACAACATTCGGATTAGCAATCTTATTCTTGTTAGCCTCGTATATCTTTTTCCATTTGGAAGGGTCGTTGTAAACATCTTTGTGTCCTGAGATACGCCAGAGACTCTCACCTTTCTTCACTTCATAAAGCTTCCCGATTTTTTTCACAGGGTAGAGTTTTTTAGGCTTAAGTTTAAGAGGTTTTTTTCCCACTCGCTGCTCTAGGGCTCTTACCCTCTTTTCCAGATTGTTTAGCTTGGCAAATAATAGATCTGTCTTCTCCTGTGTATCTCTTGCTAATTGTTTGATTTCCTTTCTAGCCTGATCAGCCTCCATTTTTGCAGTGGCGGCCATTTCTTTAGCCACGGAAACACTGGTCTGAAGATCCTTCACATCTTTCTTCAGAACCTGATGGATCTTTTCATGACCTTTTACTTTTTCCTGCACAGTAGTCATATCTCCCTGTAGAGTAGTCACATCTCCCTGTAGAGTAGTCACATCTCCCTGTAGAGTAGTCACATCTCCCTGTAGAGTAGCCATATCTCCCTGTAGTTTCTTATTAATCTTCATCTGTTCTTCCGCTCTACGGGCTATTTCTCTTGCTTCTATGGTCGTCATGAGTCCTTCCGCCATTTTTGCTCGCCACAGCCCCAGCTTGGCCAGTACAATTTCCTTAAACTCACCAGCTCTCAATGCCGTATCTACAGAAAGTTCTTTTGCTTCTGCTGCAATTTTTCCGGTCTGAACGACTTCCTTCCGAAGTCCCTCCCATTGGGCCAAGGCTTCCTCTAGGTTTACCATGGAAGACTGCCCGGCTAATCCAATGCCGCTCATCAAAAACAATCCGGTTCCCAAAACTAAGATTCCTATTCCAGCATTCCTAAGCATCTTCTTCACCCCCTTGAAGACTTATTTACCAAATGATTCCCACATCCATAATAACAACCCATCATTTTTATTGAAACGCCCCTCATTCTTTATATGAGCCTAACCTCAAACGTCTTGTCCTCTAAATGTTGTTTTTTTTAGCCATAGGAATTTTATTGAAACTCCAATGGTCTTACAACAGAGGAAATACGTTTCATTAAATCGGCTCTTTCCACGTCATTCTCAAATGATCTTAGTCACAACTTATTAATACAGCTGTGGCTATTAGGAATCCAAGACCGAGAAGCACTCTCTGACCTCTAAGTTTTTTGATGGTGGCAGCTTGCTTGTCTCTGGTCACCTTGAGTGAATTTACCTCTTCTTTTAGCTCACCTGTTACCTTAAAGAAATTATCCCTCATCTCCTCGATGGTTTGAGCCTGCTCAGCATTGGCAACCTCGAGTGAAGCATTGACAGCCTCGAGTGAATCCAGTTTGCTGTTGAGTTCTCCAGTTACCTTAAAGAAATTATCGGTGATCTGCTTGATGGTTTGAGCCTGCTCAGCATTGGCAGCCTCGAGTGAAGCATTGGCAGCCTCGAATGAACCCAGTTTACTGTTGAGTTCTCCAGTTACCTTAAAGAAATTATCGGTGATCTGCTTGATGGTTTGAGCCTGCTCGGTATTGGTTGCCTCGAGTGAAGCATTGGCAGCCTCGAGTGAACCCAGTTTGCTGTTGAGTTCTCCGGTTACCTTAAAGTAGTTATCCGTGATCTGCTTGATGGTTTGAGCCTGTTCAGCATTGGTTGCCTCGAGTGAATCCAGTTTGCTGTTGAGTTCTCCGGTTACCTTAAAGTAGTTATCGGTGATCTGCTTGATGGTTTGAGCCTGTTCAGCATTGGTTGCCTCGAGTATAGCAAGCTTCTCACCAAGCTTCCCGGTTACCTTAAAGTAGTTATCGGTGATCTGCTTGATGGTTTGAGCCTGCTCAACATTGACAACCTTGAGATTAGTGTACGCTGCCTTAAGACGATCCAGTTCACCTCCCAACTCTTGAATTTTTCTCGAATAGACATTGGTGGCTTCTTCAATTTTTCTGGCTTGTTCGACATTGATTGCTCTTAGCTTTTTGATCTCTGTCTCTAGTTGGCCGGTTACTTTGAAGAAATTATCCTTCATCTGCTCGATTACCCATACCTGATCAGCAATTGCCGCTTTAGCTTCTGCGAGTTGTTCTCTCACCGACTTTTCTTGGGCCTTAACCGGCATCTGAGTCCAGAGAATACCGAATGCTAATAATCCTACCATCCCACATCTTTTCAATAAAGTCTTGGTTAACATTTCTCAGAACCTCCTCCGTTCGTCAAGTATTTTTGAAAAAACCTTACTTTCACCTCCTTTCCCAACAAATCATCAGCTTCTTACCTAACGCCCACGTAAGTATTCAGTGAACCCCGTCATTTTTGGTAGTCGCAGGCTTTAGCCTGCGCACCCTAAAGGGTGCGACTACCCTGAAAATTCAATGTGACACGGCGTTTACTGAGCATTTACACGCCCACCTATTTATGTGTATGTCGAATATCTTCGATTTTAAAGTTATTTTAACAAAACCTCTCCCAACTGTCAAGCACTTTTCTAGGGGTTTGTTCCACCGCTTCTTGCATTCTTTTCTCCAAGGAGGAATTCTTCTGATTCTTTCTGCTATCGGCATCACTCTCTTCACTCTTTTATTTTATCTCATCAGGACCTGCAATCCTGCCCTTAATTGATGAAGCAGCGGCTATTGCTGGACCAGCTAGATAAACTTCACTTTCAGGATGACCCATTCTTCCTCTAAAATTACGATTGGTGGTGGCAACTGCCACCTCCCCTTTCCCCAGTACGCCCATATGTCCTCCAATACAAGGTCCACAGGTGGGAGGACTAATCAGTGCACCTGCTTCTGAGAAAATCTGAAGTAATCCTTCTTTTAGAGCCTCGAGGTAAACCAAAGGAGTAGCTGGAACAATTATCAGCCTAACCTCTGAATGAACCTTCTTTCCTTTCAATATTCCTGCAGCAACTCTTAGGTCTTCCAGATGACCATTAGTACAACTACCTATAACCGTCTGATCGATGGCTACTGATTCCACTTCTGATATTCCCCTAACATTGGCGGGTAGAGACGGTAAGGCCACCTGAGGCTCAATTTTCCTAACATTGTAATCCCTCGTCTCCAGATATTCAGCCTCAGGATCACTGTAATAAAGGCTGAAATCCCTTTCTCCTCTCCCCTTAATATAATTTAAGGTAACCTCGTCTGGCTCGACAATGGCATTCTTGGCTCCGGCTTCTACAGCCATGTTACACATGGTAAATCGCCCTGCCATGCGCATCCTGGAGAGAACCCTGCCGGTGAATTCCATACTCCGATAAGATGCTCCATCAACGCCTATATCCCCAATTGTATAAAGGATCAGATCCTTGGCACTAGTCCATGGCTGAAGTTCACCATGATATGTCAACCTAATGGTTGAGGGGACCCTAAGCCAGATCTTACCGGTGATCATGACAGCAGCTAGATCTGTACTGCCTACTCCACTGGCAAAGGCAGCCAAAGCTCCAGCAGTACAGGTATGAGAGTCAGCTCCAATTACCAGATCTCCCGGGAGAACCAGTCCCTTTTCCGGGAGCAAAACATGCTCTATGCCGCAGGCTCCTGCCTCAAAATAATGGGTGATATTTTGGCACTGCGCAAATTCCCGGACCAATCTGCATTGGTCTGCCGTGATTGCATCCTTATTGGGTGTGAAATGATCAAGTACAAAAGCCACTTTTTCTGAATCAAAAACTCGCTGTCCATCCCACTCCTCAAACTTCTTTATGGCCAAGGGAGCAGTAATGTCATTAGCAAATGCAAGATCGACTTGAGCCTCGACAAATTCTCCTTCTTTCACCTCGGTGGTTCCAGAATGAGAAGCTAGGATTTTCTCAGTAATGGTCATTGGCATGGTGAAATCAGAAGTCATTCCCATCCCCTATCGGATGCATTCAATATACAGTAAGGATATAAAACTGTCAAGAAATATCTCGGGACTCTATTCCCCGAATCTCTTCATACTGAGCAATAATCCCATCCCCAGAAAAAACATTATAATAGAACTTCCCCCATAGCTCACCAGAGGTAAAGGCATACCGGTAACAGGCATGATCCCTATCGTCATTCCCACGGTAATAAAAACCTGGAAAAACAATAGAATGATCAGACCACCACTTACCAGCCTGGTAAAACCATTGGTAGATTGTCTAGCTATCTTCATGCCTCTAGTTATAATGACAAAATACAGTCCTAGAAAAATCCCTGTTCCAATAAATCCCCACTCTTCACCAATACTGGCGAATACAAAATCCGTAAAGGGTTGAGGAAGAAAACTGAGTTGGGTATGAAGAGCTCCTCCAATACCTTTGCCTACTAATTTTCCTGAACCTAGAGCAACCTTAGACTGTAGGACGGCCCACCCTGTGCCAAGAGGATCTCGACCGGGATTCAAAAAGGTCAGAATACGCATCTTTTGATAGGGACGTAACAATAAATAAAAAAATGGAAAGGAAGATGCCCCTATTCCCAGAATGGTAAGGAGCTTTCTCGGAGAGACACCGGCCAAAAAGAGCATCCCCAGCCAAAGTGGAAGCAAAATGAGAGCACTTCCCAGATCAGGTTGCAGGGCGACTAAGATAAGGAAAGGGAAAGTAAAACAAAAAGATAGACCTATTTGTCTCCATCCTATATTATCCTTGGTAGCCAGCAACTTAGCTAAAACAATGATGAGACTGAGTTTAGCAAACTCAGAGGGCTGGAAACTAAATGTCCCCAGCCTGAGCCACCTCTGTGCACCATGTGCACCTTCTCCTCTAAATAATACCAAAAGGAGGGTAATAAAAATTGCCAAATAAAAAAGATAAGCTACCTTCTCCCATAGACTGATCCGAAGATAAGAAAATAGAAATAGCAGTCCCAATCCTATCCCCACCCAGGCTATCTGGCGAAAAAAATAATAAGACTGATGA
>Ga0209986_10003544_pt1 | contig 13632 bp, 10 predicted proteins | sample BlataG_FD_183168 | JGI IMG/M metagenome (GOLD analysis project Ga0209986, IMG submission 183168) | Deep subsurface microbial communities from Black Sea to uncover new lineages of life (NeLLi) - Black_00105 metaG (SPAdes) (version 2) | ecosystem: Environmental > Aquatic > Marine > Oceanic >...
TGTCCGCTTCGGACAGGTCTGAAGACCTGTCCCTACATTTGCCCTTTCTGTCTACCTCCTTTGTCATTGCGAGGAGCGTCAGCGACAAAGCAATCCAGGTGGAAGGGTGAAAATGAGATTGCTTCGCGGAGTCTACCCTGAGTTACGTAAGATTCTTCGCTGCGCTCAGAATGACAGGGGGCGAAGGGCTCGCAATGACGTACAAACAAGCATAACAGATTCTGAATAAGTATCACCCATCTACCTGAACGAGCTCAGCGCTTGTATTCGTTCCATCCCAAACTCGGCCAGCACCCAGAGAGGATTCCGAATACCACTGGCCACATCTTCCAATCACGCTGGACGGCTGGCCCAAGCCACGCCTACGTTTCCAAGAAAAAACGGAGTTGTCTTGCGGCAATTCCTCGGAGCAATTCCAGATTCCCTGTTCTGATAGGCACAACTGAGGACTTTCTGCTATACTTCTGAGCTACTCACCAGCCACCAGTTGGCTGTCTTTCAGGAGGAAGCCCGTGAATGAAAAGGTGGAGTGCGCTAAATGCACCAAGGTGGTGTGTTGGACAGAACATTCTGACAAAGGAGCATCGAACTGCCCTACCATAACTAAGCGAGACGTTATTGACCAAGCAATGGCCGAATATGATAAGCCAGAAGTAAGGGAGTTCGCCAGACAAGCTTCTGTCCAGGAATTCGAAGGCTATATGAACCTCCCCGAGGGCAGTACTCCACGTAACCCACGGATAGAGGAGGTAGTGCAGTTCGCCAAGAAGATGGGATACAAGAAGCTAGGCGTGGCCTTTTGCCTCGGCTTAAGGGGTGAGGCTGAGACGCTGACGACAATCCTGGAGAACAGGGGCTTCGAAGTTATTTCTGTTTGCTGCAAAGCGGGAGGCATACCAAAAGAGACAATCGGCATACGGGAGGAGCAGAAGATAAGCGGCCCCGGCACCTGGGAGACGATGTGCAGTCCCATAACTCAGGCCGCAATCTTGAACGACGAAGGTGTGGAGTTCAACGTACTCGTGGGGCTTTGCGTGGGTCACGATTCATTGTTCTTCAAGTACGCGGACGCCCCGACCACTGTCCTGATAGCCAAAGACAGGGTCTTTGGCCACAACCCAGCAGCCGGTTTGTATCTATCCAATTTCTACTATCGCAAGCTGCGCCGCAAGGAATCTCTCGACCCTTGAAGCTGGCTTCACAGTCAGTGTAGCCACATGTGGCAGCGATGGCATGGGACTATGCCGCATTCCGGAGAAGGCATGACTATGCCAGTCTACTCTTGCTGGATGTATGGTCAAGTAAGCAACTCAAACGGCAGTAGCAGCAAATGATTCGGCGGCGCATTGTCAAGAAAGGAGTAGCTTAGAATGATGAAGGATTTAATACTGAAGAACCGGAGCTATCGGCGCTTCTATCAAGAAGTTGCCATAGAGCTTCAAACCCTGAGGGAGCTTGTCGACCTTGCCAGGCTTTCGGCTTCAGCACTCAACTTGCAGCCGTTGAAATACATGCTCTTCTGCGACCCTGAGAAAAACGCCTTGATATTCGAACACCTCGCCTGGGCCGGCTATCTCAAAGACTGGCCGGGGCCCGGTGAAGGGGAAAGGCCGTCGGCGTATATCATCATACTCGGCGACACAGAGATAAGCCAGAACTTTGGCGTTGACCATGGGATAGCGGCTCAGACCATTCTCCTCGGTGCCACAGATAAGGGCCTGGGCGGCTGCATGCTTGCTTCAATAAACAGGCAGGAACTCAGCAAGGCGCTGGGGATTGCACCACGCTATCAAGTACTTCTCGTCCTGGCTCTTGGTAAACCCAAGGAAAAGGTAGTAATTGAGACAGTCGGGCCTACTGGAGATGTCAAGTACTGGCACGATAGTGAAAGTGTGCACCATGTGCCGAAGCGGCAGCTGGACGACATCATCATTTCTTAGATATACGGCAAGCTTGTTCAACGGGAATTCATGCCAAGAGCAGCCTCCCAAGGCACGCAACCTGGGGAGCGAGGAATCCACTTGTGCCATAGCGGTATCTCACCGTTCTTGGTTCCCAGCATCACTCCTACCGACTAATGTAGGACTATTCTCTCATACTCGAAGCTACCTATGGGCTATTTACTTTCTCGGCAGGACATAAGATACTGAAGCATATTCAGTTCACCGACCTCACCCACAACCTCGGCTGAAGGTCACGGAGAAGGTATGGTGACCAAAGCAGTCACAACGGTTAGATCAGGAACAGGAAAGGAAGCTAGGCTGACGCTGTTGACTCAAGCTCCAACACAGAGTATATTGACACACTATACAGAGGACGGCAAGTCCCAGCGGTTAGAGACCTTGTCATAGAAGAGCGAGGACGACCGTGAAACCTGTCAACACAGACAGTGGAAGAGGTGCCTGGAGAACAGGATGAATAGCCTTTCGGCGTCGAAGCTTCCAAACCGTATCGAAGGGCTAGCCGAGCTAGCCTACAATCTGTGGTGGAGCTGGCACATAGAGTCGCGGGACCTGTTCAAGGTGCTGGACCGCCCTCTGTGGAAACTTACGGGCCACAATCCGGTCAAGCTACTGCAACAGATTGCCCCTCACCGATTAGTAGCTGCTGCCCAGGATCCCGTCTTCTTAGACAAGTACGACTCTGTGATGAATGATTTCAAGACTGACATGTCAGCATCTGATACCTGGTTCACTACGCAGTACCCCCACCTGACGCAGTACACCGTAGCGTATTTCTCACTGGAATTCGCCATCCACAACTCATTGCCTCTATATGCCGGTGGATTAGGTATTCTGGCAGGTGATTATTGTAAAGAGGCAAGTGACCTGGGGCTACCCATGGTGGCCCTAGGCTTCATGTACCCTCAGGGATATTTCCACCAGCGTGTCTCAGTTGATGGCTGGCAGGAGGATGTCTACGAAGAGTTAAGCTTCAATGAGGCGCCTATCAGCCCGGTGCTGACAGCCCAGCGACAGGCGATTAGGGTCGAAGTCCCATTAGATGCAAGGGCGATTCACGTTGCCGTATGGCAGGTGAACGTCGGTCGGGTGAAGCTCTATTTGCTGGATACCAATGTCGAAGAGAACTCACCCGCGGACCGCCAGCTTTCCGGTCGTCTCTACGCAGGCGACCGGGAAATGCGCCTGCAGCAGGAAATCGTTCTAGGTATAGGCGGTGTGCGTGTGCTCCGGGCACTTGGGATTGACCCAGCGATCTGGCACGCCAACGAGGGACATGCAGCCTTCATGATGTTGGAGCGTGTTCGAGAGTTGGTAGAGAATGGTCTCGCCTTTACCGAAGCTGCCAGCAGGGTGCGAGCGACCACTGTGTTCACCACCCATACTCCCGTCCCCGCTGGCAACGACGTCTTTTCCCTTGATTTGATGGAAAAGCATTTCCGCCGCTACTGGGGCTCTCTGGGCCTAAACCGAGATACGTTCTTGGAGTTGGGCACGCAAGAATCCGATAAGACAGCCTTCAATATGACCGTGTTAGGCCTGAGGATGGCTGACCAGCGCAATGGCGTCAGCCAGCTCCACGGCGGGGTATGCCGCCGAATGTGGCATTCTCTATGGCCTGACGTGGAAGAGAAAGACGTGCCCATTGGCTCGGTGACCAACGGCATTCATGTTCCCACCTGGGGAACACCACAGATGACCAGGTTAGGGGAAAGATACCTCGCTCCAGACTGGCTGAAAAGCCACGATGACCCGGCATTGTGGGAGCGTATAGTGGACATCCCGGACGAGGAAATATGGGCAGCGCGTCGGTGGTTGAAGTACAAGTTCATTAGTTCAGTGAAGGATCGAGCGCGAAAACGCTGGTGTGAAGACCGTGTATCGCCGATACAGGCATTGGCAATGGGAGCCTTGCTGGACACGGAAGTGCTTACTCTCGGCTTCAGCCGCCGTTTCACCGACTACAAGCGAGCCTCACTCATTCTGCGCGATGCCGACCGCCTGAAGCGGATACTCCGCAACGAATTGCGACCAGTGCAGCTAATATTTGCCGGCAAAGCCCACCCCGACGACGAGCGTGGGAAACAGCTCATCCAGGAAGTATACAATGTGGCAAAAGACCCTGGGTTCGGCGGTCGAATAGCCTTCGTTGAGGACTATGATATGCACATGGCACGTTATCTTGTCCATGGCACTGATGTCTGGCTTAACACTCCTCGACCACTTCAAGAAGCCAGCGGCACCAGTGGGCAAAAAGCGGCACTTAGTGGAGTGCTGAATCTCAGTGTACTTGATGGCTGGTGGTATGAAGGCTATAACGGGGCCAACGGGTGGGCGATTCACCAGGATGTGGGAGCATTTGATTCTCCAGATCAGGACAAGTCAGATGCCGAGGAGCTGTACAGCTTACTGGAGGGGACGGTCGTTCCCCTTTACTACGACCGCGACATGAATGGTGTACCGCATGGCTGGATCCGACTAATCAAAGAATCAATCCGCTCGAACGTGCCTCTATTCAGCGCTCGCCGGATGGCCAAAGAATATACCGAGAAGATGTATCTAACCCCAGCTCAAGCTAGCCGGACGGCACAGAAGGGAGCAGACCAGCCACCTGTAGCTTTCGATACAGGCCATGCCCACAACCACACCTTCGAGCCACCCACCCCACCCCCTGCACCCGTTTCCCCCCATGGCGCAAAGACAACAGAGGGTGATTGATTTGAATTGGTGCGGAAGACGTCCTGACGGGTATCGATGCAGACGTCTCTATTCATCCGCAGTGGAAGACTGAGATGCAAAAGATCGGTGTTCTCACCAGCGGCGGTGACGCTCCAGGAATGAACGCCTGCATCCGGGCAGTAGTTCGCAGTGCAGCACAAGCAGGTGTGGACATTGTCGGCATCCGGAGGGGCTACAGCGGGCTGCTGAGCAGAGAGTTTGTGAAGTTGAACCGCCGTGCGGTGGCCAACATCATTCAGCGGGGCGGTACTATGCTGGAGAGTTCGCGCTGTGAGGAAATGAAAACCGCGGAGGGGAGAGGAAAAGGAATTCAGGTCCTGCAGCAAGAAGGGATTGAAGGGCTGGTGGTCATCGGTGGAGACGGCACCTTCCGCGCAGCCGCAGCTATGGCCGAGGAGGGTCAAGTGAAGTTGGTTGGGATCCCCGCTACTATAGATAATGACATCTATGGCACCGATTACGCCATCGGTTTCGATACTGCTATCAACACCGCCTTGGAAGCCATAGACCGGATTCGTGATACAGCCGGTGCTTTCGAGCGCGTCTTCTTCGTGGAAGTGATGGGACGATCATCGGGTTTCATCGCCCTTGAAGTAGGAGTCGCCGGCGGCGCCGAGGAAATAATCATACCTGAAAAGGAGACCGACCTCGAGGAGCTGTGTCGTACCTTGAAGGAAAGCTTCAGGAGAGGTAAACGAAGCAGCATCATAGTGGTAGCCGAGGGCAATGAGGTAGGTCATACCGTGCAGATTGCACAGTATGTCCAGTTCCGTCTCAAAGCCGACTGCCGTGTCTGCGTACTTGGGCATCTCCAAAGAGGAGGAGCACCAACCGCAAGGGATAGGGTCTTAGCCAGCAGGCTCGGGATGGCTGCTGTCGACGGCATATTCAGTGGAAAGGAAGGGCATGTAGTCGGGGAAAAGAAAGGGGAAATAGTATATATCCCGTTCAAGGAGACATGGGAAAAGAAAAAGGAGCTGGATACGCATCTCCTGGAATCGTCCAAGGTGCTAGCCAAATAGGTAGTTGCACCGATTCGTCCATCGTCTGTGAGAAGGAGGAAATGCTTGGGTCTCAGTACGGCCAGCTATATGCCAGGAGACGGGTTTCTGGAGGAGATGTAAGACTATGCCGTATGTATACTTTTTCGAAGACGCTGAAGACGACAAGGCCATTCTAGGGAACAAGGGAGCTAATCTGGTAACAATGACCAGGCTTGGGCTTCCGGTCCCACCTGGGTTCATCCTCTCTGTTGAGGCATTTTTTGAATACAAAAGAAGCGGTAATCTACCTGAGGCTGAGATGGAGCAAGCTATAGCTGCTCTGGAAAAGCGGGTGGGCAAGAGCCTCGGCAAAGATTTGCAGCTATCTGTCCGTTCTTCAGCTGCGATATCTATGCCAGGCATGATGGATACCGTTCTCAACTTGAAAGACATTGCCGCGGTCAAAACGGCAGCTAAACGCGTTTTTGACTCACAGGCCAATCCTCGCGCTGATGAATACCGACGTATACATAAGCTTCCGTCTGACCTGGGCACGGCGGCAATAGTCCAGGCCATGGTCTTCGGCAATAAGGACACAGCTTCCGGGACAGGAGTAGTATTTTCCCGCGACCCGAGCACCGGGCAGAAAGGTCTGTTCGGCGAGTACCTTGACCAGGCTCAGGGAGAAGATGTGGTTTCAGGAGCCAGGACACCTGCTCCAGTCTCCGATCTTCAAAGCCTGATGCCAGATGTCTATGCTGAACTGCAAGAAAAGACCGACTTCTTGGAAAGCCATTATCGTGACGTGCAGGATATTGAATTCACTATTGAGTCGGGAAAACTCTATATTCTGCAGACCAGAAATGCCAAGAGAAGCGGCCAGGCAGCGGTCAAGATAGTCGTTGACATGGTTCACGAGGGTCTTATCACCAGGGAGGAAGCTATAGGCCGCTTGAGAGTCGAGGACCTGCAATCAGTACTGCATAAGCGCATAAAATCGCCTGAGTCAGCTCAATCCGTGGCCAAGGGGCTAGCTGCAGCGCCGGGTGCCGCATGTGGACAAGTTGCCTTCGACCCGGCAGAAGCACTGACGCTGTCAAAAAAGAGCATACCTGTGATACTGGTTCGCCCCGAGACAAGCCCCGATGATATTCAGGGAATCGCAGCCGCAGATGGCGTGTTGACATCCAGAGGCGGCCTCACTTCCCACGCTGCCATAGTTACCAGGGCCATGGGCAAGCCGTGCATCTGCGGAGCTGAGGAGATTGACATAGACCTCAAGCTGGGAGAGTTCAGAGCCGGAGGAGAGATAATAAGGAAGGGTCAGGAAATCACCGTAGATGGCACCAGTGGCACTGTTTACCTGGGTTCCCTGCCCCTGGAGGAAGGGCAGTTGATAGAGGAGTTCGACGAACTCATGACCTGGGCTGATGGTTTCAAGCGTCTGGGTACGAGAGCCAATGCTGACACACCGCAAATGGTGGCACAGGCCAGGAGGCTCGGTGCTGAAGGCATTGGGCTATGCCGAACCGAGCGCCAATTCAACGAGCCAAAGCGCCTCTCGGCCATAAGGGAATTCATACTTGCGGAGACCGACAACGAGAGAGCGGCAGCCTTAGAACGCCTGCGGAAGCTTCAGAAGGAAGACTTCGTGGCTCTGTTTGGGGAATTGAAGGGCTTGCCTATTGTAGTCAGGCTTCTGGACCTGCCACTGCATGAGTTTCTGCCCCCAGAAACAGAAACCCTAGACCCTCGTACCAGGCAGAGGATAGCCGAACTCAAGGAGGTAAACCCGATGCTTGGGCACAGGGGTGTAAGGGTAGCTGTAACCGACCCTGAGATTTACAAAATGCAGGTTGAAGCGATAGAAGCGGCCAGGGCTGAAGTACCGGCCGATGTCTCTGTTATGATACCGCAGGTCATTACATTGCAGGAACTACTCCTGATAAAGAAGAACTGTTTCGAAGGTTCCACCTTGAAAGTTGGCACTATGATGGAAACAGTCCGCGCCTGTATGCGAGCCGGCAAGCTGGCCGAGTTGGCAGACTTCTTCTCATTTGGCACCAATGATCTCACCCAGGCTGTATATTCTTTCAGCAGAGAGGACGTCGAGAAGAAGTTCCTGTCCACCTACCGGCAAATTGGTATCCTTGAAGACAATCCCTTTGAAATAATAGATGTCAAGGGAGTAGGCAGGCTAATGCAAACGGCGATATTCTGGGCACGCCGAGCCAGGAAAGACCTTGAGATCGGTGTTTGTGGTGAGCAGGCCGGAGAACCGAGATCAATTCAATTCTTCAACGCAATAAATGTTGACTACGTGAGTTGTAGCCCATTCAGGGTGCCCGTAGCTAAACTCGTGGCGGCACGAGCAGCTATCCAGCAAAAAGGAGAGGCCGAAACTGAATTCATGGCCTGAGAATCTTCAAAGGGTCTGCCCCACCCTGATTTCCATAGACCGTCCAGAAATCGAATGCCTGGTCTCTGTTCCAGCACAACAGCCAATGATTGGGAGATGAATCTATGGGCTACGGCCCAATGCCTTCCACAGTTGTCTGGCTCGAAGACCACGTCTGGCCGGGCATCACTATCCCATCAATCGGCTTCAACCATCTTGCACAGCCGGTCCAGGAGTACGCCAAGACACTCAGGCATATATGCCCGACACAACGTAGCCGCGCCCGGATAAGGCCTGTTGCCTGACTGCTCCAGAACTCTCAAGGAACAAGTACTACCGGGTTCGCCAGTGAAGCGTCTACTCGCTTCTTCGATTCCGCGACCCTATTCTGCCCTAGCTCCCGGTGCCCTCACCAGCAAAACAGGAGTGCTTCCGGAACGTACAACCCTCTCCGCGACGCTCCCAAAGACCAAACGTCCCACGCCAGACCGCCCGTGGGTCGACATGGCCACCACATCGGCGTTGATTTCCTCGGCGAGCCTGATAATCTCCTGCCCCGCAGCACCAACCCTCACCTCGCACTTTACGGCAACACCTCTCTCCTTAAGTCCACTAGCCATCTTCTCGAGGTAGCTCGCGGCACCTGCCTTCAGTGGCTCCATCTCTTCCAGAGTATAGGGAATTTGGGCAGGTGCGTCCCCGGAGATATAGACATGATAAGCTATCGCTACGACCTGAAGCAGAGTGATCTCCGCTCCGAGTTTCGAGGCAAGGTTCTCAATGTAGGGAATCACCGTTTCACCTTCTTTTGACCCGTCCATAGGAACAAGCGCCTTGCTCAATACGCCCTTCTCACGCACGTCAGGACGGGCGCCCTTGGCCCTGATGAGCACCACGGGCTGCTTGGTAGCCCTCAGCACCTTGTCCGCTATGCTCCCCAGAGCCCAGCGTCTGATGCCAGAACGCCCATGCGTTGCCATCACAATCAGGCCAACGTCGCTTCTGTCTGCATAATCCACAATCGACTCAGCAGGATCCCCGACCAGAACCATTGGCTCTATCGTGATGGCTTCCCCAGCAGGCTTCCCAAGATACCTTGCAGACTCGTCTCTTGCGGCCTCAACGGTCTTCTGGAGGTAGGACCGGAGCACCTGCTCATCTTGTTCGTCAGTCGAGCGACTCACAGACATCAAGATAATCTCAGAGCCCAGTCTTCCAGCCAGCTGCTCAGCGTAGGGCAAGGCTACCTCAGCTACCTCCGAACCATCCAGCGGGACAAGTATTCTCTCGTACATTTCTCCGCCTCCTTCTCCAGTACTGTGATGGCACGTCTCTATGACTCAGCTTGCACCACAGGATCTCAACCTCACTGGAGGAATCAGCCCACAGACTTCATAGGAGCTTTCACTGCACGGCTGCTGCACAAGGCCGCCGCGTCGCACGGCCAAAGCCCCAAATAGTATCATAACACATCTGTTTTGGATGTTGAAGCTCGCGTTGAACAGCCGGTGAACGCAACGCCTCGATGCCATTGTCATGCCACATCCAACACACTTCCACGAAATCTCGGCAGGCACACCCGAGTTCAGCCTCTCTGCAAAAAGGAGGCGGGAGTACAAGTATTCCGTTTCGCTTCGGCTGGATGTATAATCTGAGCAGTAGTGTCGAAACGGAAGGGGGCATATTGACGGGATCTGTCTGTTCCGTAAAGGAGGTTTGAATGAACACCAAAGAATTGTTCGGTAAAGAAGTCTTGGATGTAAATGCTAACACCGTGGGCAAAGTGGCTGATATCGATTTTGATATGCAGCAAGGAACCGTGAATCATATCGTGGTCAAGGCAGGGTTGACCAAGAGATATGCCGTCAGCTTGGACAAGATAGACAAAATCGGCGACAAAGTAATCCTCGGAATTAGAAAGGACGATCTAGAAAAGAAACCCTAGAGGTCTGGACGAGAACCAGCAGGACGGGAAAACAAGAGACCAGGGCAAAATAGTGCGCCAGGTCGGTTTGTCCGAAGCCACGTGAGAGCCCCTTTGCATTTTGAGTATCGCAAGCTGCGAGCAGACACGAGCTGTTCACACTGGAAGTCTGCTCGATATTCCCCGTTGGTTCGCAGGCTAGATTGTCCCCTAGACCATTCCTCCCGCTATGGCCACTCTCCCAAAGGAGGAACTCACGGGGCAAGAGGTGACCGGGAAGTCCCTTCGAACTTTCGGAGGTTGCAGCCCGAACTGGAGATGTGCTAGCTTGAAGCCACCGCACCTGGGCAAAAGGTAGGAAGCAGAAAGAGAAAACGGCCTCGGCAAGACTATTTCCTCACCATCCTGACGGGTAACTGTTGGAAATGCTAGAAGCGTGGGAATTCGTGACACAACGGCCGGAATTGCTGGCTGAGTGGACCCTCAGTCACCTCTGGATTGTCTTTGTTGCCAACGGAATAGCAGTTGTCCTCGGCATAGCTCTAGGCCTCTATATCACAGGCAAAGGCAGGGAACATGTGGCAGATGCTGTCCTTTACCTCGCGGAGATAACCATGACTATCCCTAGCCTGGCTCTCTTTGGCCTACTAATGCTCCTGCTCAGTAGTATAGGGCTGAAAGCCATCGGGTTCCTTCCTGCCGTCATCGCTCTGGTAGTCTACGGCCAATTGCCCATACTGCGGAACACCTATACAGCGATCCGACAAATTGACCCTCCAATCATCGAAGCCGGAAAGGGAATGGGTATGAACGAGAGACAGCTCCTTCTCAAGCTTAAGCTGCCCCTGGCCGTCCCCGTTATTATGGCAGGTTTGAGAAATGCTATTGTGATCAATATTGGCATTGCGGCAATTGCGGCCTTGATCGGTGCAGGAGGGCTTGGAGTCCCCATTTTCCGCGGCCTGAGAAACGCCCGGATGGATTTAATCATTGTGGGCGGAGCAGCAGTCTCTATCCTTGCTCTGCTGATCGACGCCCTCATGTCGCGTTTGGAAAGATGGGTTACCCCTAAAGGACTGAAAAGAAGGTAAGGCGATGATCAAATTGGAAGCGGTGAGCGAGGTCTACCCTGATGGAACAGAAGCGGTAAAAGAGGTGAGCTTCGAGGTCGAGAAAGGAGAGCTCTGCGTGTTATTGGGCCCCTCGGGATGTGGCAAGACTACTACCATGAAGATGATAAACCGCCTTATTCCTATTACCCGAGGGAAAATATATGTTGATGGGGTGGATAATACCGAGATAGATGAAGATGAACTGCGTAGAAACATAGGCTATGCCATTCAAGACATCGGTCTCTTCCCTCACATGACTGTGGGACAAAACATAGAGACAGTCCCCGCGCTAAAAGGCTGGCCGAAAGACAAACGAAGGCAGCGGGCACAGGAACTTCTGAAGTTAATAGGGCTGAAGCCCGAGGAATTCGTAGACAAGTACCCCAGCGAGCTTTCCGGGGGGCAGTGCCAGCGAGTGGGCGTAGCCCGAGCCTTAGGAGCCGATCCTCCAATATTGTTGATGGATGAGCCATTCGGAGCCATCGATCCAATAACCAGGGTGAGACTGCAGGACGAATTCTTGAGGATACAGCAGGAGATACAGAAGACAATCATGTTTGTCACCCATGATATTTATGAGGCGATCAAGATGGGGGATAAGATTGCCCTGATGCATCAAGGGCAGCTGGTGCAATACGATACGCCCGCCAATTTGCTCTATAGGCCGAAGAATGAGTTTGTAGAGAACTTCGTTGGCGCCGACCGAGCCCTGAAAGGCCTACAGCTGCTCCGGGTAAAGGACGTTATGACGAGTTCTCCCCCCGCGGTAAGAGCGGATGACGAAACACAGACTGCTGAGAAACAGATGAAACGTGAAGGAACCGCCTACCTGGTCGTCGTCAATGATGAGAGGCAGTTCCTGGGATGGGTGGAGCGAGCGAATCTGAGAGCCGGGCGAATGGTGAGAGACATAATGCACTCCTCAACCGCTACAGCTACAGCAAATACAGTGTTGAGTGAAGCGCTGTCCCTCATGTTGAGCAGCGGCCTGAAGACCCTGGCCATAGTTGACCGAGCCAACGAACTAGAGGGGATCGTGAGCTTCGACGCCATACAGAAGGCACTGGGTGACGCAACACTGAGGAGCAGAGCTGAATGAGGCGCCATGCTATTCTGGCCAGCCTCTTGGTAATCCTCATTGCACTCACCGTCTGGATTACCAGCATGGACAAGATAGGGGTCTATGACGTTTTTTCCTGGCGTGATTTACTCAGTTGTACGTGGGCTCATTTCAAGATGGTATTCATAGCAGAGCTCATAGCGGTCTCCGTGGGCGTGCCTCTGGGAATCCTGGTGACTCGACCGGGTTTCAAGAAACTTGCAACACCTGTGCTCGGTGGAGCGAATGTAGGACAGACTATACCCAGCTTGGCCATAATTGCCATCATGGCTCCTCTTCTGGGTTTCGGCCTTCGGTCAGCGGTTGTAGCCTTGTTCATCTATGGACTCCTTCCCGTTTTGCGCAATGCCTACGCCGGCATAAACAACATCAATCCTGCCATTGTGGAAGCTGCCAAGGGAATGGGAATGACGAGAGGTGAAATCGCTCGAAAGGTAGAGTTACCCCTGGCCCTTCCAGTGATAATGGCTGGCATCAGGGTCTCCACAATCATAACGGTGGGGACGGCGGAGTTGGCTGTTCTCGTTGGTGGCGCTGGGTTAGGCAGAATCACTCTGACCGGGGTTTTCGCCCGAGAAGCTCTGCTCATCCTGCAAGGAGCAGCACCTACAGCGGCCATGGCCATCATCCTGGGTTTCATTCTGGAACGCATAGAAAAGCGGATGACCCCGCGAGGCCTTCAGTTCCAGATTTGATTATTTCGACAGGGGGTACGAGATGCTATAATATGTCGGCAAGAGTAGATTCAAAGGCGCAAACCCCGCAACACAGAATTCTGAGGAGGTAAAAAGATGCGTAGACCAGCTGTTATCACTTCGATCGCTGTCTCAGTCCTTGTTCTTCTTGCTATGGGGTTAGGGTGTGCGGCACCGGCAGGGAAAGCAGTGACTGTCGGGAACAAGAACTTCACAGAGCAGTACGTCGTCGGTGAGTTGATGAAGCAGCTGTTGGAGGACCGGGGGTTCACGGTCGACTTGGTATCGGACCTCTCTTCTATGGCCCTCAGGCAAGGAATCGAAGCTGGCGATATCGATATCTGCGCCGACTATACCGGGACGGGCTGGATGACTCATCTCGGCCACGAGTACCAACCAGGGACGGACAACAACGAACTCTACCGCCTCGTAAAAGAAGAGGAAGAGGGCAAAGGCTTCATCTGGCTGAATCCGATGTGGAACAACAACACTTATGCTCTTGCTTCCTGGCCCGAGTTCGTCGAAGAACACGGCCTGAAGACACTCTCCGATTTGGCGGCGCTTTGTCAAGACAAGGAAGGAGAGATCAAGACTTTTGTCGGCTTTGAGTTCTCCACTCGTCCGGACGGTCTTCCTGCCTTGGAGCGGCACTACGATTTCAAAGTCGCTGAACCGTCTCTCATGACCGGTGCCCCAGGGA
>Ga0209986_10003547_pt1 | contig 13629 bp, 9 predicted proteins | sample BlataG_FD_183168 | JGI IMG/M metagenome (GOLD analysis project Ga0209986, IMG submission 183168) | Deep subsurface microbial communities from Black Sea to uncover new lineages of life (NeLLi) - Black_00105 metaG (SPAdes) (version 2) | ecosystem: Environmental > Aquatic > Marine > Oceanic >...
TCTTGAGTTTTCTCCTATTTTTGGGTAGCGTGAGTATTGAACAGATACCCACTTTATTATTGAACACCCCTTATAGGAGATTACCCATGACTGATTACCAATTACCTATGCCAAAACTTTCTAGCGCCTATCTGGACCTTATAGATGAAGATAATGACCTGGTAAACTATTTCCGATTGATTAATCTCTACAATATTCATCCTGTTATAGAAAAATGTTATTCACATGCTGGACCTCAAGGATACGGAATTGGCCTCTTCCTGTCTCGGATGCTGAAAGTCAAACAGACATTTGTCTCTGATAGAATCCTTGCCAGGCGTCTTTCTGAAAACAGCACCTATAGACACCTCTGCCTCCTTGATAAAGGTCCTACTCCAGCTCATAATACCTATAACACCCTGAGAAAACATCTCGGTGTAGAAAGATATGCAGAAATCCATGCAAACTTTGTTAAAGAAGCAAATAAAAGTGGATTTGGCCTGCTTAAAGAAAATCGCTACCGTATGGAACATACGAATACCTATATGGGGATCGATAATGTGGCCATGCATGTTATTGAGCATGATATTGTCTTGACTCAAGACATAATCTTTGGATATAAAACTACTGGGAAAGTTAGCCCTGTGATCAAAGTCTAAAATCTGTATTATTGAACGCTCTTAATTTAGGGAATTAGACGAGGAAGGGATTACGTTCATCACCTATCTGCGCGGCGCCAAAGAGCGTGTTGGGTCTGAAGCGTTCAATAGATACATGATTGAGTATCGACGTCGGAAGGAGGAAGCGGAGTTAGCTGAGCTTGGATATATCGGTATGAGTCCCCAGCACTATCGGCTGGTTGTACGGAAGAAGGGTGAGAAACAGACCTTCATTTTGACTAATGACTTCGAACGATCTATTCCGCAGATTGCCACTTTGATGTTTAATCGGTGGAGCCAGGAGAACTTTTTCAAGTACATGGTCAGAGAATATCATCTGGATAGCCTTTTGAGTTATCTGGCGGAGGAGAGCTCTGAGGTTGTGATGGTGAAGAATCCCGAAAGGGCGGAGAATCGATGGGCAAAGAAGGAGCTTGAGAAGGAGTTGCAGCAGACGGAGCATTTTCTGGCTGAGAAGTTGACGGTTTCAAGAAAACGGGCACTAAGCCAGCGGATGAGAAAGAAGATCCAAAAATCACATGAACGAACGGCTGAGATTAAGGAGTCCCTAAAACAGCTCAATACTCAGTATCGGCAGATGCCTGAGAAAATACCGGCTTCCAAACTGGGAGACAGTCGTGCTCGGGAGATACTGTATCAAGAGAAGAAGATGCTTGTGGATAGTTTAAAACTTTTGGCCTACAATGCTGAGGAATGGTTGCTTGATATCCTGGCTAAAGAATACAACGATTCCCGTGACTTTCGCCGGGTATTACTTCTTATCATGAAACAACCTGGTGCCATCCAGAGAATCGACGACGATTACCTCCTAATTCAGCTTGACTCTCTTCACAACCCAAGATATCAAAGAGCAGCCGAGTACTTGTGTGAGAAGATCAATCAAATGAAGGTTCCTGCTCCCAGTGGCAGAGGAACTATGCTTTTTGAAGTAAAAAAGATACTATAAATGCTTGATTGAAGAGTAACTTTTTGAGCCTTATGTCATTACTTCTCCTAAATTATCTTCTTTCCTTCTTTGAGAAATATCACACATAAAAGAAAACAAAAAATGCTTTTTCTCTCTCAAAAGTCTTCTGAGCTTCTTCCTGGGCTTTGCTTAACTCATGCATATACATCAGGTTGATGGATCTAGCTTTCGTTCTAATTTATTAAGCCGGAATGAACTATTCATTTTTTCTCCTTTAATACCTTAACACCCTTTTTGATTTGAGGCTGATTCGGATTCATCTCCAGAGATTTCTCCCAAGCAGCCAAAGCTTCGTTCACCTCTCCCAATTGAAAACAGCATTCACCTATGGAATTTAATAAATTAATGTTTAGCCCATAACGGGAAATGGCTTTGTCAAAGACATCAATAGCCTTGCTCAACTCTCCCGTATTCTGGTAGGCTTTGCCCATAATAAAAAACGCCTCATATTTTGGCGGCTTGGCCTGGTTTAAAAAGGGAAACAGAACGGATTCAACTTTTTTGTATTCAGCCAGGGCCATATAGGTCTTGGATAAGTTCAAAGCAAAATCGATTGAATCTGGTTTTTTCTGGAACGCTTTTTCCAAACGCGCTCTAGCCTCGGTTATCTTGCCACTGTTGAAGAGCTGAGTTCCTATTAAATAAGAATAGATGGGGTCTTCCCTACCGGGCAAAATCTTGGAGTGAATCCAAGGACGCGTTATTGCTCCAAGAGGAGTTATATCAAAATCTTCGCTTTCAAAAATAACTTCCCGACCATCGAAAAAAAGAGAAACCTGAATCCTGTAGTGAGCTGGAGGGAATTGGCGAAGGGAAAACTGTTCCAAAATATTGGGCAAATCTGTGTATTCAGTGATTTTATTTGTAGTGGAGTGAAATTCTTCTCCGCTTTTAATAAAGGTAAATCTGATTTCTGCTTTCTTTTTTAATGCCTCCTTTAAACCATGAATCTGGAAAGCTAAGATTAAAGTGTCTTCCCTGAGAAAGACTCTATTCGCCTGAAAGTAAATATTATATGTTCCTGCCTGAAAGGGCCGGAGCCTGTTTTGTTGTGTTGTATTCTTCTTCATCTTGTAGCCCAAAATGAGCGACGTCATCTGCAAAGCTTCCTCATCCTGAGGAATAATGAGGTCTCGCTCCAGAGAAGTAAATTCTTTGGATACTTCATTTTTAACCAGAATGGAAAGCTTATAATTCCCAGGGATAAGAGGAAACATATCACGAATACTGAGGGGCTGGCGGCGCACACTCTTCATTCTTTCTTTGTCAAAATCAATAGAAATATTTTTTTCAAACTGATAAATGGTTTCCCCTTCTAGGTTCGAGACCGTACCGTTAACTCTCAAGGTAGTATAGTACTTATTCTCATACATATTCACGGAAAGCCTTTTCAGTTCGATGGCATAGTGAACAAAAAATACTCCTGAGGGGTCTTTAATAACCCTAACCAGAGAATCACTATCGATGTAATTAGCGGTGTACTCCACTTCCACGATATCTTTGTATTCGAGAAATTTTTGTGCATACTTTGCTTTTATTTGTCTAATAGCTGTTGTCTCAACCTTCTGGACCAATAAATCTGAAACCAAAGAAGGACGCCCAAAAGCAGCAGTTCCCTCTCCAGGGATAAGACTCAAAGAAACTTGGGCCAAATCAGGTTCGAACTCGCTGAGCCGATTATAGGCTTCTAGATAATCCATAGGGTCTCCCCAATAAGATGTCATCAAAGCCTGGGGCCCATCCTTGAGGGGACTGTAAAGTTTGAACTCTCCTAGGCCTCCTTCCTGGAAAAAAACAAGGTTAAAGCCAGGAGGAAGACCGAGGTTTGTTTTGCCTTGATAGAACCAGATTTCAGAAGGGTAAACTTGGGTCTTACCCTCAAGCCTTTGAATGTCATTGGGCTCGCCCAGGATGATGTAGATGCGTCCACGGTCGGTTCTCCAGCCTGGCTTCGGAGTTCCCCGGCCAAAAAAATGGTTGACATAATTTATCCGGCGGTAGTGTTCCTGTCTGAATTCATTTTCAGAAGTTGCAGGGTTTGTATCCCTGTGCTTCCAGAAAGCTTCTATGAAAAGATCTCTTTCCCGGTCTGTTTTAAGCTTTAAAAAAACTTCCTTCTCAATGGGAGCAATAATATAAACGACCTCCTCCTCCAGCCATTTTTTATAACTGGGTGGGAGATTGCTGGTTTCTTTCTTCGTATTCCCATGAAGGAAGAAAACAGCTATTATTATTAGAAGGAAAAACGATAATTTTTTTTTCACTTCTTAACTCCTTCTTCTATTAAAATATATCATCTTCATCTAATAAGTTAAAGTGAATCGTAAATAAATTCAAGGCGGAACAACAAAGTTCATATATATTCCACTCTATCCTCAGCTGCAATAGCCAGCTGAGGATGGGCTTGAGGAGGAGGGGGACATTCTGCCTTAAAGGTCAGTTTGAGGTGATTGATTATCTTGGCATGCCTAGCTGTTAGCGCTGTGATGCAAAATCAGGCACTAGTATCTCTAGAACGGGCAGCAGAATTTGGTATTGGTTGCTCTCCGTGTTGTTCATAATCCCCGAGACAGTTATGTTTTGAGTGGGCAGGTAATATATGAAGGATTGAAATCCACCTGTGGTACCTGCATGCCCAAGCATCTCAACGTCACCCGGCAGTAGAAATTTCATCATGCCTAAACCATAGCCGCCTGCTACTAATATTTTAGTTTTTTTCATAATCTGGCCCCTTTCGTTTTTCAATTATAAAACCAGTAAAAATTAATAAAATCCAGATGGAATAAAGAGGATAATGTATTATTGGATAGAAAAATTCTTTATTCAGAATTAACTCTGCAGTAAGCCATCCAATCAAAACACAACCTTGTAAAATGATGAACCACGGATAATGTTTAGTCTTTTTTATTGTCAGGACTGCTATAACCAGGCTAAGAAATCCATTTGCAAATAACAGAATTATGCCGGGAATTAGATAATCACTAAAAGGCGTACCTTCCAGCATCTCAATTGGGATTTGGATTGCCTTGCCGCTCGGATCACTAATTAAACCCCAGCTTCCGAAAAATGCACTGATAATCCAAGAATAAATAAAAGGATTAGTGCAAATGTTCGTAATGCCTTATTCATATTTCACCTCTTTCCAGTATCTTTATATTATTATCTCGTCACCATATTTCATGATCGAACACTCAATTCCCATTTTTTCTACTTCACGCTTGACCTTGAAAACGGAAACCAGCCTGAAATTACCATGTGTTTTCAAGGTCAAGTACATTTTTTTGTTAGGAGACTGTTTTTTGCATCACAATTACTTTAAACAGAATGTCGCCAGCATCTTTATCCCCACTGTCTGCAAGGATTTTCTGTTCCTTTTGGATTGTTAATCCGTGTGTTTCTGCTATCTTATTAACATATTTGTCAGAGTGTTTAAAAATTGGAACTCCCCAGGCGGATTGAACTTCAATATATTCTGGCATACTTTCACAATCTAATCCGGCATCTTTTGCAGTAAGTGATGCAATTGTAAACGCAAATATTCCAGTAGGTCTAAGAATACGAGATGCTTCCTTGATTGTTGGCAGCAAATCACCGAAAAAGTGAAATACACCACAGCATACTATATGAGAAAAAGCGTTGTCCGAATAAGGCAGAGGATCTTCCTGAATGTTGTATTGCTTTATTTCTTTTGCAAATCCTTTCTTCCTGCACTCCTCAAGCATTCCTGCCGATGCATCCATTCCATAAACATTCAGGCCTGCCCGTGCAAAGTTAATTGAACTCAGGCCGGTTCCTATTCCAAGCTCAAGAAGAGAATCGCCTTCTTTGATGTATTCATAGCACATTCCGAACAAGATTTCGTGTTGGTAACTGTTGTAATCCTTGACCTGTGAATCGTAGGTGCTTGCATACTTATCGTGAATCTTAATGCTATCAGAATTGTCCATTATTCAATCCTCCTTCCGGTATGTTCATGTATATAAGTTCTTTCTTCATAAAGCCTCCTAAGTATTTCCTACAACGGTTTGAATATGGGGCGTTAGCTTTCTTAACGAAGCGTCAACATTGGTTGTCTAGGTATTACTCATGTCACCCTCCTATTTTGTAATGGCTAACAATTATTATATTGCATCCTATATTTTCAGAAATACATAGCTTCAATACCATCCAAAAGTTATGAATTCAAGCAAAAATATGCTAAAAATGCAGCGATATCCTATCAATACCCTTATTATGCTGCAATCAGTATATCTGACAATTTAGATATCCTGGAGGTATGATTGACAGGAGTCTTCATATATCGTGAAATCTAATATTTAACGACATTCTTTAATTCACCCCTGGATAATATTAAACTGTCGCATAATAATTAATTTCACGACGCAGATTTATCTTAAGTATAAAAGTGACAGTAGGTTGTTTTATTGTTTATACAATACTCGAAAAGCTCTTGAATGTAGTGTAGGGATTACAGAAACATGACTCTTTCCATAAAATCTCTGCGGTCAGTTCAAGACGATTCGGATCATTAGGAGAAAAAAAGAAAATTATAAAAGTTTTAGAGGTCATACCCCATTATTTGACTGGGCCGAGGTAGCGGTCAAGCCAAATCAGGGTTTCCTTGATCACTTCGGTTTTTGGTATAAAATGGTCGGTGTCGTACAAAATCTGTTTTTTGTGTTCATCCGGGGTACCTAAGAGATCAAACATGGGTTTTACTTGTGTCTCATATATCAAGGTCATATCGTACCTTCCATTTAGCATCAATGTTGGAGTATTTACCCGGGGAATATAGTTTATTGCATTCACTTCTGGAAGTCCTCGCCACCAAGTCCCTCCAACAACGAGTACACTTGCTTTGATGCGATCCTCCACAGCTAGGATAACGGGTGCCATTATCCCGCCCCAACTCATCCCAAAATAGGCAATCTTGTTGCTGTCAATATCTGGGCGTGTCTCCAAATAGTCCACACATTTTTTAAAATCTTTTACCAATTGAATCGAGTATTCAGTAAACAGATGAGTATTGGCCCCGGAATGAACTGAAGCCAATGCATTATCTCCACGTTCGAATGTTCCTTTATAGACCGGATAAAAGGCAGCCCGGCCATCTTTTAAAACAAATGGAATAAACCACTCAAATTCTCTATATCTCTCAAGGTCTTTGCTTGATCTTTGATATACAGAACTAGAGCCAGGGAAGTATATAACTGTCTGATAGGGCGGAGATGTGTTTTTAGGAAGGAAAAGATAGGCAATAACCCGCTCATCTCCATAAGCCGCGTCAAAGGTTATCTTTTCCTGAATCCAATCATCTGAACTCTCATTTCTCCATTCCACTTGTGCATTCAAATCTGTTTTGTCATAAGAAAATTGACTTTTATATGCCTGAAAGACGTCATCAGAAACAGATGTCTGTTTATAGAAATCTATTTGTTCCCCAAATATTGCAGGTTCGAATGTTGCTTCTGGGCTTTTTTCAGGGTCAATATAAAGAGCACATCGTAATCCATTTTTTTAGGATCGATCAAAGGCAGGCGCCTGACTCCAATTCCCATACATATAAGTGTTGTCGTTCCAGGCACCACCTCTAACCAATCGTCCTTGTGAAGTTTTGTTCCAGCACCATTCCCTCACATTTCCTGCCATATCATATGCCCCATAAGAAGTTATACCTTGATTTTTCCCGACTGGATCAGGGCCCTTGCCCTTAAAATTACTATGGGGAACCAAGATCGTAGAAAAACCTTTGGTTTGGAGTAATGGGGTATAATTTCCTAGAGCAATACTCCAGTGATATCCGGTAGGCAGATTTTTCCCCACAAATTCAGCGTACGCTGCTGCTTCGTACCAACTGATTCCTGTCACCGGGAAATCATCTCGACCTTCAGGATAGTCTCCTGCCTCCCAGGTTGCAGGGCCAGTCCTTCCGGTTTGATCCACAAATTCCTCCAGGGCTTCTTCCCAGGTTAATACTCTTCCATCTTTGAGGAATTCATGTTTCCAGTATTTCTGATCTCTGTATCCACCGCTGTCTACAAATTCTTTAAACTGTTTATTCGTGACTTCATATTTATCTATAAGAAAATCACCGAATTTTCCGATTCTTAATTCTGTGCTTGATACTCGGACCATCTCTTGAGGGATACTTACTTTTTTATCTAACACTCTCATCATGTCATTAGGGATGAAAAAATTTTTTTTGAAAAAGCAAAGCTGAAAGTGGAAGAAACAGCAAGAATAGTCTCATAGTCTTCCTTTTCTATCTTCCATCTTATATATCCGAAAGGGACTCGGATGCTTTCAATGGGAGAAATGCCGATATATTCCCATTCACTATTTGGAGCTGAATAGCCTTTCATGTAGATTTGTGCACCATCCGGCTCTGTTTTGATGGATATGTTCATGGAACATTTTGAAAATAGTTCGGAAAGTTTAGGATCACTAGGTATGTACTTTTCTGTGACCTCTGCAAGTTGATAGGCCTCGATAAGATCCGGCCAACTTTCTTCAATAAGTCGGTAGATTTCGGGGAGAGCTTTTTCTCTGGCCCAGCGGATTTTGGCCTGGCGTTTGAAGAACCAGACAGCCACCAGGCTGATAGCAATGACCAAACTGATGGCTGGGATGGCGATCCGTGGCCTGCGGATGCGACGGAGCAATGTTTGCAGGTTAAATGCTCCCAGTTCTTCTGCTCGCAGAACATCCTGATATTTCCTCAGACGGATGAATGGGTGTCCCGCATTTGCTGCAGAAGCGGGAGTCATCCAAGATTTCAAACTGACATTTGGGGCATTTAATTCCCATTGTTCCCTCCGCTTGTTCGGTAAAAAGAATATCAAGGAAATAGGGAAGGTGTCAAATGGGCCAGCCTGGTGCGGGCGTCTTTAAACCCCTCCCCAGGATATTAGCTAATAAGAAGAATCAATTCTTTGTAAGTATTCATAATTTTCTTATCTATCTTCAATGTATCAACTAGATATAATATCGTCAATTATCTTTGTTGAGGCATGTAGCTGTCCTAAAATCGAGCTTAGCAGCTAACAGGGGAAATAAGGGGCCCTCTTTTCTGAGGAAAAAACTGTTATTTTTAGTTTGAGAAAATACCCTCAGAAGGGATAAACGTAAGAGTAAAAATAACATCTTTGATTTAATTATTTGTTGACATTGCTAATTAGTGTGATAATCTATCAATGTAAAAAATAGTACCGTAAGTTATTTAGGAGATAACCTTTGGAACCTAAGAATACATATAAGATTTTAGGGCCGATAGAGATGAATATTGTGGCTCGTTTGACGTATGAAAAAAAGGCTATTGTTACAGCGAAAGATATGGATCAATTATTTAATCTTTCTCCGGAAGATAGAAAACAGATTGTTTTTAGGCTCAAAAAGAAAAAAATACTCTCACCAATAAAACGAGGCGTATATGTTTTTTCGCCTCTTGAGGCAGGCTCTGAAGGAATGGGTGTAGATGAGTTGCTTATTCCGCCGCTTTTCTTTCCGAAGAAAAACTATTATGTCGGATACTCAACTATGTTTAACTATTACGGATTTACAGAGCAGCTTTTTCAAACTGTCTATGTTCTGAATACCACGAAGCATATGGAAAAGCTGATTTGCGGTTTATCTTATAAATTTATAAAAATACCGGAAAATCGCATGTATGGGATAGAAAAAATAAAAGTAAAGGATGCAGATGTAAACATCAGCTCAAAAGAGAAGACGTTAATAGACCTCATTTATTTTAATAAACCTGTTGGAGGTATTGTAGGCGCTTCCCAGATATTCACAGAAATTGTAAACAATAATAAATGCAACTTAAAAAAGCTAGTTGAATATGCAGTTTGTTTTCCCAATATTACGACCAAAAAGCGTATTGGGTTGATACTTGATGATGCCGGAGTTCCTAAAAATATTTTGAAACCTCTCATAAAAAGCATAGAAAAGACATCGATAAGTTCGCTTAATGGTTCGCGTAAAGGCACCCTTAATAAAAAATGGAGAGTTATAGTCAATGATTCACGAAAATAAAGATGAGTTTATAAAAGCGATAGGAAGAGCATCAAAGAAAAAGGGTTTTCTATTCCCTCTAATTGAAAAAGATTATTATTTAACCTTGATTCTCTCGCGAGTATATGAGCTTTCCGAAAATCTTGTTTTTAAAGGAGGAACTTGCCTTAATAAGGTGTACTATGAGTATTATCGTTTAAGCGAGGATCTTGATTTTTGCATGATATTACCAGACTATAAAGCTACGCGCGGTCAAAGACGTAAATGTATCCAGCCGGTTAAAGACAAAATTGAAAAATTCATTGAACAGTTTGGCATGAGATTAGACAATGCTGGTAATCCCGGGCGTAACGAGTCTAAGCAGTATGTATATTACTTTGTATACCAATCAGCACTGCATGAGGTAGAAGCAAAAATTAAATTTGAGATTGGGCTCAGATTTAATCCGTTTGACACAATAAAAAAACGTCCAGTACAGCACGCTTTTTTGCATCCATTTACAGGCGAGCCACTTTTTGATGGCGGTCAAATTAACTGCTTATCTTTAAATGAACTTATTGCGGAAAAGTTGCGCGCAGGCGCGATACGAAAAATTATAGCTCCTCGAGATTTCTACGATATTGACTTTGTTCTGCGTAATAAATTTGATTTAACCAATAAAGAAGTAATAACGCTGTTTAAAAAGAAGCTTCAAGAGGATGACGCTGATACGTATTTAGGTAAATATAGGAACAACCTCGGCAGGTCAGATGAAGAAATAAAGGATATGAATTCACGTATTGAAACAGAGCTATTTGACGTTTTAACACCTGAAGAGCGTAAGAATTTTGATTTGAGTACAGCTCTTAGAAGAATTAACAAAGCTATGGGAGCGATAGGGTAATGACGCATTGACTTATGTTAAATGATATCCCGGTCAATATAAAGATAACCAACTTCGCATACTGCAGCGGCGTGTGCTGCAAAATCACTCAATGCAGGTTCAGAATGTACTTAAAATAATCCAATTTTGTGTCCATACTTAAATGAAAGCCTTGGATATTATCTATTCACCGGGCCGAGGTAGCGGTCAAGCCAGATCAAGATTTCCTTAATAAATTCGTTTCTAGGGGGGATGTGGTCAGTTTTGAACATCTTCAGTTCCTTATGTTCATCAGGAGTCCCGAGAAGGTCAAACATGGGCATTGTGGAAGTATCAGAAGGGAAATACGTGTCGTATTCTCCGTTTAACATCAAGGTTGGGATTTTCACCCGCGTAACATAATTAATTTGAGCTGCTTCAGGACGTCCAAGACCATGGAGGCCTCCTGACAAAAAAATATTTGCTGCGAGACGTTCCTCCACGGCTGAGATGATCGTTCCCATCTGTGCTCCCCAACACATTCCGTAAAAGGCAAGCTTATTGCTTTCAATATCTTGGCGGGTTTGCAGATAGTCGACGCATCTTCTGAAATCTTTCACCGCTTGAATCAGGTATTCTGTATACAGATGGGAATTGGCTCCCATTACGATTGGAGTTAGTTCATCATCTCTACGTTCGAATGTTCCCTGATAGACAGGGAAGAGGATGGCCCGGCCATTTTTTACTATAAAAGAAAGGAAAACCTCAAATTCAAAAAGACTACCAATGTCGTTGCTCGATTCTTTAGTTAAAGGTTCAGCGCCGGGGAAATAAATGACTGTTTGATAGGGAGGTGATATATTTTTAGGCAGAATGAGATGAGCGATGATCCGTTCTCGGCCATAGGCAGCATCTAAGGTTATCTTCTCTTGAATCCAATCGTCGTGACTCTCATCCCTCCATTCCACCTGAGCATTCAGATCAGTCTTATCGTAAGAGAATTGCTCTTTATAAACTTGGAAAATCGAATCCGGAACTGGCTTTTCTTTATTAAAATCAATCTCCTCACCAAATTCTGCCAGTTGAAACGCAGATTCGGGGATATTCTCAGGATCAGGATAAAGAGCACACCGGAATCCATTTTTATAAGAACGATCAAAGGCAGGAGATTGACTCCAGCTACCAAACAATTTGGGGTGATCGTTCCAGGCACTGCCCGAGATTAATCTTCCTTTCTGAGTCTGGTTCCAGTTCCATTCTCTCACATTCCCCGCCATATCATAGGCTCCGTAGGACGTTATGCCCGGAAGACTCCCCACTGGAACCGGGCCATTGCTCTGAAAATTGCTGAAGGGAGCAAAAATTGCGTACCCCCCAAGTTGGGGCCATTGGATCATAGGAGTATATTCACCCCTGGCAATATCCCAATGATATGCTGTGGGCAGAGTTTTTCCAGAAAACTCCGCATACGCTGCTGCCTCATACCAACTGACTCCTGAAACCGGATGATCACCTTGACCTTTGAGATAATCTCCAGCCTGCCATGTTGAAGGACCTGGCCTGCCTGTTTGATCCACAAATTCGGCCATGGCTTCTTCCCATTTCAAGATCCTTCCGTCCTTGAAAAACTCATGTTTCCAGTATTCCCTATTTTTGTATCCACCGTTGTCTATAAATTCTTTATATTGTTTATTCGTGACTTCATACTTGTCTATATAGAAGTCATCCAATTTGCCTACATTCGTCTCTGCTCCTGCTACCCGTACCATCCCCTCCGGGATGATTCCCTTCTCATCTAACACTCTCACAAGATCATATGGAATCATCCCCGCGCCCCAAGTGGATGAGGCAGCCATGACCGTCTCATAGCCTTGCTTTTCTATTTTCCATCTTAAGATTCCAAAAGGCAATCTGATGTTTTTGAGAGGCGAGACTCCCATATAATTCCATTCACTGTCTGGAGCCTTGTATGCTTTCATGTATATATCTGCACCCGGAGGCTCTGTTTCGATGTTGATATTCCTAGAGCATTTTGAGAAGAGCTCAGAAAGCTTGGGATCATTCCCAATGTATTTTTCTGCCCTTTCTGCCAGTTTGTAAGGTTCGATGAAATCCCGCCAATTTTCATCAACAAGTCGCTCGAGCTCTGGAAGTACTTCCTCCCTAGCCCAGCGAATCTTAGCCTGGCGGTTGAAGAACCAGACAGAAGCCAAAGCGATAATAAGGACCGCACAAACAGCTGGGATTGCGACTCGAGGCTTGCGGATACGGCGAAGGAATGTCCGCAGGTTAAATGCTCCCAATTCCTCTGCTCGCAGAACATCCTGATATTTCTTCAAATCGTGTAACATCTCCTCTGCGGATGAATACCGGGATTCAGGTTTTTTCCTCAAGGCGCGATTGATAATCTGCTGCAGTTCAACGGGAATATCTGGTTTTATAGCCTTGAGAGGTTTAGGTTCCTCATGCACAACAGAATAAAGGACGGATGCTTCACGATCTCCTATAAATGGTAATTTGCCGCTTAGCATCTCATACATAACCACTCCCAATGACCAGATGTCTGAGCGGTTGTCGACTTCTTCGCCTCTGGCCTGCTCTGGAGACATGTAAGCCACGGTTCCCAGAGTTGTCCCTTCCCTCGTAAGCAGAGTCCCCCCTTTGACCTTGGCCAAACCGAAGTCCATGACCTTAGTCTGCCCTTTCTCTGTGATCATGATGTTGGCGCTCTTGATGTCCCTGTGGATAATACCTTTCTTATGTGCTTCCTCAAGGCCCTCAGCCACCTGTATAGAAATATCCAGGGCTTCGTCAAGTTCCAACGGGCCTTTCTCTATTTTCGCCCTTAATGTCTGCCCCTCAACATATTCCATGGCAATGAAGGATCTGTCTTCCTCTTCATCGATTTCATGGATAGTGCAGATATTGGGATGGGACAGGGCTGCTGCAGCTTGAGCCTCAAGAACAAACCGCTCTTTGGCCTCTTCATTCTGAATCAATTCTGGAGGCAAAAACTTGAGCGCAACGTTGCGTTTAAGCTTGGTATCCTCTGCTTTGTAAACAATGCCCATTCCCCCTCTTCCTGAGACCTCGATAATCTTATACTTACCGGCAAGTGTGGTTCCAGGAAGTAATTCCTTCATGGGTCT
>Ga0209986_10003549_pt1 | contig 13625 bp, 22 predicted proteins | sample BlataG_FD_183168 | JGI IMG/M metagenome (GOLD analysis project Ga0209986, IMG submission 183168) | Deep subsurface microbial communities from Black Sea to uncover new lineages of life (NeLLi) - Black_00105 metaG (SPAdes) (version 2) | ecosystem: Environmental > Aquatic > Marine > Oceanic >...
AAGTAAAATTGTGTGGGGTGGCTAATGCACTACAACACCAAAGGATGTTGCGTTTTAATGCAATATCATGGCTGTTATAGTACGTATGACGGAATGAAGTGCAACGAAATGAGTAATATGTTAATCAAATTTTAACTAATTTTAAAAAAACTAAAACTAAATAAAATGAAAAAACTAATATTAATACTAGCATTAATCAACTTCTCTTGTACTTCGCAAGATGATTTACCAACACCGCAAACAACACAAACAACAACACCAATAGCGGCAACTATAAACCCATTAGCAAATATACCTAACTTTGAAGGGAATTATAATTGCTATGATTGGGTAGTAGATGAAATAACTGGAATAACAAGACTACAAACAATAATGTTATCTGGTCAAGTAGATAGCTTGGTAAATTTAAGCCTAAATTCATACCTATCAAACGGATCATACATACAACCAATTACATTACAACCAACTAAATTAGATAGCAACTACTTTGATACTTATTCTAATGTTGCTGGTAAAAGCTGGAAAGGATTTCTAATAAATGATACAATACTACGAGTAACACAATATTCAGGTAATGTAGATTTTCAAACTAAAGACTTTATAAAAGAATGAAAACAGATAAAGAAATAAAAAAACGTATTAGCCTAATTGATGATAAAATATTTCATTTGGAAAATTTATTATCAAAAGATGAAAACAGATGTAGAAAAAATAAATACTCTGAAATTATAGGGGCTATGTTAGAAGAAAGAAACGCCCTTAAATAGGTATTGAATAAATAAACTATGAACAAACTAAAATTAATAGCAATAGCAGCAATTTTAATAGGGAGTTATTTAGCAGTTTTTATTAGTTGTATAATTTTAAGTAATTTTATTAATTAATTAATATTTTATTAATTATGGATAAAAGAAAAAACAACGGAGGACATAGTACCAAAGGTAAAGCTGGTAGGCCATCAAAAGAAGATGAAGAAAAGGTTAAAAGAATGTGCGAAAGTGCAATTATAAAAGTCTACGGAAGCCTTGAAAAGTACTACGAAAACCTAGCAAAAGAAAGTAAGGATAGTTTCCCACATTTAAAACTATTGTTTGAATACTACATAGGAAAACCAAAGGAAACTAAGGATATTAAAATGGACGTTAATAAGAACTTCCCAGAATGGTTAGATGAATAAAGCAAACCCAAACTTTACATATCTAAAAAAGAAAGTACCAGAGCAAAGAATAACACTTTTACAAGGTGGTACACGTTCGGGCAAAACATTTAGTACTATTTACTTCTTTGTGTGGTTGTGTGAGAATTACAGCGGCTTAGAAATAGATATTGTAAGAGATACTTTTACCGCTCTTAAATCTACTGTATGGAAGGACTTTAAACAAGTTTTAGTTAATCATAATTTATACCATCCATCAAACCACAACAAAACGGATCACATTTATAACCTAAACGGTAACTTAATTAATTATTATGGGGCTGATGATCCTGCAAAAATACATGGTAGGGCTAGGGACTTTCTATGGATAAATGAAAGTAATCAATTAGATGAAGAAACAATAGACCAACTATTCCCACGTACAAGGTATAAGATTATAATGGACTACAATCCAGCAATGCCAACTGAACATTGGCTAGATAAATACATAGAACAATACCCTCCATTAATTACAACATACAAAGACAATCCATATTTAACACCAGACCAAATAAGAGATATTGAAAGTAAAAAGAATAATTCTTATTGGTGGGCTATTTATGGTACAGGAGAACGTACAAAACCAGTAGGGGTTATATTTGAGAACTGGGAAATAGGAAAGTTTGATGATAGTTTACCGTATGTTTATGGAATGGATTTTGGTTATGTGAATGATCCAACTACATTAGTAAAAGTTGCTAAAGACAAAAAGAACTTATATTTAAAAGAATATTGCTATTCAAAAGGAATGAGTACTAAACAGATTAGCGATATGTTAACTGAACAAATAAATCCAGAAGATACGGTAATAGCAGACAATGCAGAACCGCGTTTAATAGCAGAACTACAAGAACTAGGGCATAGGGTTTACCCTTGTATCAAAGGTAGGGATTCAATTATGAACGGAATTACCCAAATGCAAGATTATACAATTGTAATAGATATTGATTCTCCAAACATTAAAAAAGAATTGAGTAATTACCGATGGCACGACAAAGTGAATAAGCCAGTAGATGACCATAACCATGCTATTGATGCAGCAAGATATGCTTATGATGAAATAAGTGGAGAAAGCAAAGCATACTTTGTATAAAAAAAAATTTCAATTATTAAATAAATATTGATTATTTTTGTTAAATAAATTAATTGTCGTTTAAGTTCGACCCTAATTTAACTAAATGAATTTATTACAAAGAGTGTTTAAACTCGATAAACGTAATGACTTAATACGTTTATTCGATAAGTACAATGCAAGGCAAGATAATCTAATTGAACAATCCTACGAAAGGAATGTTGATGCTTATGCAGTTGTAAACAAGATTGTAAAAGTCTTTACCGCTTGTAATTGGATTGTTGAAAGGCAAATTGATGGAGAATGGGAAAAGGTAGAGGACACAACAATTCATGAACTATTAGAAAACCCAAACCAAAATAAAGGATATACATTTGCAGACATTGACGAAATGCTGTTAACATATCTTTTATGTAATGGTAATTCTTATCTTTATGGAGAAACATTAAACGGCAAAATAGCTGAATTAGATGTATTACCAAGTAACCATGTAGAAATACAAACCAATCAAGATTTCTTTTTACCTAATTTAAAATACCAATTTGATATTGGTAAGACTAAACGAACTTATACGAATGAAGAAATTGAGCATTTAAGGTTTTTTAATCCATCTTATCAAAGTATTGAAGATAGTTATAACGGCTTATCTGTTTTTCAAGTTGCTGCTAATGTAGTTCAAGTAGGTAATGATAGATGGGATGCTGCTGCTCACTTATTCCAGAATAGGGGTATGGCTGGAATGATTACCGATCAATCCAATAGACCAATGAGTGCAGAAGAAGCTACAATGATGCAAGGAGCACATAATAAGCGTATTTCTGGAACTGATAAATATGGAGGTGTTGTTGTAACTAACAAAGATTTAAAGTATATTCCAATGGCTATGAGTGCAACTGATTTGCAGCTTATAGAACAAGGCGTTATTTCTTTGCGTGCCATGTGTAATGTATTTGGATTAGATAGTTCTTTGTTTAATGATCCAGCAAATAAGACCTTTAATAATAGGTTAGAAGCTGAAAAATCACTTTATACTAATGCAATTATGCCATTAGCAGATAAGATTGCAGCAAAGCATAATAACTACATTGTAAAGAATCATTATCCAGATGGTAACTATCGAATGAGAAAAGATTTTAGTTATGTTGAAGCCTTACAAAAAGACAAAAAACAAGAAGCAGAAAAAGATAAGATTGTTATGGATGGAATCAATGTGGTATTAAATATGCCAATTGATAACGAAAGTAAAATTTTAATGATCAAAGAAAATTATAAAGTGAGTGATGAAATTATTAACTCTTTAAAAGCCCAAACAAATGAACCTATTTAAAACCAAAAATATAGATTTACAAGTAAAGGATATTGATCCTGCTGGTAGACGTGTTAAAATTGCTTTATCAAAGTTTAATAATGTTGATAGTGATGGAGATATTATTGTAAAAGGGGCATTTACTAAATCTATTCAGGAAAGAGGTCCAGAAAGCCAAAGCAATAGAAAGATTAAGTTTTTAAGGTATCATGACTTTGAACACCAAATAGGGGTTTTTAAACAGCTGGAAGAAACTCCAGATTATTTAATTGCTTATGGAGAATTGGCACGTTCAACAAAGGGCAATGATGCTTTTTTAGATTATCAAGATGGTATTATTACTGAACATAGTATAGGTTTTCAAACTATAAATGATAAGATTGAAGTAAGACAAGATGGAACGCAAATATTAAAAGAGGTTATTTTGTGGGAAGGATCAGCAGTAACATTTGGTGCTAATAGTGAAACTCCTTTATTTAGCGTATCAAAAGGAAATAGCGAGGACTATTTGCAGAAGTTAAACAAGAAAATGAACGGATTAACCAATGCTTTAAAGAACGGAAAGGGAACAGATGAAAGGTTAGAAGCAATTGAAATGAATTTGAGAGTATGCCAAACTAAATATAATGATGTTATTAATTCACTTAGAACAAAAGAGCCTGCGAAAGTAACTCCAGAGCCTAAGTCGAATGACAACAAAGAATTTTATTTAAACTTATTAAAATAATTTAAAACTAAAGAAATGAACAAATTTGAAAGTTTCCTTACTGAAAAAGGAATAAATAAAGAGCAATTTACTGCTAAATCAGCAGAAGAAATGGCTGGATTATACAATGAGTATAACGAAAAAAACGCAACTCTTTTAACTGAATTAGTTGAAAAAGGTCAAGAAGATAATGCAGAAGTAATTAAGTCTTTAAGAAAAGAAATTACTGAAAATCAAATTGCACAAGCAAAGGCATTAAATGAAACTTTGAAGCAACATGGTCTAATGATCAAAAAACTTTCTGAACAAGAAAAAGTTGATGGTGCTGGAGTTGTTAATTCTGTTAGAAAAGGTTTAGACCTTAACAAAGAAGAATTAGTTAAAATGAAAGGAAACAAAAACGTATCAATTAGCTTTAAAGCTGCTGGTACTATGTTACTTTCTACAAACGTATCTGGAGGTAATGTACCAGTAGAACAAAGATTGGAAGGTTTAAATCCTATCGCATCAAGACAAATTAGATTATTAGATGTTGTACAAAGAGGTACGGCTGAATCTAATGTTATTTCATGGGTTTACCAAGCAAATAAAGATGGTGCTGCTGGTGGAACTGCTGAAGGTGCTATCAAGAACCAATTAGATTTTGATTTAGTTGTTAACTCTGAAACAGTTAAGAAAAGAACTGCATTTATTAAAGTTTCTGAAGAAATGTTAGATGATGTTTCTTACATGGAATCTGAAATCAGAAATGAATTAGTAAGAGAGTTGTTGAAAGACGTTGAATCACAAGTTTACGGTGGTGATGGTACTGGAACAAACTTAAACGGTATTTCTACTGTTGCTACTGCTTTTGCTGCTGGTGTATTTGCTGGAACTGTTGATAATGCAAACTCTGCTGATGTTCTAACTGTTGCAATGAATCAAATACAAGTTGCTGAACAAGGAATGGCAAACTTTGCAATGGTACACCCTAACACTATTACAGAACTTAAATTGATTAAAACTTCTGAAACTGATAGACGTTATATTGATAGATTAGCAATAGTTGCTGGTCAATTATCTTTAGACGGTGTCACATTAGTTCCAACTACTTTAATTCCAGATGGAGAATACTTAATTGGAAACTTTGACTTAGCTACGGTTTATGACAAAGGAGATTTAAGAATTGAAGTTGGACGTGACTCTGATGATTTCACAAGAAACTTAGTTACTGTATTAGCAGAATGGAGAGGTTTATGTATTGTTAAAAACAATGATAGAACTGCATTTATTAAAGGAGATTTTGCAACTGATAAAGCTGCATTAGAAACACCTTAATATACTAATATCCTAGTTAAGACCTCCCTATGAAAGTAGGGAGGTTTTATGGGTAAAAGCCAATACTATGGAAAAAAAAGAACTAAAAAACAAAGAAGTAAAAAAGAAACCAGCAAAAAAGAAAGTAGACCTTTCTAAATTAGCTGATAAAGTAGATATTATTGCTTTAGATGGTAAACACCTTCAAAAGGATAAGGAATACAATGTAACTAAAGAAATGGCTATTATTTTGATTAATAAAGGGGCTGCAAAACTTAAGTAATGAGTATAGTTGTTAAAACAGATTTCAAAGGAGAATATAACATTTCTAAAACGTGTTATGACCAATTAGATTTTTATATTGAAAAGTATGAACATTATTATTTAGTTAGGTTGTTAGGTGCTGAATTGTACACTCTTTTAATATCTGATTTAACTGCAACTGATCCGCAAGTTCCACAAACTACAAAATTCTTAAATGTATTTAATCCTTTTAGTATAGATGAACATAGTTATTTATATTATTCAGAAGGCATTAGAGAGATGTTAGTTCAGTTTATTTACTTTCATTATGTTAGAGAGAACCAAGTAATAAATAGTGCTAGTGGTACGGTTACAAATAGCGTTGAATTAGGAGTTAATGCAAAGTTTATGGGTAACATTGTCCAGGTTTACAATCAAGGCGTTAAGAACGCTTGTGCTATTCAATGGTATATTAATGAAAATGAATTAGAATATCCAGAAGAAAATATGCAACCATTTGAATATACTTCTGGAATATGAGAAACTTTACATTGTTTGAAAATATTGATGGAAGTATCCAACAAATTAGCGATGCAAAGAATTTAGAAAGGCATACAGAATGGGTTTTAAGGATTAGTAGTACTGGTTTGGATGGAATACCTAATTTATTTATTGAAGAAGGCTTTAATGGTGGTAAATGTTTACCAGAACCAACTGAATGGAGTGTTTTACCTTTTAAATGTGATGGTAATGGAACTTTTGAGATTACAGAAAGTGAAGTAAAGATAAGAAGCAAACAATTTTTGGCTAACTGGTTTAGAATAAGAATTGAGCCAAACGGCAACACAACTGGAACAATTAGCGTAATTTTAAGTTATAAAGATTACACATGAAAACTTATGATTTTGATACTATTGATGCTTGTGATTTAGAGAGTATTCTAAAGGCTGGTAACAATATTACTATTACTAAGTTGGATGATTGCACTTTAGAGATTAGTTCAAGTGGTGGAGGGGGTAATTCAAACGGTATTAAATACCATTTAAAGAATGGAGATAATATAACTGTACAAGATTGTTTTGAATATTTTATTGCTTGTGATTTTATTATAGATAATGGTGCTAACTTTACAATTGAAAACGGGGCTAGATTAGTTATTCATAGTGGAGTTTTAAAGAATGATGGTTATATTAAAAGCGATGGATTAATAAAGATAGGTTTATGAGTATTTTAAGTCAAATAGCAATAACACAAGCACAAGCCCTAGCAAGTGCAACACTAGGAAGGTTTGATTACTTTGTAGATAGTTCAGATGAATTATTTAAGGCTTATAATGATACTAATACCTTAATTGTTGTTGGTGGTTCTAGTTTTGCAAGTGGAATAGATTATACATTAACAGTTCCTTCGGACTGGGATAGTACTCCTGCAAATGTTCAAGATGCTTTAGATGAATTAGCAAGTAGGGTAAAAGGAATTGAAAACAAAACAGATTTAATTACTGTTACTGCTGCTATTGATTTAGATGATGTAAAATCTAAGTCCGATAGTGCTTTACAACCTGGAGATAATGTAAGTGAATTAGTAAATGATGCTGGTTACACTACTGCACAAGGTTTACCATCTGTTTTAGCGGTTGATAATACAACTGGATCAAATGATATTGATGTTAGTAACGGTCAATTATTAAAAGCCGAGAATGGCAATGCTGCTATTAATTTAAGAAATTTAGGTGTTAATGGTCAAATAAGTATTGATGCTGATGGTATTCAATTAAATGGAGGTACATTTTTTGTATCTGCTGCTGTTGGCAATGTTACAATAGGACCAGCTGGTAATAGTTTAAGTTTATTTAAAGGAGATTTTACCAAAATAGGAGATATTTCAGTAGTAAATAATGATTCTGGTAATGTAGCAACACAAACATTTCCTAGTTATCCAGTAACATCAGCATCACAAGACGGTACTATAAATAGTGGGGTTATAAACTCGGTGTTTTTGGGTGGTATCGACATGATAATGAAAACCAATAATACAGCGTATTGCAATCAATTAGCCTTTAATACTGGAGAGGCTTTTGAAACGGTTTTAAAATATACTACACCAACTGCAAATAATAATGTAACTATTCAAGATGGAAGTGGTACATTAGCGTTTTTAAGTGATATTGTACCTTCTTTGACTTTTAATGTAGATTTAGATAGTGCAGAAAGTTCAGTTTCTAGGGTTTTTGCTGGTGGTCGTACTACCTTTACAGTTACTCATAATTTAGGAACTTTAGACATAAAACCAGAAGTATTTAGGTTGTCAGATGGTAGGACTATTGGATTTAGAGTAGAAAGAACTGGAATAAATACTATTGAGGTTAGTAGAAATGGCAATATTGCAGACGGTTTATTTAGATTAGTAATATAAATGGAGATACAAGACATAATACAAGGCTTAACAAGTGCTGAAATTGCAGCAATAACAACGCCAGAAGCTAGGACATTAATAGTAAATACAACCTTACAACAAGCCGTTATTTATGTTAATGGCACTTTTAAACAAGCTAGTTTTGAAAATACTGATGATATTCCAGAGGGTACTAAAAAATTTGCAACAACTTCTGATTTAGATCAAATAAATACTAATGCAAGTGATATAACTTCTTTGCAAATTGGAAAAGAAGATGCTTTTACTAAAAATAGTGCATTTAATAAAGATTTTGGAACTGGTAGTGGTACTGTATTGCAAGGAGATACAAGAACTATTACACCTACTGAAATAAGTACGGTTGCAAACCAATCTGGAACAAATACAGGAGATGAAACAGATGCAAGTATAAAAAGCAAATATGAAAACAATCCAGATACAAACGCTTTTACTGATGCTGAAAAGACTAATTTAAGCAATCAAAGTGGAACAAATACAAATGATGAAACAACGTCAACAATTCAAACTAAAAGACCTATAAAAACGGTAAACGGACAAACTTTAGAAGGTTCTGGAAATGTGGTTATATCATCTGTTCCAGCTATAAATTCTGCTAGTTTTATATCTTCCTTATCACAAAATGTAGGTACTTTATTAAATGGAACTGGAACAAATATCCAAATAACTCTAACTAATATTTTAGGTCCAAATACTTTTGGATATAATATTGCCGCTGGAAATGTAACAATACCAACCGCTGGATGGTACAAAATTAGCTATAAATGCTTTACGGAATTATTTAGTAATAATAGACAAAATACTGGTTTTGTAGTTAAAAGAAATTTAATAGATGTTTTAGGAACTTTTACGGCTGGTTATGTTCGTAATTTTAGCAATGATGAGGCAAGTGCGTCTTTACCTCCTTTTATACCTCAGTTTCAGTTTTCTGCTGGCGATACCATAGGGCTTTATGCCATAAGCCAAGGTGATACTAACCAAACCGCTTTCACAACTGCTCAAGAATGTGTTTTAACAATTGAATTTTTAGGATAATGATACAGATACAAACTTTAAACAGTTCAGCAAATTTAAAATACTTCAAAGAATATTTGATTTCAAATTATGATTTTAAAAATATTGTAATAGGGTTTGATTGTCTTTGTTTAGAATTTGAAACTGAACCAAACCAAACAGAAGAAACAGCAATTATAAATTATTATAATGCTATTACTGAATCTGATTGGTTGGATTCTTACAAAGGTCAAAAATTGCAAGAAATAAACAATAATACTGATGAGTTAATAAAAGCTGGATATACTTATTCTGGACATACTTTTTCATTAAGTGAAAAAGCACAAACCAATATACTAGCATTGTATTCTACAAAAGATGATCCCGTTTTACCTTATCCTATTGTATTTAATACAATAGATGATTTAGATAGTTTTGAAGCGATAGATGCTACTACAATTGCAAATATGTATTATTCAGCATTAGCAACGGTAAAAGGGCGTATAGATAGCGGTACTGTTTTAAAAGACCAAATTAGAAATGCTACAACTGTTGCAGAAGTTGATGCAATACAAGATAATAGAATTTAATTATGAATGGGTGCGGTGGTAAAGATACAAAAATAAAAGCCCCTAATTTTATATTTAAGGCTAGTTGTAATAAACATGATAAACTTTATGAAAAAGGTGGTCAAGAAATAGATAGATTTATTGCAGATTTTTTATTTTTGTACTACATGATTAAAGATGTAAATTTATTTGCTAAAAAGTACTGGTATGTTTACCCTTTATCATATTTATTGGGCTTTATTTGGTCAGCTTTATATTGTTTGGCGGTAAGGATTGGAGGTAAAAAATATTTTAATTATAAATAAGTTAATTATAAAAACTATGAACGAAGAACAAAAAGAAATTTTAGGAAAAATAAAAGTATTATTAGAAGAATTAGAAAGTAATAATTCTAGTAGTGATCGTGAATCTGATGATAAGGATGGATGGACAAGCGGACGACCAAATGATCGACCAAATAACGGATAATGTTAAGAGTATTTTTTATATTATTTTTATTGCTTAGATATTTGCCAGAATATTTTGATAGTAATAGCCTTTATTGGGTTATTGATTCTACTATTATGATTTCTTTGGCTGTTTATGTATTTAAAAATAGTGCAAAAAATATGCTTAATTTGTTTATTGGCTTTGGATTATTGAACTTGTTAGGGTATGATTATCTAAATAATTTGAATATGTTTATTCTAAATAAAACAGATATTAATTTTTTTGCTAATTCTACTTTAATTACTTTATCTATAATTATGTATTTTGTAATATTTAGAAATAGGTACAAATGGGAAAAACAAAAGTCGGAATTTTACAATCCTAAAAGAGTTCAAGCAATTTATAGTAAGCCTAATAAGTTTTTAACTCTTTTGGGTGCTGCTATTTCGTTTAGTCCTAGATGTAGCGTAAGATTTAGTTATAATGGGGAAACAATATGCTTTAAGCGGTCAAGTAGTACTCCTATAAAATGTAAAACTGTAATAAAAAGTGATGACATTATAAAAAATACTAATATAGATGTTAATTATTTTAATGTAAGATATAATCTTATAAAAGATATAAAATACAATTTGTTTAATTTTAACTGTAAAGATTTATTTGATGAATATAGAGGTTAGTATAATTATAACAAGTTTTGCGGGTGGTGTTTTTGCAATAGTTGGATTTTTTTTAAAACATTGGTTTACTAAACTTAGTGTAAGTCAAGATAAAATTATAGATCAAATGAATGACCAAAAAGAACATAGGGCTACGGATACTGTTAAATTAGAAAGTTTAAAGGAGCAAAACGAATCAGCACAAAAAAGAATGTTTAAAGAAATGGGAGAAATTGCTTTAAGTATGAATACATCTATGGATAAACTTATGGTAAAAACAGAACGTAATTCTATGGATATTTTAAACTTGCAAAATGAAAATAAATTTATTGCAAAAGAAATATTACAAATTAGAAGGGATACTAATAAAAAAGATGTAAAGTAAAAAATAATTATCTTTGTAACATGATTAAAGAAACGGTAGAAATAGTAGAAGAATTAATATCTCAATTAGATATTGTGGTAAAATTTAAGTCTATTGTAGATAATGGAGATAATACCTATACTATTGAAACTTGCAATACTGGTTATTTGTTTCCATGTTATGAATTTAAAATTTCTGGAGTTAATTATAAAGTACTAAATGAAATAGGTAAAGACTTTATTTTTAACGAAAAATTCACTATAAAGGGTAATATAGTTCCAACGGTTACAGAAATAACCTTAGATAGCCTTAAATACTATCATGGAACGGTAATAGCAACCAAAGAAGAACTAGCACGAAAAGAATTAAGTTCTGATAAGTTTCCAATGGCTTTTTTATTGGAGATATTAGAAGATGATTTTAACAATGTTTATGATGCTAGAATAGATAGAAATAGCCAATTAAGGCTTTATTTCTTATCTGAAACAGATGAAAATAACTGGAATACTAACGAACATTATGAATTTTCTATTAAGCCGATGCGAAATTTGTTATACAAGTTTATCGCACACTTAAACGAAAGTATTATGATAGGTGATATTGATTCTTATAGAGCAATTAACCATGCAAAGTTTGGAGTTTTTGTATCCGCAAAAGGTGGGCATACTGAAAGGATATTTAATGACAAATTAAGCGGGGTTGAACTTAGAATTGATTTACCGATATTAAAATCGGGGGTATGTTGCCCTTGTTAAACTTAAAAATTAAAAAAAATGGCAGTATTATGTGCTTGTGGAACTGGTGGAGGTAATTTGGGTAGACCAAGTTGCTTTCCAGTTTTTGACGTAACAAAAAAAGCAATCTTAGTAGAGTACTATAAACCAGATGGAACTATCAACGGTGTTGAATTGGCTTCTTTAACGGCTGGTAAATTAGATCAAACTTACTTAGATGCAAGAATTAAAGATGTAAATGGAAAAACTAGATGGTATTCAACTCCAGAACTGAAAAATATTACAGATGAAAGAGCAGAAGATATTACAGAAACTTTTGAAGATACATCAAGTGTATTTATCCAAGAAGGGGCAAGAACCTTTACGGGTTTAATCGTAAAAGGTGATCCAGTATTGTTAGGAAACTTGCAAAAGTGGAGATGTTTAACAATTGGAGTTTTCTTTATTGATAAGGCTGGAAACTTAATCGGTAAACAAAATAGAGAAGGATTTTTAGATCCTATCTTGTTACAAGATGAGAGCTTTAGTGCTTCTTTAATTAAAGGAACTGATACGGCAAAACAAAAAGATTCTATTTCTTTTATTATTTCTCAATTAGAGAATGATGCAGATTTAAGAATGATTGAGGCTGGAGAAATTACCGCTAATTTAATTAGTGCTGGTGGTTTAGTAGATGTAAATGCTGGAACTCCTGCAAATGTTTCTACTACTGGTTTTGATGTTCAGTTAAACACTCCTTTTGGTGGTGTTACTTCTCCAATTCCAGCAGAAGGATTAGGATTAGCAGACTTTGAGGTATTTAACAATACCACTAGTTCTAGTGTTACAATTGCTTCTGTAACTGAATCAACTGTAACGGAAGGGCTTTATACATTTGTCTTTTCAGCTACTCAAAATGCTGCTGATGAATTAATAGTTACTAATCCAGCAGTTGGACCATTAACAAAAAACTTTGATTTAGCTAAATTTACTGTTACAATACCTTAGAATTATGGAAGATTTAAACTTAAAACAGATCATTAAAATCGGTAATACAGAATTTAATAAAAATTCTTTTGAAGGAATGACAAAGGATGAGTTTAAGAAACTGTATAAAGGAAAGTTAACAATAGATTTAGATGAAGCATGGAAGCAACTTAAACCTAATACAAGGATTAAGAAGCCGAAAAGCAAAAAAAGTCAAGATTAATATTAAAGGGAGGTTTAAAACCCTCCCTTTTTTGTTAAATTTGTATTATGGCTAAATTCTTTAATTCATTGATAGACAAATTGCAAAGCGTTGCTGATTTAGAATTAAATGATGTTGCTTTTAAGATAGCAAGTGAAAAAGAGGTTAAGGAATTAGTAATTCGATTAAATACACAAGGAGAAAAGACATCTCAATTATTTGAATTAGGAGAAGATAGTTTAGGAGATAGTTTAGGAGAATATTCTGCATTTACAGTAGAAAAAAAGAAGGATAAAAACCAACCTTTTGATAGAATTACGTTAAAAGATACTGGAGAGTTTTATAATTCTTTTGTTGTTGTACCTTATAGGGGTGGTTTTACTATAAAAGCGAATCCAATTAAAGAAGATAGTAATCTATTTGATGATTTTGGTGCTGATATTATTGGATTAAATGAA
>Ga0209986_10003550_pt1 | contig 13621 bp, 13 predicted proteins | sample BlataG_FD_183168 | JGI IMG/M metagenome (GOLD analysis project Ga0209986, IMG submission 183168) | Deep subsurface microbial communities from Black Sea to uncover new lineages of life (NeLLi) - Black_00105 metaG (SPAdes) (version 2) | ecosystem: Environmental > Aquatic > Marine > Oceanic >...
GATTGCCGGAGCGGCCTGCTGATAATCCTGACGGCCGCGGTGTAAGCGTAGCGCCAACTGCAGCATCAGCAGTTCCTGATAGACGAACCGGCGCCGGGCTGCATCAAGGGCCTCCCGGCTGGCTGGGCGATGGAGCGAACGGATCGCCGGCGCGATCGGAAGCAGCCCCTTCTCGGTAAGCAGTCGTTCGGGCAGCGATTCCTCGAGCCGGTCGGCAGCCAGATCGAGCGCCGCCTGGACCGCCATCCGGACATGCGACTGCTGCACGCCTTCAGTGAGTGGATAGACCGCCAGCCATTCGACGGGGCTGGCATCCTCGTCGGCGTCAAGCCAGCGGACCTCAGGATGGGAAAACTCCCAGACAGTGCCATTTTTGCGGGGCTGCCCCGCCACCACCAGCCGCCGGCCGACCGTGAACCGGGCCGCAAGGAATGGCATGTTGAACCAGACGCAGCGAACCGGCCCGTCGGTAGTGCCGACCACCACCGAGAGCATCGCCCGTCCCCGGGCCGTGGTGCGGAGGGCGGCATCAGTGACCGTACCGGCCAGCGATGCATGCTCGCCAGCAACCAGGTCAACAACGCGATGGCTGCCGCTGAAATCGCGGTAGTCACGGGGAAAGTGCATCAGGGCGTCACGAACTGTCACCAGCCCCAGCTTGGCGAGCTTTGTTCCGCGTGCCGTTCCGACGCCCTGCAGCCGCTCCAGCCGGGTGGTGAGCTGCGCTCCCGGCCCCACCCCCCCTGCGTCGATCTCGTCGGCCATCTCAACCATCACGGCTTTTCGCGGTTCGTCACCTGGCCTTGGCCTTCGCAAGCAACGGCTGATAGGCCGCCACCGCCATCTCATCACAGCGTTCGTTCTCCGGGTGCCCCGAATGGCCGACGACATGGCTGAACCGAACGTCATGGATCGCGGCGAGCCGGTCAAGCTCCCGCCAGAGATCTTCGTTCTTCACCGGCACGAGCTTTCCGCGCTCCTTCCGTTTCCAGCCCTGCTTCTTCCACTTCGGCATCCAGTCGGAGAGGCCGGTACCGACATAGACGCTGTCGGTGACCAGTTCGACCCGAGTCGGCCGCCTGAGCTGCTTGAGGCCTTCCACCGCCGCCGTCAGTTCCATCCGATTATTGGTGGTGTCGGGGTCACACCCGGAGGCCTCCGTCTCGCGGCCCGTCTCCGGATGCCTGAGGATGCACGCCCAACCCCCGGGGCCCGGATTGCCGCTACAGGCCCCATCGGTGAAAAGCACAACTTCGACAGGTTTTCGTTCAGCTGCTGGCATTTTTCTTTCCAACTCGGTGGTGAATTCCAATCAGTTTCCGTTAGGCCGACTCGGCCAGGGACATGGTCGACAGGCCGGGAGCTGTTGACAGCCGCGTCGGCAACCGGACCGTAAACCGACTGCCACGGCCCAGATGGCTTTCCAGCGAGACATCTCCACCAAGCAGCCGGCAGAGTTCCCGGACGATTGACAGGCCGAGGCCGGTGCCTGAGATCTCCCGAGTCATCGCGTCGTCACCCGCCTGGAACACTCGGCTCTGCCTGAATTTCTGGAAGATCGCCTGCTGCTCCTCCGCGGCAATGCCGACCCCGGTGTCGGCCACCTCGAGCACCATGGTCGCCCCAGAGTCAGCCGGATGGGCCTCCACCATGATTCGGCCCCCCTCGGGCGTGAACTTCACAGCGTTGGAGAGCAGATTGGAGAGAATCTGCTGCACCTTCGACTGGTCCTGTTCCACCAGCTCAAGCCCCGGGGCAACCTCTGCCATCACATCGATCCGCTTCCGTTCAGCCAGTGGCCGCAGCATATCGCACTGCGCTGAGACGGCCGACGCCACATTGAACCGGCCGATCCGGAGTTCCATCTTGCCGGCCTCCATCTTGGCGAGGTCGAGAATGTCGTTGATCATTTCCAACAGCATCCGCCCCGAGGACCGGATGTTCTGCACATAACGGTTCTGCTTGTCGTCGAGGGCCTCGATCGAACTGAGTACGTCGGAAAACCCGATGATGCTGTTGAGGGGCGTTCGCAATTCATGACTCATCGTGGCGAGAAAGTCACTCTTCAGCCGGTTCATCTCGTAAAGATGCATGTTGGCCCGGGCCAGCTCATCCACCTTGTCGTCGAGGCTTTCATTGGCCCGCCGTAGATCCTCCTGCGACTCGACCAGGCCCCTGAGCATCCGGTTGAAAGCAACGCCGAGTTCCTCGAACTCATCGGCGGTGTGGATGTCGGCGCGGGCATCGACATTGCCCCGCCGCACCTCGTCACTCACTTCACGAAGATGCTCGAGCGGTTTGACGATCACATACCGCACAATCAGGTAGGCCACCAGCATGGCCAAAAAGACTGTGATGATCGCGGTCGTTAGCAGAATCGCCCAGTTCCAGCGGAGTGCCTGCTGGGTGGTGGCGTCGGGCATGACAACCTTGACCACGGCCATCAGATCACCCTCGGCATACTTTGGCCGGTCAGGCGGGAGACCGGCTGCTTTGCTCCCGACCGGCCCGGGGTACTCGTGACAGATCAGGCACGACTGCTGCACCCGAACCGGCTGGTAGTAGTGGTACTCCTTATTGTCGCCGGTGCGATACTCACGGTATTCACTCGCCCCGAGCAATCCCGACCCGTCCCCGAGATCACCTCCAGCGTCCCCGGGTGCCGGCTGGCCGACAAAGACGTCGATCATAGCGGCATCGAGCCGGGTGTAGCTGGCCCGCTCCTCTTCTGAAGCATCGGGCGAGAGAATCCGCCAGCTGTAGTGCTGGTTCTGGAGCATCTTGCCGAGCGTCTCGATCGGATTGGTGTACTTCTTGTCGGCCTCGAGTTTCTTCCAGTGATAATTGATCATCACCGCATCGACGAGATGCCGCCCGGTGCTGCGGGTGGTGGTGAAGACAAGTTCTTTGGTCCGCGAGCCGTACCACCAGAAACTGCCAGTAATCAGCACGAGCAGACAGAGCCCGAACAGAAAGCGGCACTTCCGCTCGAGGCTGGTTTCACCGAGTAGCTCTTTAAATGATCTGTAGGCCATGCTGGGTACCTTCGCCCCCATCCTACCCGGAAGCGGCGAATGAGAGCGACCGGACGAGCGAGAGAGTTGACCGATCAACAAAGCACTGCCGCCGGCTCGGGGGCGGCGAAAGTCTCGTCGCACGGGCGAGGATACGCCCAAGGCTCCTCGAGCGTTCGCCGACCCCCGAGCCTCACCAAACGGTACCCACCCCCGCTGCCACCCGGCGGCAGGATGCCGCCAATGAGTACCAGCAGAAGCGTGCGAACCTTGGCTTCGCATGCTTCTGCCCTCAGGAAAGTCGGGCACGACGCCCGAGCTTTCCGTAAAGCCAGCCGCCGGCTCGGGGGCGGCGAAAGTCTCGTCGCACGGGCGAGGATACGCCCAAGGCTCCTCGAGCGTTCGCCGACCCCCGAGCCTCACCAAACGGCAATCGCTCCCGCTGCCACCCGGCGGCAGGATGCCGCCAATGAGCACCAGCAGAAGCATGCGAACCTTGGCTTCGCATGCTTCTGCCCTCAGGAAAGTCGGGCACGACGCCCGAGCTTTCCGTAAAGCCTCCCCACCCCCCACTGCCACCCGGCGGCAGGATGCCGCCAATGAGCACCAGCGGAAGGATGAAAACCTCGGCTTTTCGTCCTTCCGCCCTCAGGAAAGTCGGGCACGACGCCCGAGCTTTCCGTGAAGCCAGCTACAGCATTTCCACCGGATCGACGTCGATGATCCAGGCGACCTTGTCTGGAGTCTTGATGCCGCTGACCGCCTGGCGGACGAGCTCCCGCAGCTGCGCTCCATCAGGACCATGCACCTGCAGATGCCAGCGAAACCGGTCGCGAATCCGGGTAATTGGGGCTGGCGCAGGGCCGAGGATGCGGACAGTCGGCTCACCATCGGCCGCCTTCCGGAGCCGATCAACGAGATGCTTGGCCCAGTCAGCGGCAGCCTGATCGTCCAGGCTGCGGACCACCAGCCGGACAATGCAGCCGTAGGGCGGATAGAGCAGCGCTTCGCGGATCGGCAGTTCACTGCGGATGAAGGCCTCATAGTCATGCGCGGCCGCCGCCCGGATGGCCGGGTGGTCTGGGGTGCTCGTCTGCACGACCACCCGACCGCCACGGGGCCCCCGGCCACTGCGGCCGGCAACCTGGGTAACCAACTGGCAGGTCCGCTCCGACGCTCGGAAGTCGGCCAGGTGAAGCGCCGCATCGGCGTTGATCACTCCGACAAGCATCACGTTGGGGAAATCGAGACCCTTGGCGATCATCTGGGTCCCGACGAGGAGATCAATCTCGTGCTTGCGGAAGGCGGTCAGTGTCCGCTCGTGACTGCCCCGCGATCGCATCGTGTCGGTGTCCATTCGGGCCACCCGGAGACCACGGAACCGAGACCGGACCTGGTCTTCCAGCCGCTGCGTGCCGGTGCCGCGATGAACCAGATCGGCTGCCCCGCACTCCGGACAGGTCGCCGGCAGCCGGGTCACCAGCCCACATCCATGGCAGATACCCCGACTGCCCGGCTGATGCAGGGTGAGCCCAAGGTCGCACTGGGGACAGTGAATTGCATGGCCGCAGGCCCGACACTGCACATGGGTGGCAAACCCGCGCCGATTCAGTAGCAGCATCACCTGCCCACCGCCGTTGGTGGCCCACTCAATCCCGGCAGCGAGCCGTGGACTGATCACCCCCTTGGCCCGAGCCTTGCGGTCCCGCAGATCCACAGTGAGTACCGCCGGCAGCTGTGAGCCGCCCACTCGCTGGGGCATCCGACACATCCGCCAGTCGCCCGCCAGGCAGCGAGCGAAGGTCTCGAGTGCCGGCGTTGCCGATCCCAGCACCAGCGGTACGCCTTCCCGCTGGGCGATCCATTCGGCCACGTCGCGGGCATGGTAGCGGGGCGCAGTCGCCTGTTTGAAGGAGTTTTCATGCTCCTCATCGATCACGATCAGCCCCAGCCGGGGGGCCGGCGCAAAGATGGCGCTGCGGGCCCCGACAATTACGCTGACCCGGCCGGCGGCAATCTCCCGCCAGTGGGCATGCCGCTCAGCCGGGGTGAGATGGCTGTGCAGCACCGCCACCCGACCGAAGCGGGAGCGGAACCGCTCGCAGGTCTGCGGCGTCAGGCTGATTTCGGGAACGAGCACAATCGCCTGCTTGCCATGGGCGAGCGTTTCCGCAACCGCCTGCAGGTAGACCTCGGTCTTGCCACTGCCAGTCACACCGAAGAGGACCACCGTTTCATGCCGTCCTGCCCGCAGCGGTCCTCGGATCGCAGTGAGTGCCTGCTGTTGATCGTTTGACAGGGTCGGCAGCTCAGCGGCATCCGGCAGCGGGCCGGCCGGCTCTGGATCGGGCTCCCGTTCCACTGCCCCCTGCTCCACCAGCAGTCCGGCCTTCACCAGCCGGTTGACCACGCCCCGGTTCGCTCCCGACTTTGCCAGCAATTCATCGAGGGGAATCGCCGCCGCCGCCGCGGTGAGCACCGCCTGCTGGCTGGCGGTGGGCCGGCGGGCGGCCGCTTCCCCGGTGGCGACGAGCACCGGCACCCGCTTGACGCGGCGGCGAAGCCGAACGCCCGCCGGCAGCACCGCCTCAAGCACCTCTCCGCGACGGGCCAGCCAACGATCAGCCATCCAGGCGGTCAGCTCGAGCATCCGGGGCGACAGCAGCGGCTTGTCGTCCTCCACCTCGGCCACGTGCTTGAGGGACTGCTGCGGCAGTTCACCCGTGCGGACCGCCACGCAGTACGCCAGCCGGCAGCGATTACTACGGCCCAGCGGCACTTGAACCCGGCGGCCAGGCTCAACCCGGGCGGCCAGTTCCGGCGGCACCAGATAGTCAAGTGGCTTGTCGACGCCCTCCGGCAGCACCACGGTGGCCACCGTTCCCTGGCGGATATCGTCCTCCTCCCAGTCGGGCCGACTGGCAAAGAGTTCACGTTGGGGAGCAGGACGATCAGGCATTTTAAGAGTACAACGGGACTCCGGCGAAGCCGTCGGAGCGGACGGACCTTCCAGTGATGGTACTCAACACTAACGGCAGCAGGCAGCAGCGTGGCGCGGCGACTGGGCATCTTCGGGGGCAGCTTCAATCCCGTCCACCAGGGGCATCTGGTGATGGCCGAATGCTGCCGTGAACAGGCGGGGCTCGACCAGGTGCTGTTCGTGCCGGCCGCCACGCCGCCGCACAAGGCAGCGGCCGATCTTGCCCCCTGCGGCGTGCGGCTGGAGATGCTGCGGCTGGCACTCGGTGGCCATGCCGCCTTTGCGGCGCTGCCCGACGAATGCGAGCGGGGTGGGATCAGCTACACCGTCGACACGGTGAGCGGCCTCCGCGACCGGTTCCCCAACGATGATTTCCGGCTGATACTCGGGGCAGATGCACTGGCCAGCCTGCCAACCTGGCGGCAGCCCTGGCGGCTGTTGGAGCTGATCCAGCCGCTCATTCTCATCCGGCAGGGCGTCGATGACCTTGATGCGATCCTGGCCGAGCCCGCTCTCAAGCAACTCTTCGCTGCCAAGCAGGCAGACCAGCTGCGGGCCGATCAGGTGCGAGTGCCAGCCCTCGACATCCGTGCGAGCCAGCTCCGCCAGGCGGTGGCGGCTGGCAGGAGCATTCGGTTCCGAACGCCCCGGGCGGTCGAGTGCCTGATAGACAGCCGTCGGCTCTACCGCGACCCTTCACCCCTGCCGCAGTTGCTGGGCCAGCAGCCGGCTGACTGGGACTGAGGACCACTCCTCATCGGCTGCCAGGATTTCGAGCAGCCGTTCCAACTGGTCCGCCGGAGCGTCGGTGAGATTCAGCAATATTCGTCTGACCGCACCAACCCGGCAGAGGCCACCGGGCATTTCACCCAGCGGTTCCTCACGGACCTCGTAGCCAAGATCACGGGCAAGCTGGGTTGCTTCAGCTAGCAGTCCGAGTGTGTCTGCCATGGCCTCCAATGCTCCGCTGCCCCAGCGGCCCATCACGGCCAGCCGTCGGGAAGCCCCAGTTGTTCCCGCCGCTCGGAGGCGGCACGCCGATACTCGACATACCGGGCCCGTTGCTCCGGCGACGTGCGGTCGAGAATCCGGTTCTTGAACCATTCGTTCCGCTCATCCTGCGATCGACTGGCCCAGCGGGAACGACCCGAGTCGGCATTCCCGCCCTGCTGGCCCGCCGCGCCGGCCGCCGCTTCCCGGGCGGCCCGGGCCTCTTCGAAAGCCTTCTGCATCAGGTCCGATTGCTTGATGTGCTGATCGAGCAGCTTCTGCCGCTGGGCCGGCGGAGACTGGTAGTAATCGTCGATCCGTTGCCGCATCGACGCGAAAAAAAAGTTCTGGCTACCAGAACTGGCGGCCCGCTGGACCTGCGGCGGTAGCTGCTCAACCTGCTGCCGGATCTGGTTGACGCTGGCAACATACTCGCGGGCCTCGGCCATATTGCCGGGCCCACCACTTGCGGCGAACTGCTGTCGCGTCGCTTCCTGGAGCTGGTGAATCTCGACAACCCGGGGGTCATTGGAAAAGTCGGCCGGCCACCGCCACCAGCCAACGAGGGCAATCAGGCCGATCAGAAAAACAAGAGCGGCCGTGATCCGCCGACGGCCGGAAGGCTTCTTTGCGGAAGAACGCGGGGGAATCTTTGCCATGGTAACTAGAGGTTCTGGACGTGGCCATCAAGGTAGAGGAAGTTGCGGGCGCCGTCAGGGACTTCCCAGGCGTCACCGTCATTCGGGTCGTTGAGATTGGTCACCGAATTACCGAACAATGAGGCAATGCCACCGCCGTGGAAGGGATAAAATTCATAAAGAATCCAGAGCTTTGATGACGCAAGATCGCCGCCCAGTCGCCGTGACGTCAGGGCCTCCTCCCGCGTTTCCCCACGGATCTTATAGGGAGAGTCGAGATCCGTTTTTGTCAGCCGTCGCTGCGGGTATTCGTAGCTGGTGCCCTCGAATGAAACGACGCCAGCTTGATACTCCGGCGGTCGCTCGGCTGACGGAATATTTGCCAACGCCGCCATCGCGTCAATCGACTGCTGAGAATTCGGGTCCCGCTGAAAATAGGTGAGATCCGACGCACAGCGAAAGGCAGACTGCTGGTCCTCAACGTAGGGCCCGAGTTGCGAGACGATCGTCGGATAGAGCGGACGACTCCCAGCGACGTAACTGATCGGCTCCTGACTGGGCAGTTGGGCCGCCACCGGAAATCGTCCGCGGGTGACCCGGTCGAGGTACATGTTAATCGCCAACCCGATCTGTTTGAGGTTGGACTTGCAGGCGATCCGGCGGGACGCCTCGCGTGAGTTCTGGACGGCGGGCAGCAACAGCCCGACCATCAAGCCGATAATCGCGATCACCACCAGTAATTCGATGATCGTAAATCCTGAGCGTTTCATCTGCCTGCCGCTTGCGGGTAAAGACAGGCGTTGGATCGGACGGCCGCCCGATCTCGCCTGTCCGTTCTGTTCATCATATCCGGCCGCCGTTGCAGGCACGACTGCGGAAGCAGGAGCGCCGCTGCGGGCGAGAGAAACCTGACGGCCTCACAGTGACTCCAACGGTCAAGTCACCGAAAAGGTTCGCGGGGCCGCCGCTGAAGCCGGTTCCGGCTCCTCGCCGATCCTCTCTCATGAATGTTCATTCGAGCGGAACAACCTGTTTTCAACCAAAAACGCAATCAGTCTGGGGAAATTATGCGGACGGCCGGCAATCAGCAGGGCAGCAAGCCCGCCGCGGGAAATCCGGCGGAACTGCCCACATTGCGAGCCGACCAGGCGGCGGCCGAAATCGCCGCTCTGAAAGCGCAGCTGCTCGAAGCCCGGAAGCAGGCGACGCTCGGGGAACTGCTGGGAACCACCACCCATGAGTTCAACAACGCCCTCACCACAATCCTCAACTACGCCCGGCTGGGCATCCGCCACCCTGACCAGCCCACCCGCGACAAGGCCCTTGAGCGGATTCTCTCGGCTGGCAGCCGGGCGGCCAAGATTACAGCCAGCGTGCTGTCGATGTCCCGCAGCCAAAGGGCCTCAACCCGGCTGGAGCCAGTCGACCTCGTGGCCCTCACCGAAGAGGTGCTGGTGCTGCTGGAACGAGAAATGATGAAGTACCGTGTCCAGGTCGAGCGGGAGTTTTCCGTGGTGCCCAAAGTGATGGCGAACCCCGGCCAGATCCAACAGGTGCTGCTGAATCTGATGGTCAATGCCCGTCAGGCGATGCCTGAGGGCGGACGGCTGATCCTGCGAATCGCCACCACGCCCACCCGCCAGTCGGTCAGCCTGTTGGTCCGCGACACCGGCTGTGGCATGACCCGCGAGGTGATGGAGCAGATGTTCGAGGCCAACTTTTCGACCAAGGCCGGGCCCGATGAGACTGGCAAGGGGGGCGCAGGCCTCGGCTTGGCTGCCTGCCGGGAAATTCTCGAGGCCCACCGGGGCCGCATCCGGGTCGAGAGCAGCCTCGGAAAGGGCACCGGTATCACAATTCGGCTGCCGGCCCTGCAGCCCGCCGCTGCCGCCGGCTGAAATTCGCCAACCGCTGCTGCCTGCTGCGGAAGGGTTCTGCTCAAAATGACTGGGCTCGCCCCGACGCTTCGGAGACGACCCACGAAAATTCACGAAGAACCCGTCGGCAGCGGCCTACAATCAGGGAACCTGCAGGAGATTCCCCGATGGCCGACCCCGTCACGACTTCCCCCGACCTGCCCCGCACGCTTGCCGACCTCCGCGCGAGCGGCTGGCGGAGCCGGACGGTCAAGGACGAGGTGCGGGAAAACTTTCTGCAACTGCTGGCCGCCGGGGAGGAACTCTTCCCCGGCATTGTCGGCTACGACGACACGGTCATCCCCGAGATCAGCATCGCCCTGCTGGCCGGGCATGACATGCTCTTTTTGGGCGAAAAGGGCCAAGCCAAGAGCCGGCTGATGCGGCAACTGCCGCGATTTCTCGACCCCGCCCTCCCCTACCTCGATGATCCGGCCATTCCCTTCCATGACGATCCCGAGCGGCCGATCAGCCGGACGGGTCGGCAGTTGGTAGCTGAGCGGCCGGCGGCGGAGGTCCCGATCGCCTGGTGGCCGCGGGAGCAGCGGTACGCCGAACGGCTGGCACCCGGCACCAAGTTTGCCGACATCATTGGCGAGATCGACCCGGCCAAGCTGGCCGCCGGCAGCAGCATGGGCTCGGAGGAGGCTCTGCATTTTGGCCTGATTCCGCGGCTGCACCGGGGCATCTTCGCCATGAACGAACTGCCCGAACTCGATGAGCTGGTCCAGGTCGGCATGTTCAACATTCTGGAAGAACGCGACGTGCAGATCCGCGGCTATCCGGTCAGCTTTGACATCGACGTGATGCTGCTGTTCTCGGCCAATCCATCGACCTACAACCGCTCGGGCAAGGTGATTCCGCAGCTGAAGGATCGGATCGGGGCGGTGATCCACACCCACTATCCCCGCGACCGGCAGTTGGGTATCGAGGTGGCCGAGCAGGAAGCGGCAGTCGACCTCGGCGGTGACTGGCCGGTGGTGCTCCCGCCCTTCATGAAAGAGGTTGTCGAGCAGATCACGATTGCCGCCCGGGCCAGCCGATTCATCGACCAGCAGTCGGGGGTGAGCGCCCGGCTGTCGATTGCCAATCTGCAGACCATGGTCGCCAGTGCCCGGCAGCGGGCGGTGCGGCTGGGGGAACGGCCGGCCGTGCCCCGGATCAGTGATCTGGCCCACCTGGCCACCTCGAGTCTGGGCAAGCTGGAACTCGATCTGATGGGCAGTCACCAGATGACCGAGCGGCAGGTGCTCGACGGCATCATGGCCGACGCGATCGCCACGGTATTTGGCGAATACGTTGAGAAACACGGCCTCGACGAGATTTCCCGGGCGTTCAGCGGAGGCATCAAAATCGAGGTCGGCGACATGGTGCCCTCCGCGGCCTATGAAAAAATCGTCGGGGATATTCCTGCCATCTGGGAAAAGGCCTTTGAAGTGAACCCGGCCAGTGACCCGGCCGTCCGCGCCGCCTGCATTGAGTTCGTCCTGGCCGGCCTCCACGCCACCGAGCGGATCTCGCGGCTGGAACTCCACGGCCGCACGATCTACGACACTGAAGGGTTCCGCTAGCGTCATGCCCATCCGCAAGTCACTTGGTGGCATTGTCCATTCGTACCAGCGGTACGACCCGGCCCGAATTCCTCCGCCGCGGCCGCCGGCGACCGATCTGGCCACGCCGGCGATGGAACACATGCTGGCCACCGGCAGCCTTGAGGGCCTCACTGAGGAACAGTTAGCCGAGGCGGTGGTACTCGATCCGGAGCAGATTCGCGGCCTTGGGCCTTCGCTCGATGCCCTCAAGGCCAGGCTCGAAGAACGCAAGCGAAAGATCCTCGAAACCTACGAGGCCGAAACTGTTCGCCGGAAGGTCCGCAAGGATTTTCATGCGGCTGCCGACCGCGTCCGGCCCCCGCGGCGGCTGGCCCAGGCCTTCAGTGATGCCGTCCAGAGCGAACAGATCCGCCGGCTGGAGCGGCTCTGGTACGCCCTGGAAAGCGAGCGGGGGCCACTGGCATCCAGCGTCATGGGACTGATCAACCGGCTCGGCACGGTCTACGAAATGAACGAACTGGCCGGCCGCTGGGAGTTTGTTGGCCGCCAGTCGCTGTCGACTGAGCAGGCTGTCGAGATCAAGGAAGAGCTTGAGACCATCGACCGGCTGCTGGCCCAACTGGAAGAGGCCCGCAAGAACGCCAAGATCGGCCTGATCGACATGGAAGCCCTCGGCCGCTACGCCGACTCGGGTGAGCTTGACGACCTTGAGCGGCTGAAACAGCAGGTGCAGGAAATGGTCGAGCGGGCCGCCGCCGAACAGGGGCTCGACAAGACGGGCCGCGGCTACCAGCTAACCCCCAAAGCCGTCCGGACCTTCCAGGGCCGGCTGCTTGAGCAGATTTTTAGTGACCTCGCCCCCTCCAAAACCGGCCGGCACGAGGCCGCGGCCGTCGGCGACGGAGCGGTGGAACTGGTGCCAACCCGGCCGTTTGAGTTTGGCGATTCAGTCGCCCATCTCGATCTGCCGGGGTCACTCACCAACACCATGCTGCGGACGCTGGCCGAGGGGGGCACGATCGGCCCCGGTAGCCCGCTGCGGCTCGACCAACGGGATCTGGAGGTGCACCGCACCAGGAACAGCCCCAAAGCGGCCACCGTGGTGGTGCTCGACATGAGCGGGTCGATGCGTTACGGCGGCCTCTACATCAACGTCAAACGCATGGCCCTTGCCCTGCAGGGCCTGGTACAGCGGGAGTACCCCGGCGACTTCCTCCAGTTCATCGAGATGGCCTCGTTCGCCAAGCCGCGGGCTTTTGGTGAGCTGGTCAGCCTACTACCGAAACCGGTGACCATCTTCGATCCGGTCGTCCGCCTACGGGCCGACATGGCCGACCCGAAGATCAGCGAGTCGGACATCCCCCCCCACTTCACCAACATCCAGCATGCCCTGCAGCTGTCGCGGCAGTATCTTGCCCGGCAGGACACGCCCAACCAGCAGGTGATCGTGATCACCGACGGCCTGCCGACGGCACACTTCGAGGATCAGGAACTCTACCTGCTCTATCCGCCCCACGGCCGCACCGAGGAGGCGACGATCCGCGAGGCGGCTGCCTGCCGTCGGGAGGGGATCATGGTCAACGTCTTCCTGCTCTCCGGCTGGTCGCAGTCGCGGGAGGATATTCAGTTTGCCTACCGGCTGGCCGAGACTGCCCGGGGCCGCGTCGCCTTCGCCGCCGGCAACGAACTCGACCGCTTCGTGGTCTGGGACTACCACGCCCGGCGGCGGAGCATCATCGGCTAGCCCGCCGCCATTCCCGCCGCAGCATGATGCCGCAGCCGATGGCCGCAGCAGTGGCGGCGGTGCCGAGCGTCCAGAGCGGGACAATCCGATCCGGCGCGGCCACCGACCGCTCGACGGCTTCGGCTGCCAGATCGACCTCCGGCAGCCCTGCCTGCCGCCGCCAGCGTTCGATGGCTGCCTGCCGCCGGCCGAGAAAACGCCCCTCAACCTGCCGCTGCCGCACGTCGAATTTCGGCCCAATCAGGCCGAGGCCGATCAGCGCCATCAGCGAGAACAACAGTCCCCAGAACCAGGGACTGTCGGACGGCCGGAAGGGCAGCGGTGCTGAATCGGAGCCAGGGTGTTCCATCGCCGCATTCTAGCCACGAGAGTGAGCCGGGAGCGGCAGCGACCAGACGGGTAGCACGGCATCGCCGCCGCTCAGGAGTACCCGTGTCCGCTCGCTGGACGTTCACTCCGGCCATCGTGGCCTCCGTTCACTGCCCGTGCGCTGCGCTTCGCCATCCTGGCTTCGCTTGCTTCCGGAGCCCGCTCGCGGGCACGGGCACCCCCTCGCTGATCAAGTGTGGTGCGACGCAGGAAACCGAGAGCGGCAGCGACCAGACGGGTAGCACGGCTGTCGCTTGCAAATCGCCGCCGCTCAGGAGTACCCGTGTCCACTCGCTGGACGTTCACTCCGGCCATCGTGGCCTCCGTTCACTGCCCGTGCGCTGCGCTTCGCCATCCTGGCTTCGCTTGCTTCCGGAGCCCGCTCGCGGGCACGGGCACCCCCTCGCTGATCAAGTG